>OAWU01000869.1_pt1 | contig 14593 bp, 9 predicted proteins | sample 1477041 | NCBI WGS metagenome assembly OAWU01 (sample SAMEA2580266, study PRJEB22360) | human gut metagenome | biome: human gut; feature: human-associated habitat; material: faeces | place: Denmark | collected 2008/2010
GGGAGCCGCTCCGGGTGATATCCGTTTCCGGGACTTGAATAACGACGGAGTCATCAACGATGAAGACCGTACCGTAATCGGCAATCCGAACCCGAACTGGTTCTTCTCTCTGACCAACAATTTTTCTTATAAGGGATGGGAACTCTCTGTTTTCCTGCAAGGTGTATCGGGTAATAAAATTTATAATGCCAACAATGTAGACAACGAAGGAATGGCAGCCGCTTACAACCAGACCACAGCCGCTGGACAGGCGAAGGAACTAGCAACTCCATGCCCCGCGCTATCTGGGGAGACCCGAATCAGAACTGCCGTGTATCCGACAGATTTGTAGAAAACGGTTCATACCTCCGTCTGAAGAACATTACACTTTCGTATACACTGCCCAAAAAGTGGATGCAAAAGATTCAGCTGGAAAATGCCCGCATCTCCTTCTCTTGCGAGAATGTGGCCACTATTACCGGATATTCCGGCTTCGACCCGGAAGTTGACGTCAATGGTATCGACAGCAGCCGCTACCCGATTTCACGTACATTCAGCATGGGTTTGAACTTTAACTTTTAAATCAGGAGGAAGAATATGAAAAAGATAACAACTTTGGTGATGATGTTTGCCATGCTGGCATTGACATCATGCAACGATTTCTTAGATAAATATCCTAAATATGGAGTCGATCCCGAATCGGAAGTAACGAACGAGATTGCTGTGGCACTGACCACTGCCTGCTATAAGACTCTCCAGTCGTCCAATATGTACAACCAGCGTATATGGAGCCTCGATATCATTGCGGGCAACAGTGAGGTAGGTGCCGGAGGGGGAACCGACGGACTGGAAACTGTTCAGGCTTCCAACTTCATAGCCCAGAGCGATAATGGCTTTGCCTTGTACGTATGGCGCTCTCCGTGGGTAGGTATCGGACGTTGCAACATCGTACTTTCCAATCTGCCTTCGGCTGCTGTCTCTGATGAGATAAAGACCCGTTGCATGGGTGAAGCGTATTTCCTGCGTGCACATTATTATTATATTCTGGTGCGTCTGTATGGAGGTGTACCTTTGCGCCTGCAACCGTTTGAACCGGGAGAATCTACGGATATTGCCCGTAATACGGTAGATGAGGTATATGCCCAGATTCTTTCCGACTGTAAGAATGCAGTGGCGATGCTTCCTCCGAAGAGCAGTTATGGAGACAGCGACAGAGGACGTGCCTGCAAAGAAGCCGCAATGGCCATGCTGGCGGATATTTACCTGACACTTGCTCCTAACCATCGCGAATACTATGATGAAGTCGTGACTCTATGCAATGACATTGCCGCGATGGGATATGATCTGACTCAATGCAATTATGCCGATAACTTCGATGCTACCATCAACAATGGTGCGGAATCCCTTTTCGAAGTACAATACTCCGGAAGCACGGAATATGACTTCTGGGGCGGTGATAACCAGTCATCCTGGCTGTCGACTTTCATGGGACCTCGTAATTCAAGTCTGGTAGCCGGTGCTTATGGATGGAACCTGCCTACAGAAGAGTTCTTCAAGCAATACGAAGACGGTGATTTACGGAAAGACATAACTGTATTGTATCAGGGCTGTCCCGCTTTTGACGGCATGGAGTACAGACGTTCCTGGTCGAATACAGGTTATAATGTGCGCAAGTTCCTTGTGTCGAAGACCGTCTCTCCGGAGTATAATACCAACCCCAACAACTTCGTAGTATACCGCTATGCGGATGTCCTGCTGAAGAAAGCGGAAGCATTGAACGAACAGGGACATCCCGAACTGGCTGCCGGACCTCTGAACATCGTTCGTCAGCGTGCCGGGCTGGCAGATGTGCCGACTACCCTGACCCAGACCGAAATGAGGGAGAAGATTATTCATGAGCGCCGGATGGAGCTAGCTTTTGAAGGACACCGCTGGTTTGATATGATCCGTATTGATAATGGAAACTATGCGCTGACATTCCTGAAATCCATCGGTAAGAATAATGTGACCAAAGAACGCCTCCTGCTGCCTATTCCGCAGACAGAGATGGACTCCAATCATCTGATGACTCAGAATCCCGGTTATTAATCTGTTTTATAATCATTCATTTAGATCAATAATATGATGAAGAAATATATATATCAGTTGTTATGCTCTCTTTTCATCGGCGGAACCATGGTTGCCTGTGCCGAGGATTATATGGAGACAGATAAAGGACATGATACCCTTACCCTTTCGGTGAATCAGCAGGAGCTGGTGTTGAACGAGAAGAACCATAGTCAGGAAGCGCTTGCCCTTTCGTGGACTACCGGAACGAATTACGGAAGCGATAACCGCATCTCTTATACGCTGGAACTGGCTGAGGCAGGAACAGACTTTGCCAATGCTTACTCAGTAGATTTGGGCACAGGAACGTACCAGTGGACAAAGAAAGTAGAAGAACTTAACCAGTTTCTGAATACGCAGCTTGGTATCGGCTATGCAGTGAAAGCAGAGCTGGAAGCACGTATCACAGCTGTCGTTGCCGGAATGGAAGATCAGAAGCAGAGTGCAACGGCTGCCTTCACGGTGACTACTTACCAGCCGGTTACTACCACACTTTACTTGATTGGCGATACGTTCCTTAAAGGATGGAGTGCCGACGAAGCGACGGCAATGGAGCGTACGGACAACGGACAGTTTACGTGGACCGGAAAACTGACAGCCGGATCGTTTAAGTTTATAACGACTTTGGGAGACTTCCTGCCGTCATACAACCGTGACGCCAGTGCCGGAGAAGCGCTCAAACTAACCTACCGCACATCAGGCGACCAGCCGGACGAACCGTTCACAATGAGTGAAGAAGGAACGTACATTGTAAAAGTAGACCTGCTCGACTTGTCGCTGACTCTTACCGAAACGGAAGCCATCGGCTGGGGGATTTTAAAAATTTTTCTTGTCGGCTCGTTTACCGGTGACAATGGCTGGGGATTTGAAGCACTGTCCAAAGATGCCGTTCAGATGGATTTGTTCCATTATGGAGCTGTCATCCCCTGGAAAGCAGACGGAGAATTTAAATTCGCTTCTGTGGCAGACTTCGGCCAGTCGGATGCCTTCTTTCATCCTGCTACAGCAAATGCTCCGTACACTTCGACATCCGTAGTACTCGGAGGCGAGGATAATAAATGGCAAATGAAGGAAACCGAATGCGGCAAACCTTATAAAGTACTGTTCTACACAGGCAAAGGAAAAGAAAAGATGCTGATGCGTCCGTTCACTCCTTACGAAGGACTGTATCTGGTAGGTGAGGCAACTCCGAACGGATGGAGCCTGGACAATGCTACCCCGATGACGAAGAGTGCCGACAGTCCTTACGTCTTCACATGGAGCGGTACGCTGAAAGCCGGTGAGATGAAGATTTCATGCGATAAGCAGTCCGACTGGGGCGGAGACTGGTTTATGGCGGATAAGAATGGCAAGACTCCGACGGGTGAGGTGGAAACAGCCTTGTTCGTCACCAAGTCTGACGCAGAGTTGAGCAGCATGTATCCGGATGCGGACTTGGGTGGTCTGGATAATAAGTGGAATATTCAGGAAGCTGGTTCTTATCGGATTACGATTGACCAGTTGAAAGAGACGATCTCGATTGTGAAACAATAAAACAAGAATTCAAGATGAAGAAAATAATATACTTGGCAGCTGCTTTCCTGTGCATGGCTTGCAGTGATGATCATGAGTCGGACCAGCAGCATGGAGGAGCTTCGGGAAGTGTGACCGAAGTGACTCCGGTAACATCGGACTTAAGTGTCGGCCTGTCGACGGATAAGGCTTTCTATAAACCGGGAGAAAAGGTGGTATTTACAGCAGACAACGCTCTGCCTGCCGGAACCAAAGTACGTTATCGCCTTTCGGGTGAAACGGTCGGAGAGGAGTCGGTAAACGGTACCGGCTGGGGGGGGGGGGCGGGGGCCCCCCGCACTGCGTGTGCCTGCCACCGATTTCAAAGGATACATGGCAGAGGTTTACCGTCAGGAAAATGGCACGGATGTGATAGTCGGCACGATTGCGGTAGATGTATCCAGTGACCCGGCACGTTTCCCGCGCTACGGTTTTGTCGCTGATTTCAGTCAGGAGAAGACAACTGCGAAGACGCAGGAAGAGATGGCATATCTGAACCGTCACCATATCAACTGGGTGCAGTTTCAGGACTGGCACAATAAGCACCACTGGCCGTTGGGCGGCACACGCACGCAGTTGGACGAGGTATATATGGACATTGCTAACCGTGAGGTTTATACAAGTTCGGTGAAGAACTACATTGAAGCACAACACCGTTTCGGTATGAAATCCATGTTCTACAATCTTTGTTTCGGAGCCTTGAAAGATGCTGCCGCGGATGGAGTAAAGGAAGAATGGTACTTGTTTAAGGATGCTTCTCATACCACTAAGGACAGTCACGACCTGCCGGGCGGATGGAAAAGTAATATCTATCTGGTAGACCCTTCCAACAAGGAATGGCAGGAATATCTTGCCGAAAGGAATGACGATGTGTATGCTAATTTCGCCTTCGACGGTTATCAGATAGACCAGTTGGGAAGACGCGGTACTCTTTACGATTACAGCGGTACTCCTGTCAACCTGCGCGAGGGATACGCCTCTTTTATAGAAGCGATGAAGCAGGTTCATCCGGACAAGAGTCTGGTGATGAACGCAGTCAGCCGTTACGGTGCCCGCCAGATAGGGGAGAGCGGCAAAGTCGATTTCTTCTATAATGAAGTATGGGCGGATGAGGCCGACTTTACCAATCTGAAAGCTATTCTTTATGAGAATGGAGTATATGGTAACTACCGGTTGAATACGGTTTTTGCAGCCTACATGAATTATAACAAGGCAGATAACCGGGGAGAGTTTAATACGCCGGGTATCTTGCTGACGGATGCCGTAATGTTTGCTTTGGGTGGTTCGCACCTCGAACTAGGAGGCGATCATATGCTGTGCAAGGAATATTTCCCGAATGAGAACCTGACCATGAGCGAAGAGCTGAAAACGGCGATGGTTCATTACTACGACTTCCTGACGTCGTATCAGAATCTGCTTCGCGACGGAGGAACAGAGAACAGCATCACCATGAACTGTACCAACGGCGAAATGAAGTTGAATGTATGGCCTCCCCAACAAGGGTCGGTCACTACCTATGCCAAACAGGTGGGCGACAAGCAGGTGATACATCTCCTTAACTTCTCGCAAGCGAACAGCCTGAGCTGGAGAGACGTGGACGGCACTATGCCGGAACCGGCTTTGATTACGAAAGCGGCTTTGCAGATGAATCTGCCGGCAAAGGTGAACAAGCTGTGGGTAGCATCGCCGGATGTACACGGGGGAGCTTTGCAGGAGCTGGCTTTTACACAAGAGAACGGAGTCGTTTCTTTCACTTTGCCTTCTCTGAAATATTGGACCATGATTGTAGCTGAATAAGGTGGCTGAGACAGAATGAATAAAATGACAGGTATGAAGATTAGATACAGGTTTTGGGTGTGGGCACTGTGCCTGATGTTTCCAACGCTGGTATGGGCGGAAAATGCGGTACGTACATGCACCTCTTTTACACAGCAAGGGCGCCGGGTGACTTTTCACCTGGCGGACAGCGCTGCGTTGCAGTTGCAGCTTTGCAGCCCTTCGGTAGTCAAGGTCTGGTTTTCGCCGGACGGAACACTGCAACGGAAAAATGCTTCCTTCGCAGTGATCAACGAAGAGCTGGAAGACGTGGGAACAGTACATGTGGATGAGCAGGCAGCCTGCTACGAGATTTTCACGGCGAAATTGCGTATCCGCGTGAATAAGTCTCCGTTGAGTTTGCAGATATTCGATAAGTATCAGAAGCTTTTGTTCAGCGACTATGCTGACAAAGGACACGTGAACGAGGGGACAAAGAAAGTGGAATATAAGGTACTCCGCCGAGACGAGCACTTCTTCGGACTCGGAGAGAAAACGGGGAAGATGGACCGCAGAGGTGAGTCTTATAAGATGTGGAACAGCGACAAGCCCTGCTACAGTGTAGTGGAAGACCCGCTCTACAAAAGTATTCCTTTCTTTATGAGTAGCTACCGGTATGGTATTTTTCTGGATAATACGTATAAGACAGAGTTCAAGTTCGGTACCGAGAGCCGTGACTACTATAGCTTCGAAGCACCGGATGGCGAAATGATTTATTATTTCATCTTCGGAAAAGATTATAAAGAAATCATCGGTCAGTATGCCGGCTTGACGGGCAAACCCATTATGCCTCCGAAATGGGCACTGGGCTTTGCTCAGTGCCGGGGACTGCTTACCAGCGAGAAACTGAGCCGTGAGATAGCCGAAGGATACCGTCAGCGCGGAATCCCTTGCGATATCATCTATCAGGACATCGGCTGGACAGAACATCTGCAGGACTTCGAGTGGCGGAAAGGAAACTACACGGACCCGAAGAAAATGCTGTCCGACCTGAAAGAAATGGGATTTAAAGTCGTGGTATCACAAGACCCGGTCATTTCACAAGCCAACAAGAAGCAGTGGGAAGAAGCCGACCGTCTGGGTTACTTTGTGAAAGACAGTACCGACGGCAAGAGTTACGACATGCCCTGGCCCTGGGGAGGCAACTGCGGAGTAGTGGACTTTACCTTGCCCGCCGTAGCCGACTGGTGGGGAGCATATCAGCAGAAGCCTATTGATGACGGCATCTCCGGCTTCTGGACGGATATGGGCGAACCGGCATGGAGCAATGAGGAGCAGACCGAACGCCTTGTGATGAAACATCATCTGGGCATGCACGATGAAATCCATAACGTCTACGGACTGACCTGGGACAAGGTAGTGAAAGAACAATTTGAAAAGCGTAACCCCGACCGTCGTGTTTTTCAGATGACCCGTGCCGCTTATGCGGGCTTGCAGCGCTATACGTTTGGCTGGACAGGCGATTGCGGCAATGGTGACGATGTTTCGCAGGGATGGGGGCAACTGGCCAATCAGATTCCGGTGATTCTTTCTGCCGGACTGGGATTAATTCCGTTTACCACCTGTGACATTACCGGGTATTGCGGAGACATTGAAGACTATCCCGCTATGGCGGAACTTTATACCCGCTGGATACAGTTCGGCGCATTCAATCCTCTGAGCCGCATTCATCATGAGGGCGACAACCCGGTAGAACCCTGGCTCTTCGGACCGGAAGCGGAAAAGAACGCAAAGGCAGCCATCGAACTGAAATACCGCTTGCTGCCTTATATTTATACGTATGCCCGCGAAGCTCACGACACAGGTTTACCGATCATGCGTCCGCTCTTCATGGAGTATCCGATGGACATGGAGACTTTCTCTACCGATGCCCAGTTCCTTTTTGGACAGGAACTGCTGGTGGCTCCCGTAGTGAAGAAAGGGGCGCGTACAAAGAACGTCTACTTGCCCGAAGGTACCTGGATTGATTATAACAACCGGAAGACGACTTACATCGGAGAGCAGTGGACTACCGTAGAGGCTCCGTTGTCCAGCATTCCGATGTTTGTAAAGCAAGGTTCTGTTATCCCGACTATGCCGGTGATGAACTATACGCATGAGAAGCCTGTCTATCCTTTAATCTTTGAAGTTTTCCCGGCGGCAAAGGGAGAAGAGGCTTCGTTTACTTTGTACGAAGATGAAGGAGAAAATCTCGGTTACCAGCGGGATGAATTTGCCAAAACTCCCGTTCGCTTCCGGACGGATGAGGACGGTTATCATCTTTCGGTTGGTGCCCGTGAAGGGAAAGGCTATACAGTGCCCGGTCCCCGGAACTTTGTTTTCCGCATCTATCTGAAGACAGCTCCCAAAGGAGTGACCGTTCAGGGTACGAAAGTAAAGAAAGTGAAGCCGGAACGTTTGGAAGAGAATATGGATAGTGATACCGAAAGCTTAGTGTGGAGCTGGGATAAGGAGACTGGCATTTGCAGTCTTCGTATGCCGGATCGGGGGGAAGAGAGTCAGATTTCCCTGCATATATAGTCTGGATTCGGCTCACTTTTTGTAAGTGTAAAAGTAAAAAGTATCTGCCGTCTGTACCAGAACGCTCATAAGTAGTTAGCTTATAGTGATTGGTTGCAGGACGGCAGATACTCTTGTTTTTGTTTCCCGGCTTGAAACACTTAGTTTCATTGCTTGAAACACTTTGTTCCAAGCAATGAAACTAAGTGTTTCAACGGTTGAAACTAATCATGAAATTACTAGCTTGTTTCTTTGCGATAGTTTGCTTCAGTGGACCTGACTTCAGTAGACCGTAGCTTTTATCTTAGTTGATAAATTCGTAGCCTTTGAGTTGGTATCTCTTGATCTTGCAACCTTTCGTTCTCGTCAGCTTTACCTTTCCTTTAGCCGCATTCAAGGTGACTTGATTGAACTGTCCTTTTTGGAAATCATAGCTTATACCGTCATCCTCGAAAAGCTGGCAGGTAGCGGTCGGAGTACCATACACTTTGCAGTTCAGGTTGAATACGGTTTGTGCATCTACATAGGGAACAGGCTCGGCAAGAGGCAACAGTGTTCCCTGACGTACGTAGAGTGGCAATTGATTGAGTTCGGTTGTAATCTCATATTCACGGTTGCCTTCATACTTTTCGTTGGTATTGAAGTTATACCAGGTTCCTTCCGGGAAGTAGACTTTCCGTGCTTTCTTATTCTCATACAGGGGAGCCGCCATCAGTCCGTCGCCGATCATGTATTGGTCGCTGATCGTGCGCAGGCGTTCATCCTTCGGGAAATCCATCAGCAGCGGGCGGAAAGGAGGCGTTCCTTCTTGCTGGTATGTGTGGAAAGCTGCATAAAGATAAGGAATCAACTCCATGCGCAGGTTGATCAGCGTGCGGGCATATTCCTCATATTGCTTTGCTTCCGGCAGGAACTCGCCCCGTTCGTTCTTTCCACGGTCGAATTGCAGCCAGGGGGCATATTGCAGATACCATGCGTTCACCATTGCTTGTGGAGAAAGAATCACCGTTTGCAGGCGATGGAAGAAATCTTCGGCAGAGTGAGCTTCGCGTACTTCGGGACACCACAACAGCCCTCCGAATGCGGAGTTGCAGAGTGCCTGAATGTATTCTTTGGGATCGTATGTGTCACTGTAGAGCACGGCGCTGCGTGAAGACATAAACATGCCGGACGAACGGTAATCCTGATAAGTACGGGTGTTCTTGGCACGGTAGATGCTGTCCATCGCGTTTACGTAGAGAGAACCGAATACCTGGTGCATCTGTTCACCGTCGATACCCGAAGGGAATTGCGCCAAATCCGGGAAGCACCATGTGGCAGAGGCGAATGAGATATTCGAGTTGTCACATTCGTCCAGTTTGAAGCCGGAGATACCTTCATCTATCAGTGTGCGGTGGTAGTCGGTGAATATCTTGTGTGCCTCCGGTTTGATAAAGTCAGGTACCAGTCCGTTCCATACGAGGAAGTCGCCTGAGTAAGGTTCCAGTGCCTTCCGGATGGGGGAGCTGGGGTGTACGTAGGCGTGTTCCCACAGGTTGACCTTGTATCCTTTCTCTTGGAGCCGGGTCAGCATTTCTTTGTGCTGCGGGAATCGGTCTTTGCTCCAGATGTAAGAGCAGGAATAAGTGGCTGTCTGCCATCCCGGTTCGAGTCCTAATACGTCACACGGGATATTGTTGTTGCGGAAGTAATCGGCAAAACGCATCACGGAGTCCTGCGTAGCATCTCCTTTCACACGGTATTTGAATCCGAGTCCCCACATCGGAGGGAGACATCCTCCGCCGGAGAGAAGATTGTATCTCTTCACTACGTCCAGCACTTCCGGTCCGGTGATGACGAATACTTCGATACCTTTTGCACCGGGGACATCGATAAATATTTTGTTTCCGTTGCTCCTGTTCTTATACAGGTCTTCCGTAGTGGTAGCGATATGCTTTCTTTCTTCTATTCTTTGCTGACGACTGTGTTCGGTTTTCTGGTTGGAACCGCACAGAAAAGTAGTATACCGTGCTGTGTTGACCAGAATGCCGTATCCTTTGGTAGAGACATAAAATGTCTGCGGGGCATGCGTGTATCCGAGTCCGTTCAGTGGATTGTCATTTACTATCGGACGTTTGCGCAGACCGCGCTGACCGAAAGTTTCGAATTGAAGTCCGAAACCGTAGATTTGTTCATTGTCTTCCAGGGGAACTTCAATCAGGCATCCCCGGTCGGTTATCTTTATCTGCACGTCTTCGGCATCAAAAGGCAACTTGGCTGCAGGAAGTGCCTTCATTGCTTCTATGACAGGCTTGCCACCAAACAGGGAATAGGGGGTGAAAGTATCAATCTCTCCCTTTTGCAGTTTGATAACTCCCGGAGCAATCTCTTTTTGGGCGGACACTTGTACGGTGGAGATGAGCCCTGCTGTAATCAGGAAAAGGTAAAGTAATAGTTTTTTCATTGCAGTTTATTTTTATCATGGTTACATTTATATAAGACTCTCAAGAGATTCTTTACCACTAAAAAGCTATGTGGAAATATTGCAAATATAAGAATAAAGTATCTTTGAACCTGCGTTTTTCATCTGCAATAGACGGGTTGTCAGGCGTTAATACTTGATATTGTCAGCTGTTAACGTCTGACATGACAGGTATTAATATCTGAAGCGACAAACATTAATACCTGAGACGACGGATATTAATGCCTCAAATTTCCGTTATTAATATATTGAGAATCAGTTGTGTATGTTTGGGGAGAGATCTGTTTCCGCTTGAAGTGAGTATTTCTTTTTCTATTCTTATCAAAAATTCGTAATATTGCATTCCATAAAGGAACATCTGGTGCAGTGCATTTGCCGGATATCACCTATTGGAAAAGAATACTGAAACACTGAAATAAATAAAACCATGAAAAAGAATTGTTTTCTCCTTCTCTTCTTACTTTGTGCTTGCCTTGTTCAGGCGCAGAATACTTATCGTACCGACAAGGACATTGCTTATGTATCTGGTTCCGAAACGGATGCTTACCGTCTGGAACGTTGCAAACTGGACATCTATTATCCCGAAAATAAGAAGGATTTTTCAACCATCGTATGGTTTCACGGTGGTGGTATGGAAGGCGGAAGCAAGTTTGTGCCCAAAGAATTGACAGATCAGGGCTTCGCGGTAGTAGCGGTCAATTATCGTCTGAGTCCGAGAGCTAAGAATCCGGCTTATATAGAAGATGCTGCCGAAGCTGTGGCGTGGACATTTAAGAATATCGAGAAGTACGGAGGCCGCAAGGACCGTATCTTTGTTTCCGGTCATTCGGCGGGAGGTTATCTTACGCTGATTCTGGCAATGGATAAGAAATATATGGCTGGATACGGAGCAGATGCGGACAGTGTAGCCGCTTATCTTCCGGTGAGCGGGCAGACAGTCACTCATTTTACAATCCGTAAAGAGCGCGGACTGCCGAATGGAATCCCGATTATTGATGAATTTGCACCGGTAAATAAAGCCCGTAAAGATACGGCTCCGGTTGTGCTGATAACGGGAGACAAGAATCTGGAAATGGCAGACCGGTACGAAGAGAATGCACTGCTGGCATCCGTACTGAAGAATATAGGCAATCAGAAAGTCACCCTGTACGAGCTTCAGGGATTCGACCACGGACAGGTACTCGGCCCTGCCTGCTATCTGATTGTTAATTATGTGAAGAGGTTTAAATAAGATGTCTCCGGTTATGCAAAGAGCAGGTCATAGAAGGAAAATATCCGGTACATGTTACATTTTTCATAGGCTATGAATCATTTATTATATTCAGAATAGGAGGGATTGCCTACATTTACTCCGATTTTATAAACTACTAACTACTAATAATAAATGATTATTGCTATGAAGACATTAAACAGCAGAATCACACTGACTCTTTTTATTCTTGTTTCTTCTCATCTGCTGGCAATGGCAGGAGATGTATCTTTTAAAGTAACGAAGAAGTATCTGAACTTCCCTGTTTCTCATGCCGAAAATAGGGCGAAAATGACTTTTGAAGTAAACGGCAAGCCGGATTTGTCCGTCGTTATTCGTCTGGCGCCGGATAAAGCCGAGTATTGGGTATTCAAAGATGTATCGGCCTTCAAAGGAAAAACAATCAAGATAACCTACGAGGGCAATGAAAAAGGACTCAGCCAGATATACCAGTCGGATGAAATCGCAGGACAGGATAGTCTGTATAAGGAAAAGAATCGTCCGCAGTTCCACTTTACTACCCGGAGAGGTTGGATCAATGACCCTAATGGACTGATTTATTATGAAGGTGAGTATCACTTGTTCTACCAGCATAATCCTTTCGAAAGAGACTGGGAGAACATGCACTGGGGCCATGCAGTCAGCAAGGACCTGATACATTGGACCGAATTGCCGGACGCTTTGTATCCCGACCATTTGGGAACAATGTTCTCCGGTTCGGCAGTAATCGACTATGATAATACCGCAGGATTCAATAAAGGCAAGACTCCCGCCATGGTTGCTGCCTTCACGGCTGCCAGCAGTGACAGACAAGTGCAGGGAATAGCATACAGTCTGGACAAAGGACGTACATTCACGAAGTACGATAAGAATCCGGTAATTAACTCCAAGGAGAAATGGAACTCTCAGGATACACGTGACCCTAAAGTGTTCTGGTATGCTCCTTCCAAACATTGGGTGATGGTGCTGAACGAACGTGACGGACACTCTATTTATACATCTGCCAATCTTAAAGACTGGAAATACGAAAGTCATGTTACAGGTTTCTGGGAATGCCCCGAGTTGTTCGAATTGCCGGTTGATGGTGACAAGAACCACACGAAGTGGGTGATGTACGGTGCCACCGGTACTTATATGCTGGGTTCTTTCGACGGTAAAGTATTTACGCCCGAAGCAGGAAAATACTGCTATACCACCGGAAGTATCTATGCAGCCCAAACCTATAACAATATTCCGGCAAGCGACGGCAGACGCATTCAGATAGGCTGGGGAAGAGTTTCTCATCCGGGAATGCCTTTCAATGGAATGATGATGCTTCCCACGGAATTGACTTTACGTACCACTAAAGACGGTATCCGCCTTGTCAGTGTGCCGGTAAGAGAAACCGAATCTTTATTCACTCCTGTCCATTCATGGAAATCTCTGACTTCGGACGAGGCAAACCGCAACCTGAAAGAATTTTATGATGCCGATTGTCTTCGCATCAAGACAACTATCAAGCTGTCTCACGCCACCGATGCGGGCTTTAACTTGTTCGGACAGCGAATGATTGGCTACGACATGAACTCCAATACGCTGAACGGCCATTTCTACTCTCCGCAAGACCCGACCAGCATGGAACTGACTGCCGATATTTACATAGACCGTACCACAATCGAAGTCTTTATAGACGGTGGGCTGTATTCTTACTCTATGGAACGCCGTCCGGACAGGAACAATAAAGAAGGTTTCCATTTCTGGGGAAATCGTATCGAAGTCAAGAACCTCGAAGTATTCTCGGTGAAATCTATCTGGTAAATAGTGAATGGACAAAGCTTGTAATTAAAGAGACAAAAGCTATCTTTGCTTCTCAGTAATAAACAATAATAGATTGGAACATGAGAACACATAGCGAAGCTTTCCAGTTTGAGAAAGAACTGGAATGGGAAAATCCGGCTCCGGGCATCCGCCGCCAGATGATGGGATATGACGGACAGTTGATGATGGTGAAGGTGGAGTTTGAGAAAGGTGCCGTTGGCGCTATGCACCAACATTATCATAGTCAGGCTACTTATGTGGCAAGCGGCAAGTTCGAACTGGCCATTGGCGATCGGAAAGAAATTCTCTCCACAGGCGATGGCTACTATGTGGAACCCGACCAGCCTCATGGATGCGTCTGCTTGGAAGCAGGTGTACTGATTGATACATTCAGCCCTATGAGATCCGATTTCTTATCCTGATATCTTGGCAGAGAGTCAGACATGTGTGGTACGAAATTACCACATATGTGGTATTTTCTCTGAACAGAATCTCCCTTATCTTTGTAATATCTTAAAACAAAGGAATTTAAAAGCAGATATATATGGAAAAGATTGCAAAGAAGTTGACGGATTTAGTAGGTAACACTCCGTTGCTGGAACTAAGTAATTATAATAAGAGTAATGATCTGAAAGCTCGCCTGATAGTGAAGATTGAATCATTCAACCCTGCGGGAAGCGTGAAAGACCGTATCGCCCTGGCTATGGTAGAGGATGCGGAAACCAAAGGAGTATTGCAGCCGGGATCTACCATTATCGAGCCGACAAGTGGAAATACCGGAGTGGGATTGGCATTTGTTGCAGCCGTAAAAGGGTATAAGCTGATTTTGACTATGCCCGATACCATGAGTGTGGAGCGTCGTAACCTTTTGAAAGCTCTGGGAGCGGAACTGGTTCTTACTCCCGGTGCCGACGGCATGAAGGGGGCGATTGCCAAAGCCGAGGAATTGAAAGCTGCCACCTCCGGATCTGTCATCCTGCAACAATTTGAGAATCCCGCTAACCCCGCTATGCATCTACGCACTACCGGACTGGAAATATGGAGAGATACCGAGGGGAAAGTCGATATCTTCGTAGCCGGTGTAGGTACAGGCGGGACCGTTAGTGGTGTGGGTGAAGCATTGAAGATGCGTGATC
>OAWU01000883.1_pt1 | contig 14373 bp, 9 predicted proteins | sample 1477041 | NCBI WGS metagenome assembly OAWU01 (sample SAMEA2580266, study PRJEB22360) | human gut metagenome | biome: human gut; feature: human-associated habitat; material: faeces | place: Denmark | collected 2008/2010
TTTCATTCAGTCAACTACTGCCAATATAACATTGTAGTGCCTAGGACATTGAATTTATGACCCAGGCTCAGTCTTATTTCATCATTCTTAATATCGTTAAAGACCAACTTGTATCTTAAACAAATACTATCTCAATATGTACAAAGCTTGTTATTTATTCAGCATTTTTTGCCGTTCTTCATTATATAGACTTCGTCAGTTATGCTATTTTACCTTTAAAATGATGTTGTAAATATAATGTTGTCTTTATACAAAAATGTTTTATACCTTTTTATTATACAGTTTGCCTTAATATAATTAAAGCTAACGCATTAATAAAATTAATATTTTTACCATTAACATGTACAATGAATAAAGTTAAAAGTAATATGACTTCTATAGATATAAATAAACCCTCGATTGCATCTAAGTCAGCAATCAAGGGTTTATTTTTTAAATCTTCATAGTTTGATGATTTAAATTATCTTTTATCTAATTCTTGTTTTAATAGTTGATTTACTAATTGTGGATTAGCTTGACCTTTAGACGCTTTCATAATTTGACCAACTAAGAAGCCCATAGCTTTGCCTTTACCATTTTTGTAATCTTCAACTGATTGTTCGTTATTGTCTAATGCTTCATTTACAAATTTTAGAAGTGTTGCTTCATCAGAAATTTGAACTAAGCCATTATCTTCCATAATCTGTTTAGCATTACCACCTTTAGCTGCTAACTCTGGGAAGACTTTCTTCGCAATTTTACTGCTCATTGTTCCGTCTTCGATAAGTTTAATCATACCTGCTAAATTTTCTGGTGTTAATTTAGTATCTAATAATTCTACTTGATTTTTATTTAAATATTCGTTTACGCCACCCATTAACCAGTTAGATGTTAATTTAACATCTGCACCGTGTTCAATTGTTGATTCAAAGAAATCTGACATTTCTTTAGTCAAAGTTAATACGTGTGCATCGTATGCAGGTAAACCTAATTCATTTACATACTTAGCCTTACGCTCATCTGGTAATTCAGGAATTGTCTGACGAACACGCTCTTTCCAAGCATCATCAATATATAAAGGTACAATGTCAGGCTCTGGGAAGTAACGGTAATCATCAGAACCTTCTTTAACACGCATTAAAATTGTTTTACCTGTTGATTCATCAAATCGACGTGTTTCTTGTCCGATTTCTCCACCATTTAACAATTCTTCTTCTTGGCGTTTTTCTTCATATTCTAAACCTTTACGTACATAGTTAAATGAGTTTAAGTTTTTCAATTCGGCTTTAGTACCAAATTTTTCTTGACCATATGGACGTAAAGAGATGTTAGCATCACAACGTAAAGATCCCTCTTCCATCTTAACGTCTGATACACCAGTGTATTGAATAATTGAACGTAATTTTTCTAAATATGCATATGCTTCTTTAGGTGAACGAATATCTGGTTCAGATACGATTTCAATTAGCGGTGTACCTTGACGGTTCAAGTCAACTAATGAATACTCACCTTTATGTGTTGACTTACCAGCATCTTCTTCCATGTGAAGACGAGTAATACCGATTCGTTTTGTTTCACCGTCGACTTCGATATCGATATATCCATTTTCACCAATTGGTTGATCAAATTGAGAAATTTGATATGCTTTTGGATTATCTGGATAGAAATAGTTCTTACGGTCAAACTTAGATTCTGTTGCGATTTCCATATTTAGTGCCATTGCAGCACGCATTGCCCAGTCTACTGCACGCTTATTAACAACTGGTAAGACACCTGGATATGCTAAGTCGATAACATTTGTATTTGAGTTAGGTTCTGCTCCAAAATGCGCTGGTGATGGAGAAAACATTTTTGAGTCCGTTTTTAACTCTACGTGAACTTCAAGTCCTATAACTGTTTCAAAATGCATGATTTCCACTCCTTATAATTTTTCATAAACGTCATGTAAATTGTATTGTGTTTCATATTGATAAGCGACACGATATAACGTTTTTTCATCGAATGGTTTACCAATGAACTGTAAACCGATTGGTCGGCCATTTGATTGTCCACAAGGAACAGAAATACCAGGTAATCCAGCTAAGTTTACTGGTGTTGTTAATAAATCATTGGCATACATTGTTAATGGATCATCAATTTCTTCACCTAAATTAAACGCAGTTGTAGGCGCTGTTGGACCAACTACTACATCATAATTTTCGAATACTTTATCAAAGTCATTTTTAATCAATGTTCTAACTTTTTGAGATTTTTTATAGTAAGCATCATAGTAACCTGAACTTAATGCAAATGTACCTAAGAAAATACGACGTTTTACTTCTTTACCGAAACCTTCAGATCTTGACATTTTATATAATTCTTCTAATGAATGAGCTTCTTTAGAATGATAACCATAACGAATTCCGTCAAAACGAGAAAGGTTTGACGAAGCTTCTGATGATGCAATCACGTAATATGATGGAATACCAAATTTAGTATTTGGCAATGATACTTCCTCAACGACAGCACCTAAAGATTTTAAAGTTTCTACAGCGTTTTGAACTGCTTCTTTTACGTCATCAGCTACACCTTCACCTAAGTATTCTTTAGGTAATGCAACTTTTAATCCTTTAATATCTTTACCAATTTCAGATGTAAAGTCTACATCATCAACTGGTGCACTTGTAGAGTCATTAACATCTGCACCAGAAATAGCTTCTAATACGATTGCATTATCTTTTACATTTCGAGTCAATGGACCAATTTGGTCTAATGAAGATGCAAAAGCAACTAATCCAAATCGAGATACACGACCGTATGTTGGTTTCATACCGACAACGCCACAATATGCAGCCGGTTGTCTAATTGAACCACCTGTGTCTGAACCTAAGCTAAATGGTACTAAGCCAGCTGCAACTGCTGCTGCAGATCCACCTGATGAACCACCTGGTACTGCTTTATGGTCAAATGGGTTAACTGTTTTTTTGAAATAAGATGTTTCTGTTGAACCACCCATTGCAAACTCATCCATGTTTAATTTACCGATTAAAACGGCATTCTCTTTATGTAGTTTTTCCATTACAGTAGATTCGTAAATTGGCACAAAACCTTCTAACATTTTACTTGCACATGTTGTTTCTAATCCGTTTGTAATAATGTTATCTTTTATACCCATTGGAATACCAAATAATTTGCCATCCATTTGATCTTTTGCTTGTAATTCATCCAATTCTTGCGCTTTTTTGATTGCATTTTCTTTATCCAGCGCTAGAAAAGACTTAATTGTTGGATCAGTCTCTTCAATTGCATCATATATATCTTTAACAACATCAGATGGTTTGATTTTTTTGTCTTTTATTAAAGTTAATAAATTCTCAACCGATTCGTAGCGAATGCTCATCTTACGCGTCCTCCTCATTCATGATTGTAGGCACTTTAAATTGTCCATCTTCTGTTTCTTTGGCATTTTTCAAAGCTAATTCTTGCGGAATACCTTTAATTGCTTTATCTTCACGTAAAACGTTTTGTAAATCTAAAACGTGATATGTAGGTTCAACGCCTTCTGTATCAGCGCTATCATTTTGTTTTGCAAAATCTAAAATGCTTTCTAATGTGTTGGCCATTTCTTCCGTTTCTTCAGGAGAAATTTGAAGTCTTGCAAGATTCGCGATATGCTCAACTTCTTCACGTGTTACTTTTGTCATTAATAAAAGCCTCCTTTAAGTCATTCATCACTAAATTGTATCAAATTTCCAATTAAAAATCTAAGTATTTATGAGGTGCTACTTTAATTTCATATAAACTGTATAAACATTATCATTCGTTTATCAAATCATTTTTTATGAAAACAACACTCTTTTAATATTAGACAACCCAATTCAATATTATGATTATGCAATTTTAATTATAAAAATTTGCTCATATCCAAAAAATACGAAAGCGCTTTCTATATTGGTATGCAAGTATTTCAAAAAGAATAAATTTAATTTTCCTACTTTTCTAAACATTTATCTTTATGTATAATGTTTTCAAGTAACTAAATTATAAATTAAATAAAGGGAGTGTTTATCATGCTTACAATGGGGACAGCATTAAGTCAACAAGTAGATGCCAATTGGCAAACTTATATTATGATTGCCGTCTACTTCTTGATACTAATCGTTATTGGCTTTTACGGTTACAAGCAAGCAACTGGTAACCTAAGCGAGTACATGTTAGGTGGACGTAGTATTGGACCGTATATTACTGCATTATCAGCTGGAGCTTCAGATATGAGTGGATGGATGATTATGGGGCTACCTGGTTCTGTCTATAGCACTGGTCTATCAGCTATGTGGATTACAATCGGTTTAACATTAGGTGCTTATATAAATTACTTTGTTGTTGCTCCTAGACTTCGTGTTTATACCGAATTAGCTGGAGATGCAATTACATTACCAGATTTCTTTAAAAATCGTTTAAACGATAAAAATAATGTGTTAAAGATTATTTCTGGATTGATTATCGTAGTATTCTTTACATTATATACACATTCTGGTTTCGTATCTGGTGGTAAATTATTTGAAAGTGCTTTTGGATTAGATTATCATTTCGGTTTAATATTAGTTGCTTTCATTGTCATTTTCTATACTTTCTTTGGTGGATATTTAGCTGTATCAATTACAGATTTCTTCCAAGGTGTCATTATGTTAATTGCGATGGTTATGGTCCCTATTGTTGCTATGATGAATTTAAACGGCTGGGGAACGTTTCATGATGTAGCAGCTATGAAACCTACAAATTTAAATTTATTTAAAGGGTTATCATTTATAGGAATTATCTCTCTATTTTCATGGGGATTAGGTTATTTCGGTCAACCTCATATCATTGTAAGGTTTATGTCTATTAAATCACACAAGATGCTACCTAAAGCTAGACGTTTAGGTATTAGCTGGATGGCTGTTGGTTTATTAGGCGCTGTGGCTGTTGGTTTAACAGGTATTGCATTCGTACCTGCTTATCATATTAAACTAGAAGATCCTGAGACATTATTCATCGTGATGAGTCAAGTACTCTTCCATCCTCTTGTAGGTGGTTTCTTACTTGCTGCGATTCTAGCTGCAATTATGAGCACGATTTCTTCACAATTACTTGTAACATCTAGTTCACTAACGGAAGACTTTTATAAATTAATTCGTGGTGAAGAAAAAGCTAAAACGCACCAAAAAGAATTTGTTATGATTGGAAGATTATCTGTATTAGTTGTAGCAATTGTTGCCATCGCGATTGCATGGAATCCAAACGACACAATTCTAAACTTAGTAGGTAACGCTTGGGCCGGATTTGGTGCATCGTTCAGTCCACTTGTGCTATTTGCACTTTACTGGAAAGGTTTGACACGTGCCGGTGCTGTAAGTGGAATGGTTTCAGGTGCCTTAGTCGTTATCGTTTGGATTGCGTGGATTAAACCATTGGCACATATCAACGAAATATTCGGCTTATATGAAATTATTCCTGGATTTATTGTAAGTGTAATCGTTACATATGTTGTAAGTAAACTTACTAAAAAACCTGGTGCATTTGTTGAAACTGACTTAAACAAAGTTCGTGACATCGTTAGAGAAAAATAATTCATAAGTCTTAACAAATTAAAAAGGTACTAATGTTAATCAAAATTATGACTAACATTGGTACCTTTTTATTATCTTTAATTTACAATTAATTACTGTAAATATGAACTTGCGGTTCTTTGTCATCTTTTGTCTTACTAATTAAAGCACGTGGTTGGTTACCATCTTTAATACGAATTTCATAGTTATCGATTTTATCGAAATATTTATTCGCTTGTTCAGTAACGTACTGTGTAATACCAATTGTTTCAGCTTGTCCATAGTAATCGATTGGTAAATCTACTACTAATCGTTGTGGCTTTTTATCAACAAATTTAACTTTCCCTACTGCTTGTGTGAAATTAGAAAAATATGATTGCAAATTATCATTAAATTGCTTGAAATTATTATTTAAATTTTCATCATAATCTGCTGCTGTTGAAGAAGGTAATAAAGCTGATTTTTCATTGATATTATGCCATTCATTAAGCTTTGTTTGACTCTTTTCTGCAGTCGCTTGAGTAATAAATTCACCTGGTGTGATTGAATCTTCACTTGATTGCTTATAAATTGCAAAATGAATTGGTATATCTTTTAAATCATCATTTTCACGTAACCTTGATAATATCTCACTAGCCATTTGTTTACCTTGCTTTTTAACTTCGCTATCATCTAGTTTTTTACTAAAAGTCGGTCCATCTTTTTCTTTTTTATAGTAATAAACACTATTCATAGCTAAACCAATCGTCATACCTTTAATATTCTTACCTTTTGTATCTCCACCACCATAAAAATCTTGCTCTAAAATGTTAGATAAATAGGCTGGTGATTTTTCTGCAATCTTTTCAGGATCTGTTTCACCTTCGTGTGATGGATTAAGTCCTAAATTTTCATTCGCTTTCTTGTCTTTTTTATCTTTTTCAGACATCTTATCGATTTCACGTTTTGTATACTTAGGATTTAAATAGGCATTAATTGTTTTCTTGTCCAAAAATTGACCATCTTGATACAAATATTTATCTGTTGGAAATACTTCTTTACTTAAGTTCAATAAACCATCTTCAAAGTCGCCGCCATTATAACTATTTGCCATGTTATCTTGTAAAAGTCCTCTTGCCTGGCTTTCTTTAAATGGTAACAATGTACGATAGTTATCACCTTGTACATTTTTATCCGTAGCAATTTCTTTTACTTGATTTGAACTATTGTTATGTTTTTGATTATCTTTTCCAGCCTGGTCATCCTTATGGTTACCACAAGCAGCGAGTATAAAGATAGCTGTAATCAATAATACTAATGTACGCTTCATCGACATACCCCTCTAACTATTTAATTCATTTTGCTTATCTACAAATTGTTGCTCTGTCCAAATTTCAATACCTAAACTTTGTGCTTTTGTTAATTTTGAACCTGCATCTTCACCAGCAATAACGACATCTGTATTTTTAGTAACGCTACTTGTAACTTTAGCACCTTGTGATGCAAGCCATTTAGATGCTTCATTGCGTGTCATTTGATGTAGCTTACCAGTCAGTACTATCGTTTTACCACTAAATTCAGGATGTCCTTCAATATCTGATGTTTTGATACCTTTATAAATCATATTAACATGTTTATCTTTTAATTTTTGAATTAAAGCACGAATATCTTCATTTTCTAAATAAGTAACTACAGATTGTGCTACTTTATCACCTATATCATGAATTTCTACTAATTCCGCTTCAGTTACCGTTAGTAATCGATCTATCGTTTCATATTTTTCTGCTAACACTTGGCTCACTTTAACACCTAAATGCCTAATACCTAGACCAAATAATAAATTTTCTAAAGAGTTGTCCTTAGCTTGTTGAATGGCAGCTAATAAATTATCAACTTTTTTCTGCCCCATTCTGTCTAAAGGTAATAAATCTTCTTCTGTTAAATAGAAAATATCAGCAACATCTTTAATTAATTCGCTTTGATAAAGCTGTTGAATAATTTTAGTGCCTAAACCATCAATATTCATGGCTTGTCTTGATACAAAGTGAATCAATCCTTCAACAAGTTGTGCTTGGCATTTTGGATTAATGCAACGAAGTGCTACTTCGCCTTCAATACGTACTAATTCATGTCCACAACTTGGACAATGGGTTGGCATATGATATGTGACAGCATCCTCAGGTCTACGTTCTGGAATACTACGTACAACTTCAGGTATGATGTCACCTGCTTTTTTCACTACAACACTATCACCAATTCGAATATCTCTGTCATGAATTAAATCCTCATTGTGCAAAGATGCTCTTGATACAGTTGTACCAGCTACTTTTACTGGTTCTAAAATAGCAGTAGGTGTGACTACACCTGTTCGTCCAATACTTAATTCAATATCTAATAATTTAGTTACTACTTCCTCAGCTGGAAATTTATAAGCAATGGCCCATCTAGGAGATTTTTGTGTGAATCCCATCTCATCCTGTTGATCTAAATCATTAACCTTAATAACAATCCCATCAATATCATAAGGTAATGACTCTCTTTGGCTTGTCCATTTTTCAATATACTCTAAAACACCATCGATATTATTTACACGCGCTCTATTTTTATTCGTTGTAAAACCTAATTTATCTAACTCATCTAATGCTTCACTTTGCGAACGCGCATTGAAATCAGTGAAATCATTGACACTATATATAAATACGCTTAACTTTCGTTTTGCCGTTAATTTAGAATCTAACTGTCTTAATGATCCCGCAGCAGCGTTTCTTGGATTTGCAAATAACTGCTCATCATTTTTTTCTTTTTCTTCATTTAATCGTAAAAATGAACGTCTCGGCATATATGCTTCACCACGAACTTCTACATTTAATGGTTCTTTCATTTTCAAAGGTATCGCATGAATTGTTTTTAAATTTTCGGTAATATCTTCACCTGTTGTTCCATCACCACGTGTTAAACCTTGAACGAAGTATCCATCAACATATTTCAATGATACTGCTAAGCCATCAATTTTTAATTCGCACATATATTCAACGTTGCCAATTTGTTCACGTATGCGTTGGTCGAATTTTCTCAAATCATCCTCATTAAATGCATTCCCTAAACTTAACATTGGCGTGTCATGGTTGACTTTATTGAAAGAGGCTTGGGCTTCACCGCCAACTCTAACTGTTGGAGAATCTACAGTCTTATACTCAGGATGCTCCTCTTCTATTTTAATCAGTTCATGAAGTAATTTGTCATATTCACTATCTGGTACAGATGGATTATCCTCTACATAGTATTCATAACTGTATTGATTTAATAAATCATGTAACTCGTTCACACGAGACGATAAATCAGCCATCCCTTAATCCTCCTTTTTTTCAATTGGTGCAAATTGCGCTAACAAACGTTTTGGCCCTTGTGATTTAAAGATAATATCTAGTTCGATTGAGCCATTTTTCTCGTTTACATTACTCACCATGCCTTCTCCCCAGGCTTTATGCATCACTTTGTCACCTACATTCCAATCAGATGACAATACTTGTTTTTTCGTTGACGTTGTTCGTTGACTAAATCCGCGTTTAGCAAAAGGTTTTGCCTTAGGTTGTATCGTTTGTCGTTTGCCACTTGAATGATTTTCTAATAGTGATTCTGGAATTTCCTTTAAAAATCTGGATGGCATATTTGACTGAGGGCGACCAAATAACATTCTTGATGTCGCATGAGTGATATATAACACCTCTTCAGCCCTTGTAATTGCTACATAACAAATACGACGTTCTTCTTGCATTTCATGATCATCTTCACTCTTAATCGCTCTAATATGTGGGAATAAAGATTCTTCCATCCCCATTATAAAGACAATTGGAAATTCAAGGCCCTTAGCCGAGTGCATCGTCATTAGTGTTACGCCATTTTCAGTATCTGCCTCATCAATATCAGCTACTAACGATAAATCCGTTAAAAAGTTAATTAATGACTGTTCTTCTAATGGGGTATTTTCCTCATAGTCTTTTGGTACTGACATAAATTCATCGATGTTTTCTAATCTACTTCGAGATTCTAATGTATTTTCACGTTCAAGCATTTCTCGATAGCCAGACTTTTGTAATACTTCATCAACTATTTCATGAATTTCTAAAAATTCTTGTTCTTTTATCAAGCTTTGGATTAACTCGTAAAAATTAAGACACTCTTGTGTCACCTTTTTTGACAATCCGATAAAATCAGCTTCTCCAAGTGCATCAAACATACTGATATTGTTTTGAAGTGCATAGTTTTGAACTTTTTCAACAGATGAAGGACCTACACCTCTTTTTGGAACATTAATAATACGTTGCAAACTAATGTCATCATTACTATTGGCAATTATACGCAAATAACTTAATAAATCTTTGATTTCTTTACGGTCATAGAACTTTTGGCCACCAACCATTGTGTATGGCATATTAGATTTCATGAATGTTTCCTCAAGTACACGTGATTGTGCATTCGTTCTATATAAAATTGCCATATCTTGATATTTCTTACCATTACGTTGATGCTTCATAATTTCTCGTATTACAAATTCCGCTTCATCACGTTCCGTCATTGCTTCATAGTAATGAATTTTCTCACCATTCGTATTTGCAGTCCACAGTCCTTTTGGCTTACGTTCAGAATTATTTTTAATCACTTCGTTAGCCGCATTTAAAATCGTTTTCGTCGAACGATAATTTTGCTCTAAAAAGATTGTATTCGCTTCTGGATAGTCTTTTTCAAATGATAAGATATTTTGAATATCAGCACCACGCCAACCATAAATTGACTGATCTGAGTCACCTACAACACATAAGTTTTTAAACTTACTTGCTAATAATTTAACTAATGTATATTGTGCTTTATTAGTATCTTGATACTCATCTACATGAATATATTGGAATTTGTTCTGATAATATTCTAGAACTTCTGGTACACGCTCAAATAAGTTAATCGTTGTCATAATAAGGTCATCAAAATCTAACGCTTCATTACGTGACAATTGGCGTTGATATCCACTATAAACCGTTGCTACCATTTGCGAGTGATAATCTGTGGCTTCTTTTTGAGCATCTGCAGGTGTTTTAAGTTCATTTTTCAAATTACTGATCGCACCGATAAACATACGAGGTTCAAACTTTTTACTATCAATATTTTCATTTTTTAAGACGTCTTTAATAACAGATTTTTGGTCTGTAGGATCAATTATCGTAAAATTGCGTTCTATACCAATTCGATCTGCATCACGACGTAAAATACGAACACACATTGAGTGGAATGTTGACATCCAAATAACTTCTGCTTGATCACCTACTAATTTTTGAACACGTTCTTTCATTTCTCTTGCAGCTTTATTTGTAAAAGTAATAGCCAAAACATTGTATGGTGAGACATCTTTTTCGTCTAATAAATAAGCAATTCTATGTGTTAAAACACGTGTCTTCCCTGAACCAGCACCTGCCATAATTAACAATGGTCCTTCTGTTGTCTTTACAGCTTCACTTTGCTCTGTATTCATATGATTTAATAACGCATTCATTTACTAGACTCCTTTATTTTTACTGTTTTTAAAGCTTTTTTAATATCTTTATAAATAATATCACCGACGATAATTGTATCTGCAATAGCTGCCATCTCTGTCGCTTGTTGTTCTGAGGAAATACCGCCACCATAAAAAAGTTGCGTTTCTGTTAGATGTTCTGAGACAGCTTGAACCTTTGATACGTCGCCATAAATGCCACTATACTCTATATACATAACCGGTAATCGATACATATGATTGACCATTTGGGCATATGCTTCTAAATCTTCTGTTGTTAAATCTGTATTTGCTTTGGTATGTTTTGCCACTTTGCTATCAGCATTGCACACGACATACCCTTCAAATATTACTTCCTCAAAATCTATACTATGTCCATATGTTTTAAGCGCTTCTAATAATGTACCATTGTGAAATACAACATCTGTACTGTTCAGTACTGTAGGTACAAAATAAAAATCAAAACCAGGCATTACACTTTCGATGTTTGATATTTCAAGTACTAAAGGCAATGGGTATCTTCTTACTCTGCTCATTAAATGAATGACATTATCTTCAGTAACGTCATCAGTTCCACCAATCATAATTGCATCTGTTTGAGACATACAAATCGCATCTAAATCATCATCTGAAATATGTTTAGCTGGGTCTAATTTAAAAATATGGCGCCATTTTTTAATGTCATACATTTTCCGAAACTCCTTTTTTAACATACATATGATTATAGCATTTTTAAGTGTCGAGTTCTAAAGACTTAATATGAAATTTAAGTTCTTTTACTCTGTAAATTTTTTCGTGAAAAAACAATGATTATCTACCTTATTAGTGCAGATAGATAACCATTGTTTATCGTTCATTTATTATTCATTTGTTTCAATATTCATACGATCTAAAATCATTGTATAAGCATCATTACCCCATTGTAATGAACGCTTCACTCTAGAAATCGTTGCAGTCGATGCTCCAGATTCTTGTTCAATCGTTGCATAGGTATAACCTTGCTTAATCATTTTAGCAACTTGTAATCTTTGAGACAGTGATTGAATTTCATTTACAGTACACAAATCATCGAAAAATTGGTAACATTCTTCTCTATTTTCTAACGTTAGTATTGCATCAAACAATTCATCTAACGCTGCACCTCGTAATTTTTCAATTTGCATATCGAAACAACCCCTATAATTTTATTCTTTATGTCATTTTAACGCATTAATCTATTAAAGTGTAGCGATTTATATTTTATTAAATCTGAATCGTTACTTTATTTAATTTTATGCTAATCCAGCGCGTTCGAAAATAGTGTCAACTTGATTCAAATGATGTTTAGGATCGAAACATTCATCCAATTCTTCTTTTGTTAAAACACTTGTAATAGACTCATCTTGTTCGATTAATTCACGGAAAGGTGTTTTCGTTTCCCAAGATATCATCGCTTTTGGTTGTACTTTGTCGTATGCTTCTTCACGAACCATACCTTTATTAATTAATGCTAATAAGACACGTTGTGAGAAAATCAGACCAAATGTTTTATCTATGTTATTACGCATATTATCTTCAAATACAGTTAAACGGTCCACAATATTTGTGAAACGATTCAATGCATAATCTAGTGCTATTGTAACATCTGGTAACATAATACGCTCAGCAGAAGAATGAGAAATATCTCTTTCATGCCATAATGGCACATTCTCATAAGCTGTAGTAATATAACCACGAATGACTCTTGAAATACCTGTGATATTTTCAGAACCAATTGGATTTCGTTTATGAGGCATTGCAGATGAACCTTTTTGGCCTTTTGCAAATGCTTCTTCAACTTCTCTTGTTTCGGTTTTTTGAAGGTTACGAATTTCAACGGCAAATTTTTCTAGTGACGTCGCGATTAATGCTAATGTCGCAATATAGTATGCATGTCGATCGCGTTGCAATGTTTGCGTTGATACAGGCGCTGTGCCAATACCTAAATGTTTACACACATAACTTTCTATTTCAGGAGGAATGTTAGCAAAAGTACCTACTGCACCACTCATTTTCCCTACTTCAATTTCTTCTCTTACTTGTTTGAAACGTTGTAAGTTACGTTGCATTTCCGTGTACCACAATGCCATTTTGACACCAAATGTAGTTGGTTCTGCATGCACTCCATGTGTACGTCCCATCATCAATGTATATTTATAATTTTTTGCTTTTTCAGCTAAAACGTCGATAAATCTTTCTAAATCTTTTTCAATAATGTCATTTGCTTGTTTAATAACGAAACTTAAAGCTGTATCTACAACATCAGTAGAAGTTAAACCATAATGTACCCACTTACGTTCTTCACCTAGCGTTTCAGAAACTTGTCTAGTAAAGGCTACAACATCATGGCGCGTTTCTTGTTCAATTTCTTGTGCACGTTCGACATTTACCTTTGCGTTTTGACGAATTTTTTGTACGTCAGCTTTCGGTATATGTCCTAATTCACTCCATGCTTCACATGCTAAAATTTCCACTTCTAACCATGCTTCATAGCGATTTTGATCAGTCCAAATATTAGACATTTCTTCTCTAGAATAGCGTTCAATCATTTTTTTAACTCCTATCGTATGTATACTCGAATTTTCAAAAACAGAACATTTTTAATAAAAATAAACAAAAAGTTCGTTTTTAACTCTACTCTTCACAGTTTAACAGAATTGGTTATAAATGTATAAAAAATTTCCGTATATTCTCATTCTATTTTATTTTTTACATTAATACAATTATCTATGGCAGATTAATACTGATTTCTAATTGTAAATGTTCGCAATACTTTAATCTAATTGGTATTTATAATGATCCATTGAGAATATATTTTTGCATTTTAGTTTTTCTCCCCTCAACTACACTATCCAACTTTTTATTACAATTAGGACAATCAATAGCTTTAGTAATACCAGATTTTATTCACTTTACTTCTCCTATTGTATGGAATTTCTAATAATCTACTTTACCTAGTTTCATAATATTCCTTCTTACATTTCCATAATATGTTTTAAAATTATTCACTTCTAATATAACAAACTTTCTACTCACAAAAAGAATATATGTTCTATTGCATAGGTATGGCATTTTAAATATAAGACATTAATATTGAACTCCAGAATCGTATAAATACGAAACTGATTATAGAAAAATACGCAGAGATTTTCTTAATAGTAAATTTTTATAGAAAGACATAAATTGACTACGCTTCTTTCAAAATCGACTAATATATTTTCATGAAACTTTCGATCATATTAATTATTGAATGAGATGTTTACAATTTAGTAAATAAGCTACTAAATT
>OAWU01000884.1_pt1 | contig 14365 bp, 11 predicted proteins | sample 1477041 | NCBI WGS metagenome assembly OAWU01 (sample SAMEA2580266, study PRJEB22360) | human gut metagenome | biome: human gut; feature: human-associated habitat; material: faeces | place: Denmark | collected 2008/2010
AACCCACGAATGGCCGGGGCGGTGGGGGGAGTGGCTTGCGCCGCCACACCAGCTCGGTCTTGTACGCGCCGTTGACGCTTTCGGCCATGGCGTTGTCGTACGAGTCGCCGACCGTGCCGGTCGAGGGAAGCATGCCGTGTTCCCTGACCTGGGTGGTGTACACCGTGCTGATGTGTGTTTTGCCAAATTGAAGTAGTCCAGAATGGCGTGTCAATTCAATCTCGTGCTCTACGGGCCCGTCGGCACCGGCAAGACGCATCTCGCAGTCGCGTTGGGCAGGCTCGCGTGCATGCGCGCGATACCGGTCGGGTTCTTCACCGCGACCGGGCTGCTCATGCGGCTGCGCCGCGCGAAACGGGGGGGCTCGACGCGGAGCTCCGGCAGATCGCCAGGGCGAGGCTCCCGGTCATCGACGAGTTCGGCTACATGCCGATCGACGAGGAGGGCTCCAGGCTCCTGTTCCAGGTCATATCGGATTCCTACGAGACCCGGAGCGTCATCCACGCCACGAACATCGGGTTCTCCGGCTGGGGGCGCGTGCTCGGCGACAAGAACATGGCCGCCGCGTTGATCGACCGCACCGTGCGCCACGGAAGACTCACCGGATTCGAGGGAGGCTCCTACCGTAGCGAGCACGCCCTCATGACCAGATAGCAGGAAGAAAAGGGCGGCGGGTTCCGACGGCGCAGTTTCTGTTGGAAACCAGCCGCCTACACTGCTGAAAAATAGTGCCCGTACTGTGGACACCAACTTGCAGAAACACACAACTTGACCACCGAGAAGCGCGCCGACCGCCAGTACGACGTGGAGTTCCGCGACGTCTCGTTCCGCTACCCAAACGCGCTCGAGGACGCGTGGGGCGTTGCGGCACGTCAACCTGAAGTTCAAAGTCGGCTCCCGTCTTGCGGTAGTGGGCATGAACGGCAGCGGCAAGACCACGTTCATCAATCTGCTGTGCCGGCTCTACGACCCGATCGAAGGGCAAATCCTGCTCAACGGCATCGACATCCGCAAATACCGCTACGACGAATACATGCGCATCTTCGCCGTGGTGTTCCAGGACTTCCGGCTGTTCGCCCTGCCGCTCGGCCAGAACGTGGCGGCCGGTGCGCACTACGGCAGTGAGCGCGTGATGGACTGCCTGAGTAAGGCCGACTTCGGCGACCGGTTGAAGACGCTGCCGGACGGACTTGACACGCCCCTGTACAAGGAGCTCGACAAGAACGGCGTGGAAGTCTCGGGCGGCGAGGCGCAGAAGATCGCCATCGCCGGCGACAAGACGGCCGTGTATATCAGCCACCGGTTGTCGTCGTGCAAGTTCTGCGACGACATCGCCGTGTTCGACCATGGCGCGATCGTCCAGTATGGCGCACGACCAGCTCGTGGCCGACGAAAACGGCAAGTACTACGAGTTGTGGCATGCGCAGGCGCAGTATTACGTCAAGGAGTAGGCGCCGCGGGTGGCGGATGCATTGTCGTGCGTCGGCATGGGCGGCAGCCCGACGGTGCCGCCCATGCCGGAAGGCCGGTAAGTACGGGCGCCCGCGGCCGGTCAGAGCGGCAGCAGGTCGCTCAGGTCGTCGCGCTCGCCGACGGCGGTGATGCGCCCCGCGTCCTTCTCTTGGGACCATGTGGTGATGCCGGCGGCGAGACGGAGCCACACCTCGGGGTCGAGCTCGATGACATCGGGCGGTGTGAGATTGTGCGGGTCGGATGCCGGGCCATCCAGGATCTTCACGGCTCCCCATGGTGCGACTCGCACTTCCACGCTGGGGCCGGGCGCCTTGCGCTCCAGCAGATATAAGGTGTATCGCACCGCCATCGCCCATGTCGGTCGGGGCAGCGCCGGCATCAGGGACTCCGAGTCCGCCCCGTCCTCGCGCAGTCGCTGCGCTGCGTCGTTCCACTGCTGCCACGCGCGCTCGCCCGCGGGTATGTCTCGTTCTCGAATTGCGGCCATGACTCCATTGTGCCTCTAGGGGTGACGATTGCCTTTTCGCATCGGCCGGCGGTTCTCGGTGCGGTTTCGGATGCTTTGCGTTTTTGCAAAAGTGTTTCATCGGGCTTGCATCAGGTGTTGCAATACGTTGTTTTCCAACGTGGCAACGTTTTCTGTCGTCTCAAAATGTGGTTGATATATAGCCGATTTGGCGTATTTATGGCAAATCCTGTATGATATTTCATGTTTCTGCAAACGATTGCATAACGTTACGCAGCGTTCACCGGAACTTATTGGCGTGGTCACCAAGCCGTCGCATAATAACACAGGAAGCATAATCCGGAAAGAGAGTCAGACATGACTGAAATCACTGCACCCAAGTCGCCTGTCACGACCGCCGAGTTCGCGGACGGCATCCGCGAACAGCTGAAGTACAGCCAAGGCGTCACCGTCGAGCAGGCCACCCCCGCCGACGTGTACGTCGCCTCCTCGCTGGTGGTCCGCCACTACCTGCAGGACGCATGGTTCAAGACCCAGCAGGACATGGTCAATGGCAACACCAAGGCCGTCGGATACCTGTCCGCCGAGTTCCTCATGGGCAAGCAGCTGCGTAACGCACTGCTCAACGCCGGCATGATCGACCAGTTCGACGAAGCCGTCAAGGACCTGGGCTTCGAGCCGCAGGACGTCATCGACGTCGAACACGAGCCGGGCCTCGGCAACGGCGGCCTCGGCCGTCTCGCCGCCTGCTTCATCGACTCGCTCGCGTCCCTCGGCGTGCCCGCGTTCGGCTACGGCATCCAGTACAAGTACGGCATCTTCGAGCAGGCCTTCGACAAGGACGGCAAGCAGATCGAGAAGCCTGACTACTGGCTGACCAACGAAGAGCCCTGGGGCCACATCGACTACAACCGTTCCCAGAAGGTCTCCTTCGGCGGCGAAGTCGTCGAAGAGAACGGCAAGAAGGTCTGGAAGCCGGCCTGGTCCGTGCGCGCCGTGCCCGTCGACTACATGGTCCCCGGCTACGCATCCGGCCGCGTCAACACGCTGCGCCTGTGGAGCGCCAAGAGCTACGACGAATTCGACCTGCTCACCTTCAACAAGTCCGAATACCTCGACGCCGTCAAGCCGCAGGTCAAGGCCGAGAACATCTCCAAGATTCTCTACCCGGAGGATTCCACCCCGCAGGGCAAGGCGCTGCGCCTCGAACAGCAGTACTTCTTCGTGGCCGCGTCCCTGCACGACGCCATCCGCGTGTTCTACCCCGGCCAGAGCAAGCCCGACCTGACCACCTTCCCGAGCAAGATCACCTTCCAGCTCAACGACACCCACCCCGTCATCGGCATCCCCGAGCTCATGCGCATCCTCATCGACGAGTACGGCTACGACTGGGACACCGCCTGGTCCATCACCACCAAGACCTTCAACTACACCTGCCACACCCTGCTGCCCGAGGCGCTGGAAGTCTGGCCGGCCAAGCTGATCTCCGAACTGCTGCCCCGCCACATGGAAATCATCAACGAGATCAACGAGCACTTCCTCGCCGAACTCAAGACCAAGACCCGTGACAAGGCCAAGATCGAGCGCATGCGCATCGTCACCGACGAGGAGAACCCCAAGGTCCGCATGGCATACCTCGCCACCGCCGGTGGCTCCCACGTCAACGGCGTCGCCGAACTGCACTCCGAACTGCTCAAGGACGTCACCCTTCGTGACTTCTCCGACCTCTACGGCGACAAGTTCACCAACGTCACCAACGGCGTCACCCCCCGTCGCTTCATCCGCCTCGCCAACCCGCGCCTGTCCGCCCTCATCACCGAAGGCCTCGGCACCGACAAGTGGCTGAGCGACCTCGAACTGCTCAAGGGCCTCGAACCCCTCGCCAAGGACGACGAATTCGTCAAGAAGTTCGCCGCCGTCAAGCAGGCCAACAAGGAGGACTTCACCGCCTACGCCAAGCGCGAATACGGCTTCGACCTCGACCCCAACACCATGTTCAACACCATGGTCAAGCGCCTGCACGAGTACAAGCGCCAGTCCCTCAAGATCCTCGCGCTGATCGCCAAGTACGCCGACATCAAGTCCGGCCGCGTCTCCGCCGACGATGTGCTTCCCCGCACCGTCATCTTCGGCGCCAAGTCCGCCCCGGGCTACTACCTCGCCAAGATGACCATCCAGCTCATCAACAACGTCGCCCGCGTCGTCAACAACGACCCCGACGTCAAGGGCAAGCTGCACGTCTTCTTCCCCTGGAACTACAACGTCCGCCTCGCCCAGCACCTCATCCCAGCCACCGACCTCGACGAGCAAATCTCCCAGGCCGGCAAGGAGGCGTCCGGCACCGGCAACATGAAGTTCGCCCTCAACGGCGCCCTCACCGTCGGTACGTTGGACGGTGCGAACGTCGAAATCCGTGAGCGTGTCGGCGCCGAGAACTTCTTCCTCTTCGGCATGACCGTCGACGAGGTCGACAAGCTCTACGAAGATGGCTACTCGCCGGCCAAGTACTACGAGGCCGACCCCCGCCTGAAGGCCGCCATCGACATGGTCTCCGACGGTACCTTCTCCAACGGTGACCGCAACACCTACGCCCCCCTCGTCGCCGACTGGCTCACCAAGGACTGGTTCATGACCCTCGCGGACTTCACCGCCTACTCCAGCATCCAAAGTGAGATCGAAGCCCTCTACCGCGACCCCCTCGAGTGGAACCGCAAGGCCGTCCTCAACGTCGCGAACTCGGGCTACTTCAGCTCCGACAGGTCGATCCAGGATTATCTCGACAACATCTGGCACACCTCCCCGTTGGCCTGATTACGGAGCGTCCTCGTCGTTGCTCCTCAGTCGCGGTACCTTTGTACCGTTTCCTTCGGTGCACCTAGAGGACGCGCGCGTAATCAGTCCAACGGGCTGCGCCCGCTTGCCGACTGACGGCGTGTAACGTGATTCGCCCCCGCTGGCGGGGGCGAATTTTGTTTTACATCACTGCGTAGCGCGGCGAATGGCGAACACGGCGACTGCGGCGATTAGCAGCAGGAAGCCGCTTGCAAGCATCGCCATCACCGGGCTTGCTCGGCGTGGTCGGCTGCTGGTCACCATTCGACGCGATCGCGACCGCGAACGACGCGGATACGCCTGAGTCTCGATGTTCAACGATCCGGAAAGATCGTAATCCAACGTCTTCGCCTCATCGAACGTCCAGCTCACCCAAGGCTCGGGCTTCACACTGCCCTTGGACTGCCAGTCGCCCCACGCGGTGTCGGTATTGCCATCGCATAGGTTCGGAACCGGCGTCTTGCCTTGCGAATACGACGCTTCGAGCTTGCCGGCACCGCATACGTTGCTGCCGTTTTTCGATCGTGGCGGCGGTGGGGCATGTCTCGACGAAGAGGGGCAAAGTTGGAATCGCCATGCAGTGAGCCATCCAGAGCCTCAATGCGGCACAATATGCGAAAAGAGCCTGTCTGCGAAATGCAGGCAGGCTCTTTTCGCGGACACATGTGTGCCTACAACGATTGACTGTTAAATGAACTCAGGCGGCTTCCGGGGCTGCTTCGGCCTCATCGGCGTCGCCCTTGTCGGCGTCTTTGGTCAGGCCAAGGTCGACCGGGGACGAGCTGTTCTCCCAAGGCTCCTCCCACGGATCATAATCCGGGTTCTGCTGCTTGTAGATGTACAGACCAACCACGGCGGCCAGCAGCGCACCAAAGAACAACGCAAAGAACTTCCAACCGTTTGAAGACTTGTTCTCCATGACGGCTCCTTTCCCAATCCTGGTTGGCTTGCCCGTTCAAAACCAACTCTGGGTTCCATCTTAATTCCAAAAATGTGGCGATTGCGTGCGGGAATGCTTTTGCTTTGCCGGCGGTGCGCACGACGAGCCGGGAGCGTGTTGTTTCACCGTCCGGCGAGGAGATGCGATTCCGCTACAGTAGATGACATGAGTAATGGCCGATTCAGTTTGTTTCCCGGTGCGCCGTCGGCGCACAACCTGTTCTCCAAGCGGGCGATTCAATATCAGTGGCGGTCGAACGGCCCTGTGTTCACCAGCGCGATCATCATCGCGTGCGTCGCCGTGTGGGTTGTCGAGATGGTGTTCAGCCTGTTCTGGCCTCTTGGACTCGCAACCATGATCTATTACGGCCGGTTCGACCCGATGACGGCGGTCGCACAACCGTGGATGTTCCTCACGTCGATGTTTCTGCATTCGCCGAAGTCGGTGCTGCATATCCTGTTCAACATGCTGGCGTTGTGGAGCGTGGGGCCGGTGCTGGAGAAGATGATGGGGCATTGGCCGTTTCTCGCGCTGTACGTGCTTTCCGGTTTGGGCGGCGGTCTTGGGCTGATGTCCTGGGCCGCGCTGTGGCCGGGTGGCACCGGGTGGCTTGGTGGTGCCTATGGCGCGTCCGGCGCGTTGTTCGGCCTGTTCGCGGCGATGCTGGTTGTGTACCGGCGCATCGGAGAGGATATCCGTTCGATGTTGGTCTGGATGGCGGTCAACTTCCTGATGCCGTTCCTGGTGGGCGGTATCGCATGGCAGGCTCATGTAGGCGGATTCATCGTCGGCGGCGTGTTCACGTGGCTGCTGGTTTCCGGCGTGCACGCGTTGCGTGGCAAGAGCCTGACGTTCCGGACGATGGTGTACGGGGCGGTGGTGTTGGCGCTGATCGTCGCAGGCGTGCTGGTCTGTAATCTGGGCAATCCGGCTCTGACGTACATCATGTGATTGGCCTCTTACCCGGTGAAAGTCCCACCTGGCGCGACGTGTTCGAGAACAGCAGGCGCTGTTACGGGTACAGGCGCGTCCACCTGGAATTGAGGGGCGCGGGCGTCGTCGTGTCCGCCAAACGGGTCATGCGCCTGATGGCCCGGCACGAGCTCGTGCCCGTGTCCAGGAGCGTGAGGCGCTACTCCTCGTACAGGGGTGAGATCGGCGAGGCGCCCGTCATCCACTCGGACCGCGGCTGCCACTACCAGTGGCCGGAATGGATACGCATCTGCAAGGGCCGCGGGCTGATCCGCTCGATGAGCGCGAAGGGCTGCAGCCCGGACAACGCGGCCGCAGAGGGGTTCTTCGGCCATCTCAAGCAGGAGTTCTTCCACAAGCGCGACTTCACGGGCGTCACGGTCGACGGGTTCGCCGACGATGCTCGACGAGTACATGACATGGTACCGCGACGAACGCATCAAGACCGAGTACGGGATGAGCATCATGGACAGGCGCATCAAGCTGGGGCTCGTCGGCTGAACGCATGTGATAACCTGCCAGACAACCATACAGACAACGAAGTCCAACAAAACGTCACCGCCCCCGAGCTTGTGATGGGACTTTTGTGGGGTGGGCGGGGCACTGGAGAATGGCTCGGGGTGGAGGCGTCGCACCAATGTGAATTACATGCGTGTAGTTTTCCACATGATGTGGAGAACTTTGTGGACAACTTGGGTATAAGTTGGGTATAACTCGTGGATAACTATGGTGAATAAGTCCGTGTGAGCTCTAACAATGTTGGAAATAATGGGTTTTGACACATTGTGGACAATGTGCACAATGCGAATAAGAGTTATCCACAATTGTGTATAAGTATGTGAATAATGTGGATAACATGGGGAAAACCGGTGGATAGATAGTGCACAACTTGATTTGCGGAGCATCCGTTACGGGTCTCGAAGCCGGGGCGCGATGACGCTGCCGGGATACCATGACACTATGGATATTTCGTCTCAGACCAGTCGGTTCATTGCGGCGCACCGCAATCAGGATGTGCGCGACCTGGCGCTCAGCGCCAAACGCGTGGACGGGCTTGACCTGCCATTCGCGCTCGACCAGATCGCCGGCTGGCAGACTGCGTGCCGCAAGCTGCCGCAATGGGCCGAGACCGACGGCATCGTCTATCCGCCGCACATCTCCATGGAACAGTGCTCTTCCCAGTTCGCCGCGCAGTACAAGGCCGGCATCGCAAGGCGCGTAGCGGGCGCCGGCGGTGCGATGGTCGACCTGACCGGCGGATTCGGCGTCGATTGCTCGTATATCGCGCGTGGATTCAGCCGGGCGGTCTATGTGGAGCGCCAGCCTCACCTGTGCGAGCTCGCGGCTCATAATTTCCGGGCGCTGGGACTCCCGCACATGGATGTGATCAACGGCGATGCGGAGGATTGGCTGCGCGGCGTCGTTGACGCCCGCGCCGCCTCCGCAGACTCGGCCGCAGTCGATTCAGCTACAGCCGTTCCCATCGCGCTGATCTACCTCGACCCCGCGCGACGTGACGCGCATGGCGGCCGAACCTATGCCATCGCCGACTGCACGCCGGACGTACTCGCGCTGAAAGACCGTCTGCTGGCCGTCTCGCCGCACGTCATGGTCAAGCTGTCTCCGATGCTGGATTGGCGAAAGACGGTTGCGGACTTCAACGGTTCGGTCGGCGAAGTGCATATCGTCTCCACAGGCAACGAATGCAAGGAACTGCTGCTGGTGCTCGACCGCGGTTCGCACGACGCCGTACGCGTGATCTGCGTCAACGATGGCGACGTATTCGGATACGTCCATGACATGAAGACCGGCGCGGATTCTGACGGCGTGGTCCTCGCCGCCGCAGGAGAAAAAGGCAGTCAGGGCGGGTCTGCAGAGCCGTCACACGCCGCTCCGGAACAGCCCAGATATCTGTACGAGCCGAACGCTTCGCTGATGAAGGGCGGCTGTTTCGCGCTGCTGGAGGACCATTATGGTATGCGCCAGATCGGCCCGAACAGCCACCTGCTGATATCGGGCACGCCGGCGCCGCAGTTTCCCGGCCGGGGATTTGTCATTGAAACCATCGCGGGTATGGGCAAAAAAGAGCTGAAACGGGCTCTAGCGGGCGTCGACAGGGCGAATATCGCAGTGCGCAACTTCCCGTTGACCGCTGTCCAGCTGCGCAGGAAACTCAAGCTGGCAGACGGCGGCGATGTGTATCTGTTCGGCACGACGTCCGTCGATGGCCGTCATGTCATCGTCCGCACCGTGAAGCAGTGAAACCGCGAAAAGGGTATGACAACAACACAGTTTGGCGGTGGCGCAGCACCATGCCGCGCCACCGCCAAACCGTAACGTCGCTTACCGTCGATATGGAGCTGGCTGCCGCGAGGGGATCTCGCCGCTCAGCGCCACCACATCGTCATGATGAATCCGACCATAATGATCGCGAAGGCGATTGCCAGGTTCCAAGCACCGATACCCGGGATCGGCCACGTGCCGTTCGGCGACAGGTAGTAGACCACGGCCCAGATCAGGCCGATGATCATCAGCGCGCAGAACAGCGGGACGAACCAGCGCGGGTTCGACTTGGTACCCTTGATGGTCTCCTCGACGCGGCGCGTGTTCTCCGCCTGCCGCGACATCATGCGCTGCATCTGCGGGGTCATCTCTGACTTGTCGGCGGTGGCGTTGAGCACCGCCTGCACCTTGTCCATGGAGACGCCGTAATCGTCATCGGCCTCGTCGGTCTCGTTGGCGTCGGTCTCGTTGGTGTCCGTGTCCTTGACGTCGGCGTCGGTCTCGGACTGCCAGTCCTTCTGGTCTTCCGAGTCGGTTTCGTGCAGCTCTGTGTCAGCCATAAGCGTAGTCTCCATTCAATAGGCTAAAAAATCATAATAGCGGTTACACTCGAAAGTTGAACACACTGGGAGGAATCATGGCCAGACACACCAGCAGGCACGCCGCCCGGCGCACGTGGCTCGGCGGCTTCGCGGTGTGCCTGATCGTGGCTTTTTCCGGGTATCTGCTGGTGACGAACGTGCGCGTGAACCGCACGGCAACGGTCACTTCCGACACGGCGGACCTGGTGGAGCAGCGCGTGGAGCATGTCGACCAGCTGCAGAAGGACATCACCGACCTGAGCGCGCAGATCAACACGCTGAAGGATTTCGCCAACAACAGTGGCTCCTCCGAGCAGCCCTCGGGCACGAGCGACCCCAAGCCCAGCGACACCGAGGACGCGGGCTCCGGCACCATACTGCCGGCGGTGCACGGTCCCGGCATCACCGTGACCCTGAACGACTCCCCGTTGTGGGAGAACATGGTGGACAGCTCGGGCTCGGCCGCGAACATCAACGATTACGTCGTGCATCAGGAGGACGTGGAGGCTGTTGTCAACGCCCTGTGGGCGGGCGGCGCGGAGTCGATGATGATCATGGACCAGCGCGTGTTGTTCAATTCCGCAGTGATCTGCCAAGGGAATGTGCTTCTATTACAGGGCAAGAAATACTCGCCGCCGTTCACCGTGTCGGCGATCGGCCCCACAGATGCCATGATTCGGGCTTTGGACGACTCGAACGCGGTCAAGTTGTATAAAGAGTATGTCAGCGCATTCGGATTGGGCTGGAAAGTGGAAAAAAAGGACGATCTCGTGTTCGGGCAGTCTGCGGCGACGCTGCAGCCGTTGCGGTATGCGTCCGTGGTCAAGGACGGGAGCAAGGAATGAAGCATTCGCGCAACTCTCAACAGATTCAAGGCGATTTTCAGGATTTCGAGGCGCCTGCCCCTGCTGAACCGGAGTACGCCGGGGAAGTGACCATGGCGCTGCCTCCGGTGCCGATGCCCGATCCGAACGCCCGGCGCGGCCTCGCGCAGCCGGCGGCCAAGCGCAGCGTTCTGTGGTCGGTGCTGGGGATCCTCGGCGAGGTGCTGATGACGCTGGCGGCCGTCTGCGCGCTGTACGTGGTATGGCAGATGTGGTGGACCGGCGTCCAGTCCGAGCACACGCAGGTCGAGACCCGCCAGTCGGCGTCATGGTCCGATCCGGCCGGCGGCGACAGCTCGAAGGTCGCCAAGGCGCAAAGCGGCGACGTGCCGGTCCAGCCGACGAGCGCAAGCGATGGCGAGCTCATCGCGCAGGTGTACGTGCCCCGGTTCGGCCAGGGGTGGGTGCGTAACGTGGTCGAAGGCACGGACGAGGCCGAATTGTCGCTGCATGGTCTGGGACATTATCCGTCCACGCAGATGCCCGGTTCAGTCGGCAATTTCGCGGTCGCCGGCCACCGCAACGGCTATGGTCGACCACTGGGAGACGTCGACCTGCTGCAGGAGGGCGACGCGATCATCGTGCGTACCAAGGACTACTGGTACGTGTACAAGTACACGACATACAAGATCGTCACCCCGGAGCACTCCGAGGTCATCGCCGCTAACCCGGAGGATCTCAACACGCCTCCCAGCAAGCGCATGATCACACTGACCACGTGCGAGCCGAAATACACCACGGCCACGCATCGTTGGATCAGCTACGGCGAGCTGAGCTATTGGGCTAAGGTCTCGGATGGCGTGCCGCAGGAGCTCGCCACGTCGTCGAACTCGGCGAAGGTGGCGTTCTCCAGCAGCAACACGAGCCAGTCGTTCGTGTCCAAGCTGGGCACGCTGCAGCCCATCGTGCTGTGGGCGCTGGTGGCGTACCTGGTGCTGTACATCGCGGCCCTGGTGGCCTGGCGGTACCCGGTGCTGCGCGAGATTCGCGCCGGCAAGCGCCGCCGTCCGGACGCGAGCATCTACGGATGGCTGCTGCGTCACCAGCCCGGTCCGCTGGTAATCAGGTGGGCGCTGCTGATACTGCTGCTGTTCATCGTCAGCGTGGTGCTGATTCAGTGGGCGTGCCCATGGGCGGCAAGCAACATCCCCATCCTGCAAAGCATGTCGAATTACGCGGTCGATTAGCGGCATGGCCGGTTGGCGGCGATAATGGGAACGTATGGGATGGCGGTCGGCGCTCGCCGGCGCCATCCCATAATCAGAACGAGACGAGGAGCGTCATGACGGATTCGGCACGCATTGTGGTGGTGGACAATTACGATTCGTTCGTATACACCATCGTTGGATATCTGAAAACCTTGGGAGCGACGGTCGATGTGGTGCGCAACGACGCAATAGACCCCTCAGATGCCTCTGTGCTGGACGAATATGACGGTGTGCTTATTTCCCCCGGTCCGGGCGCTCCGGCGGATTCTGGGGCCAGCGAGGACGTTATTCGGCTATGTGCCAAGCTCGGCAAGCCCATGTTCGGTGTGTGCCTCGGCCTGCAGGCGCTCGCCGAGGTGTTCGGCTGCACGGTCAGCCACGCGCCCACCATCATGCACGGCAAAACCAGTCTCGTCGAGCATATCGATGATGAGATCTTCGCCGGCGTCGCCAATCCGATGACCGCGACCCGATATCATTCGCTGGCCGTCGAGCCCGACACCGTGCCCGATGACCTGGTCGTGACGGCGTGGACGAAGGATGACCATATCGTTCAGGGCATCAAGCACCGGTCGTTGCCGATGTATGCGGTGCAGTTCCATCCTGAATCGGTGATGACGCAGGACGGCTACCGGCTGCTCGCCAACTGGCTCGCCGTCTGCGGGCAGACCAACGCCGTGGCCAAGTCCATCGGTCTGCAGCCCAAGGTCAACCGCTGACACGCACGTGTGTGTGGCGCCGCGCGTGACGCGCATGACAACGATGATGGCCCGTGGCATTCCTCATGCCACGGGCCATCATGTGTTCTGGGCCGATGTGTGTAGACTGCGCGGCTGGGCCGCCCGTCTGGCCGATCGACCCGCCGCGATTGCCGGTTGCGCTTACCGGCCGTCAGGCGGCCGATCGGTCACACCGCAATGGCAATCACGGCCATTCCCGGCGGTTCAGTTCCCACCTGTCGTCGTGCCGCCGTTGCCGTTGTTGTCGGGATCCTCGGTGGTGGGCTTCTTGGCGGTGACCGAGATGGTGCTGCCCTTGTCGACCTGCGTGCCGGCCGCGGGATCCTGCGTCTCGATGACCGCATCATCGGTCGCGTCGCCGGTGACCTTCAGCGTGAAGTCGCTGCCCAGCGTGGCCTTGGCCCCGGCGATCGTGTTGCCGAGGAGATTGGGCACGCTGACTTGCGGCTTGCCGGTGGACACGTAGACCGTGATCTGCGAGCCCTGCAGCACCAGTTCTCCGGAACCGGGGCTGACTCGCGTCACCGAGCCCTTCTCCACCTTGTCCGAGGCCTCCTGCTCGACGACCGGCAGGAACTTCATGGACGAGAGCTTGTCCAGCACCGTGTCCTTGGGTTGGCCGACCAGACCGTCCGGCACCTTGGTCATGCCCGAGGAGATGTACAGCGTGATCGTCGTGCCCTTGGGCTGCGACGTGCCGGAGGCCGGGTCGGTGCTCACGACCTTGTCCTTCTCGATGGTGGCGCTGTCGGCGGTCTTCGTGACGGACGACACCTTGAAGCCCAGTTTCCCCAGCGCGTTGCGCGCATCCTCCTGGGTGTAGTCGCTCAGGTCGGGCACGGTCACCGACTTGGGGCCTACGGAGAACCAGACCTTCACGTCCGAGCCTTTGACGGCCTGAGTGTCGCCCTTGGGGGACTGCTTGGTGAACGTGCCGGCGGGTTCACCGGAATCCGAATCCTGCATCTCAACGAAGTTGAACCCGGCCGAGGTAACCTTCTCCTTCGCCTGCGCCTTGGTCATCGTCGCCGTGATGGTGGGCACGGTGCCCATCTCCGTGGCGGATTTGCGGCTCATGGTGTAGATCACGCCGAAGATGATCGCCAGCAGCACCACGCCGCTGATGATCGACGCGATGATGATCTTCTTCTTGCGCTTCTGCCTGGCCGCCTCCGCGCGTTGCTCGGCGCGAGACTTGACCGCCAGGGCCTCGTTCGGGTTCTGCGCCGGAGGCACCATCTCGAACTGGCCGGTCGCCGGGTTGTACGCCTGCGTGGGCTGACCCGCGCCGACAGCACTCATTGGCACGGTAGCGCCGCCGTCCTGCTGCTCCGCGGCCTTGCGGGCCTTCACGTTGGCCAGATCGGTCAGCGGGTTGAACGCCGCCGCGACCGGCACGCCGCCGTTCATGAACGTCAGGATATCGTTCTTGAATTCGGCCGCCGTCGCGTAACGGTTCTGCCGGTCCTTCGCCATCGCCTTCGCGCAGATCGAATCCCACATGCGCGGCAGGCCGGGCACGAGCGTGCTGGGCGGCGTCGCCACCTCCGACACGTGCTGATAGGCGATCGCCACAGCCGAGTCGCCGGTGAACGGCGGACGGCCGGTGAGCATCTCATACAGCACGCAGCCGGCCGAGTACAGGTCGGAGCGCATGTCGACGGTCTCGCCGCGAGCCTGCTCGGGCGAGAGGTACTGCGCGGTGCCGACCACGCCCTGGGACTGGGTCATCGTTGCAGCGGAGTCGTCGAGCGCGCGGGCGATGCCGAAGTCCATGACCTTGACCACGCCCTGCTCGGAGATCATGATGTTGCCGGGCTTGATGTCGCGGTGGACGATGCCCATGTGATGCGAGTATTCGAGCGCGTTGAGCACGCCGAGCATCACCTGTTCGGCGTCTCGCTGGCTGAGCGGGCCGTTCGCCTTGATTACGTCACGCAGCGTCTGGCCCTTGACGAACTCCATCACCAGGTACGGCAGCCGCTC
>OAWU01000890.1_pt1 | contig 14241 bp, 14 predicted proteins | sample 1477041 | NCBI WGS metagenome assembly OAWU01 (sample SAMEA2580266, study PRJEB22360) | human gut metagenome | biome: human gut; feature: human-associated habitat; material: faeces | place: Denmark | collected 2008/2010
CGGGTGGTACACGTTTCAAATGCTACCCGGGTCCCTTTTCAAGTGTTAGCTACACTTTTAGACGATGTTGTTTCACCTGTTCTTTCCCTTTGGCAAAATACAGTCCGTGTTTTTCTTTCAGCTTCTTGCAAACTTGCTCGTTCCGGTACATATCGTTGCTGTCTGAAATGGTTTTACCGCTATTATCTATCCGGTTGAATACAATATGTACATGCGGATGCTCCCGGTCTTGATGCCGCACGATAATATATTGCGTATCGGTAATTTTCATTTCACGCATGTACTCCTGTGCCAACTGTATCATTTTCTCGTCTGTTAGTTTTGGGACATCCACTACCGAATAACTTAGCGCAATATGTCCGACTGATTTCTTTAAGCTGGGATTCATTTCTGTTTGCATACAGAAACTACGGATAATGTCGTGCTTGCTTTCGGCTAACACTCCCTCCGCATGAAGCAAAGCTGCCTGTTCCTTGCCGAGTACATAGTTCACACAGCCTTTAAATCCGCTTCCCTTTTTTATTTTTCCAATCATCCGATAACTGGTTTATGATTTCAATAATCCTGTTTTTCAGTTTCACAAGCTCCACAGCCACGAGCGCAAACCCTCCTGCATTGGCACAGTGTGCAAGCTGGTTGAGGTTGTTGGCTTCTCCTGCCAATTTGCGGATAGTGTCTGCGTCCTGCTTGTTCAGCCGAGGCGTTACCTCTGCCGAAACAACCGCTTGCCGGACGTATTCGCTAATAGGCAGACCGGATTCTCCGGCTCGCTTCTTGATAGCGTAATATTGTAGTTCGGTCAGCTTCGTACTGACTACCCGTTTTTGTTTGTCTATCCGGTTTTTTGCCGGGCGACCTCCTGTCTTATTTCTTATCTCTGTCATACGTTTTTTCTTTTAGGTGGTATCTTAGAAATTGCGACCAACGGGAGAAATTACTCTTTGCGATGAGCAAAGCAAGAGGTTTCGGTCTACCGAAACATAACCTTGCTCCCCTAAATCACACCGCTTGCCGTTGGTATGCTTTGCCTGTTCTACTAATTACAACCGCTTGCCCCTTTTTCTTTTTTCACCGGGAGTTTGTCTATTTTTATTTTCCTGCTGTTGTTGCTTGGCAGACTGTTTTTGTTTCTCCGGCTGCGTTTGTTGGGTTGACTGTTGCATCCTATTCTCTGCTTGGTTGAACTTCTTCCCACACAGGTAATCGTTCAAGTCCTTGTATTCACTGTACAGATGTGATGAATCACGTACATGCCAACAAAATTCTTTTTGTATGGCTTGGGTGGCTTTACGTCCTGCTTCATCATTATCCAAAAAGCAGTGGATATGCTCGTAATCTGCCAATGGGTATAGGGCTTTATCTACATTTGTGGTCGAGTTCAGGATAATGTAATCCTGCCAGTCAAGACAAGGATAGGTGGGATTTGTTTTCTGCCGGATGGCGATAAAAGAAAGATAGTCCATTACTCCCTCGAAAACAAAACAGCTATCGTTCTTTTTGCCTGACTGCCGTATGTGTGTGATGTCTTTGGGTGATGTACTGCCCTTGAAACGTGGATTGCGAAGCTCGTAACCTCCGGCATCGTTCTTGAAAGCAAGCGCAAAATAGGGCTTGTCACCGATACGGTAATACATTTCCTGCACATGGTGCGCTGCCATTTCAGGTGGAATGTTCCTGCTTCTCAAATAATCCATGAGTGCCGGATTCTGCAACGGCTGGATTTTACGGATGTCTATCGGGCTGGTCGGTTGTTTCCTTTCATGCTGAATCCTTTCTGAAACCTCTTTCCCTTGAAAAGAAAAAGAATTTCCGGATGAATACTGTTCCAGTCGGCAGATAGCACCGTAAGCGTTACATCCGTGCTGCTTCATCACAAGGTCGATGAGAGAGCCGCCCTCACCCGTCCCGAAGTCACACCACAGATTTACACCGTAATCCACCTTGAAACTGGGCGTACCATCCTGACGGAACGGACTGTGGTACATGCCGTAATAATATTTATCGACTGCGGGCAAAATGCCTAATGATTTCAGATAATCTTTGATACTGATATGGTTAGCCTCCTGATAAGTCATAATCTTTATTTTTGAATGTTTGTAAATTACAGTAATGAAGTAAGAAGTGAGTAAGAAGAAAAATTGTCAACTTTCTGCACCTATCTCTTTTTCTTTCAACGGATTATACTCTATGCAGAAAGATAAGTAAGTTGTTTTATACAAAAGAGATAGAAATATTACCTATGTTGTTTTCTGACTTTTCTTTTTTCTCAAATTTCCCAAAAGTTCAGGCTTTTATCTTACTCCTTACTGCACGTTGTATAAATAGCAGGCATTCAATGAATAAAATGCAGTAAGATGTTTTTGGGTAGTTACTGTATAGGCAGTACCAGCCAATTATAAACGGCTGTGTTAGCCGTAATCGTTATCGGTGTAGGGTATGGAAATAGGTTTTATTCTGTACCCATATACCGAATAATTCCAGTTGCTGATACGCTTTTGTACCCGTTTGAATCCGGCTTTTCGCAATGCTTCTCCCAATCGTTTTTCCGATAACTGCATAGGGCATACATCCCGTAAACAAGTGAGGATTTGTGCTGTCGTCATAAAGAATAGGCTTTCTTCTTCCTCTGTGGGCTTCTCAAAATACTGCATCAGCATTTCAAACTCAACCGTTTGCACCTCAAATTCCGCATTTGTCAGGTGCAGTTCTTCAATCTCCGTATCATTAAACCAATAGCGTACCCCCTGCCGATACAAGTACATGATTTCGGAGTAGACATTATCTATGTTGATACTTTCTGCTGTCGGTTTATCAATGAGCAGGACTTCAAAAGGCAGAAATCGTCTGTTTCCTGTCGGGTCTGTCAAGAACTCGTTTCCGTTCACCGAAGCCATGAAGCTGGCTAAATGCGGATATTCTTCTATGTAAATATCATACGGTCTGCGATACTTGACTGCCGGGGTGGTTATCAGGTTCTTTAGTGCGTTTTCATTCTGCTTGTTGAGTTCCTTTAGCTGATCGTCGATGTTGATAAACAAGTACTCGGCTATCAGTGTCAGAATATCTTTGCTCTGTGGGTCTATCTTCCCGGTAAATAGATAATTTTTTAACGGTGACGGGCAAAGGTTATCCAGCCACCATGTTTTGAACTGCCCCTGCTTGTCGCCAGTAAGGACTAAACAAGTATGGTTTTGACAGCCTGTATCATTCATTGCATTAGCTACCACACCGACAAGCCATTTTGTAAAATACTCCTCCCACTTGCCAGAATTGGCTACTTGCACCGTGCTCAATAGTTTTTTGATATATTCATGTCCGGCAGGATTCAACAAGGGTAGGGCAGTTAGGTATTCCCGTATGGGATGCACCTTATTTGCGAAATCGCTTTCCAATATCGTACGGATGTTTTCAGCAGAGGTGGCAACGCCTACGGTAACATCCAGTTTGCGCCTGAAAGAGTTCAAAGCAAACTTCGTGACTGGCTGATACAAACCGGAAGTATTTGCAGCCCGGTATTCTGTCCTGCTTTTCACAATATTAAACCGGAAGTCGTACAGGGAATTAAGTTGCCTTTCGATGCGCTCGTTTTTGGATAGCCTACCCTCGATGTGTCCCGCTTCGTTATTCCTTTTTTCTTTCATCGGATAGTTTGTTGGAAGCTGGTATATATTGTTGCTGCATCCACTGTTGCAACTCGTTCACATCGAAACGTAAGGAACGTCCACGTTTAACATATGGTATTGCTCCGCTGCTGGCTAAGTGGTAGAGGTAATTAACTGAATATCCGGTTATCCGGCTGGCTACGGATATTTTGACTAAAACAGATTGCCTGCTGTCCGGTTCTTCGGATGAAGAACTGCCTACGGGGGAAATCATCTTTTCGATGTTTTCCAGCCGCTTGAAAATTTCTTCAAAAGGATTGTTCATGGTGCTTTGTTTTTTGAATTAGCACCACAAATGAAATAAGAAAAAATGGTAAAAAACAAAGTGTTAAGCGTTTGGAATTGCTTTGCTCGGCTCTGCTTTAAAATACTATCAGACCGTGAAAGTTCGTTTGTGTTCTTCACCTTATTATAATAGGGTATGAAACGTGAACGAAGTTCTTTATATCGCTTACCTTTTTCGGCTTTTCTTATTCTTTTCTCTATGCAAGTGGGACAAGTGAGGACATATTAGGACATCTGCGGACAGTCTGAAACAAGCTACTATTCAAGGCTATATATTTGCACCAAACAAGAAAAAAGAAGTAATATCAAAACATAATGAAATATGGAAATAGTAACCATTGAAAAGAAAACATTCGAACTTTGGCAGGAAAAGTTTAACCACTTTATCAATCGTATGGATGCCCTATGTATTCCTTTGCGGAGAAAACAGGATAAGTGGCTGGATAACTGCGAACCCTGCCGTTTGCTGAACGTGTCTGCCCGGACGATGCAAACCTATCGTGATACGGGCAAATTACCTTATTCGCAAATCAATAACAAGATTTATTATAAGATTTCGGATGTGGAAACCTTTATGCAAAATCACGTGAAGAATAACTCTAAAAAATAGAACTTATGGATTTGATAACAAAAGATTCCAATACAACACAAGTATTGTTTTCATCCCTTGACCAGGTGTTGGAGAATGTGGAATACATGATAACGAATTATCGTCCGGTACTGGGTGGCGAACATTACTTGACAGGTGAGGAAGTCTGCCAAAAACTGTGTATCAGTAAACGGACTTTGCAGGATTACAGGGATACGGGACTGTTGGGATATGTGCAACTTCCGGGAAAAATCATTTATCGGGAAAGTGATATAATGAATTTGTTAGATAAGTATTACAGGAATGATAACTTGAAATATTGAAAGCATGAAATATTGAAACCTTGTTTTCTTGGTGTATTGGTTGATTGAAAGCCAGCAATCTCGTTTTATTGAAAACAGTATTGTTGGCTTTGTTGAAATAATATTTACATTATATTAACCTAATATTTTATTTCTGAAAGTGAAAGCTATGATGAATGTAATAAAAGCAATAGTTATACCATTAAAAATATTAAGAAATATTTCTACGTTTTTATATCTATCTATATTATTCATTTCAGATAAGATTCTTTTGACTTTATCTTGTTTTTCTTGTAATTGAAGAGAGGGGGTAGAGTTCGTATTTATTGCGATTTCAAGTTCGCTATAGGCATTTAGTAGTTCTTGATTTAATGTTTTTTTTATTGGAAAACAATAGACTGATTTATTAACACAAACAACAAACCCAATGAATGATAAGATTGATAGGGAATATATGATTCGCTTTTTTAAAGAGCCTAAAGGTCCTCCTTTTCCATTGTTATACTTTAAAAAAAGCAATATTGACAATGCTAATAATAGAATGTCGATAATGATATAACTTAAAATATTGTTCATCTTTTACCTATTAGAATGTTGAGTGCGAAGATATAAATAAAAAAAAGACTTAAGAAATTATTCCTAAGTCTTTTGTCATAATGCAAATTAGTTACTGCTTAATTCTATATCTACTTTCTGCATATCTTTTAAAATACTTTGGTCTAATACCTTTGCATAATGCTGTGTCATTCTCGTAGACGAATGTCCCAACATTTTAGACACATTTGGAAGTGATACATTGTTAGCCAGTGCAATGACGCTTGCAAAGCTGTGCCGGGCTGTGTAAGTAATATTTAGAAATGCAATAAAAAACAGAATGACGATAATTAAACGTAAAACGTTTATAATTAAGCATTTTGCAAGATTTGCAGAACAGACAGACCTGCAAAAGAAAACAAAATATTGCGACGTTTCAGTTACCAGACTGTTAGCCGCCTGTTTCGAAAACAACGGCAGGTAACCGAATTTTTACCGATAGGAACAAAGCAGATTTGTATTCACTGTTTATCAATGTTTTGCATGCCAAAGGACGCTTTTCAAAGGAGTATTTTTACAACCTAAAAAAGAGCGTTATGAAAGTGGAAAAATTCAAGGTGCTGCTCTACCTGAAAAAGAGCGAGCCGGACAAGACCGGCAAGGCCCCGATCATGGGACGGATCACCCTCAACCGCACGATGGCGCAGTTCAGCTGCAAGCTCTCCTGTACCCCCGGGCTATGGAACGCGCGTGAGAGCCGATTGAATGGCAAGAGCCGGGAAGCGGTGGAGACCAATGAAAAAATAGAGAGGCTGCTGCTTGCCGTACACTCGGCCTTCAATTCCCTCATGGAAAGGAAAAAGGATTTCGATGCCGCCGCGGTCAGGGACATGTTCCAGGGTAACGCGGGCATGCAGATGACCCTGCTCAAACTTCTCGACCGGCACAATGAGGAGATGAAGGCCCGTGTCGGCGTGGACCGTGCACCGACGACAATGTCGACCTACGTGTACACCCGGCGCACCCTTGCCGAATTCATCAAAACGGAATTCAAGGTCTCGGACCTCGCCTTCGGACAGCTCAACGAGCAGTTCATCCGTGACTATCAGGACTTCTGCCTGGAAAAGAAGAAACTGGCAATGGAGACGGTGCGCCATTACCTGTCCATCCTGAAAAAGATCTGCCGCATCGCCTACAAGGAGGGGCACTCGGAGAAATACCATTTCTGCCACTTCAAGCTGCCCAAGCAGAAGGAGACAACACCGAAAGCACTCAGCCGGGAGAATTTCGAGAAGCTACGCGATCTGGAGATACCGGAAAAACGCAGGTCACATGTCATCACCCGGGACCTCTTCCTCTTCGCCTGTTACACCGGCACCGCCTATGCCGATGCGGTAAGCATCACCCGGGAGAACCTCTTCCAGGATGACGAGGGCAGCCTCTGGCTGAAATACCGGCGGAAGAAGACCGACTACCTCGGACGCGTCAAGTTGCTGCCGGAAGCACTCGCGTTGATCGGGAAGTATCGTGACGATACCCGCATCACCCTCTTCCCGCCGCAGGACTACCATACGCTCAGGGCCAACATGAAATCCCTGCGCCTGATGGCGGGGCTGAGCCAGGACCTTGTCTACCACATGGGAAGGCATTCTTTCGCCTCATTGGTCACGCTCGAGGAGGGAGTGCCGATCGAGACCATCAGCAAAATGCTGGGACACTCCAACATAAAGACCACCCAGATATATGCCCGTGTAACTCCGAAGCGACTGTTCGAGGACATGGACAGGTTCGTCGAGGCAACCCGCGATTTGAAACTTATTCTTTAATCCTTAAACAATTAAACAATCATTATCATGCGCAGTACATTCAAGCTTTTATTCTACATCAACCGTAACAAGGTAAAATCGGACGGCACGACCGCCGTCCTCTGCCGGATCAGCATCGACGGAAAGAAATCGGCAGTCACGACAGGCATCTATTGCAAACCCGGAGACTGGGACAGCAAGAAGTGTGAAATCAAAACAGCCAGGGAGAACAACCGCCTTGCCGCCTTCCGAAGCCGGCTGGAAGAGGCGTATGGGAACCTGCTGAGGAACCAGGGAGTGGTCACGGCCGAGCTGCTCAAGACCACCGTATCCGGTGCCAATTCCGTGCCGGAATACCTCCTGCAGGCCGGAGAGGTGGAACGCGAACGGCTCAGGGTCCGCTCCAAGGAGATCAATTCCACCTCCACCTACCGCCAGTCGAAGACCACGCAGCTTAACCTCAGGCAGTTCATCGAATCCCGCGGGATGAAGGACATCGCCTTTTCGGACATCACCGAAGAGTTCGCCGAATCGTTCAAGGTCTTTCTCAAGAAGGAGCTGGGACACAGGAACGGACACGTGAACCACTGCCTGTGCTGGCTCAACCGGCTCATCTACATCGCCGTGGACCGGGAAGTATTGCGTGCCAACCCGATAGAGGACGTGGCATACGAGAGGAAAGAAGCACCTAAACTAAGGCATATCAGCCGCAGTGAACTGAAGCGGATGATGGAAACCCCGCTGCCCGACCCGATGATGGAGCTGGCGCGCAGGACGTTCATCTTCTCCTCGCTGACCGGTCTGGCCTACGCGGATACGAGGGCTCTCCATCCCCGTCACATCGGAACGACCTCGGAAGGAAGAAGGTATATCCGCATCCGCCGCGCCAAAACGGACGTGGAGGCGTTCATCCCGCTGCATCCCATAGCCGGACAGATACTGGATCTTTACAACACCACGGATGACGACAGGCCGGTATTCCCGCTGCCGGTCCGCGATGTCCTCTGGTACGAGGTACATGGAATGGGCGTGGCATTAGGCATGAAAGAGAACCTGTCCTACCACATGGCCCGGCATTCGTTCGGGACCCTGACACTGACCGCGGGCATTCCGATAGAGAGCATCGCCAGGATAATGGGCCATACGAATATCGACAGCACGCAGGTCTACGCTCAGGTCACCGACCGGAAGATATCCTCGGACATGGACCGGCTGATGGAAAGAAGAAAACCTGCGGCCGGCAAGGAAGCCGCAGGCTAAATAAAAAAATTGCCGCCGGAATTGTATTTACGATTCCGGCGGCAATCCTTAAACTTGAATACGATATTATACCAATGCTGCGTGATAGTTCTCCTCCAACAGCTTCTCGATGTCCGACTGCCTGTACAGGATCTTCCCGCCAAGCTGGATATAGGGAATCCGCCCTTGGTCCCTGTAATCCTGCAGGCACCTGCGGCTGATCCTCAACGTTCCGGAAAGCTCCCTGTCAGTCAGGAACCGTTCCCCGTTGAAGGGAGGACGGTTGTCACGGGCAAGACGCTCCACTTTTTTCTCCATGTTGTCCAGCAGGGCAAAGAACCTGCGGACACGTTCGTTCTCCTTGTCGATAATGCCTTCCATCTCTTCCGCTCTTTAAAGGTTTCCGTTCTTCCTTCCTTCTCTCATTGCCTTCTCCTTGCGTCTGATGCCGACGTAGGCCATCAGCTTCTCCACATCCTCTGGCTTATAATAGAACTTGCGCTGGAGGCGGGTGAACGCCAGCCGTCCGGTATCGCGGAGTGTCTGCAGGGTACGTGGCGAGATGTCAAGGCGCAGGCAGACATCCTGGCCGTCCAGTCACTCTCCGAGTTCCTTACAGCGGTTTCTCTCATACAATCTGTCCACATGTGCGGACAGGTTCTCGGCGCGTGCCAGCATCCTCTCAAGGACACCGGCCTCGATGTAGCATATTTCCATATTTTTCAACTTGTTTAAATGTCAGTGCGAATATAAGGGAAGAAACCATGAGAGGCAAGCGCGACCGGCACACTGGCAGGAATAGTCATGGATAGTCGGTTTTTGTCATATGGGAAGGAAAAATACTCCGTAGCCGGTCGGTTTTCACGACCCCCTTTGGAAAACCTGAAGGACGGGTGCGTCACGACGATGAAAAAAGAAAAATCCCCACCGGAAGTGAAGCGACCCCAAACCGGCAGGGAGTGTAATAATAAAGGAACGGACTGTTCAGCCCTTGATGTAACCGTACTTTTTCAGGTCGTCCATGAAATGCTCCGGCGTATCGGTCCTCACCGTCACCCCGTGCAGTTCCCTGTACCGCCCGGAGAAATTCACCATGTACTCCCCGTCGGTGCACCCGCTGTCAAACCAGCTGCCCTCACGCAGGACGCGTACAAACTCGGAAGGGCCGGAGGCGGCAATCCTGCCGCCATCCGCCAAAATACCTGATCTCGTTTTTTTTATTATCGGTATTTCAAATGTCTCAAAAGCCTCTTTGACAGGTTACCATCCGGGATGATCGCCTGAATTCGCATGTACCGGATTTTCTATTTACCAGATTCCATAATGGTTCCTGCCATCCGTTTTTTCTCTGCGGCTGTCGCTTTTTTCCTCGTGGCATCATGGTCTGTTACCGGATAGGAAAAGCCATCTCCATCACAACCATGAATTATAGTGTAGCCATATTTGTATATAGCCGTATGATACGCTATCCGGATAATGCTATCACAGAATTGCGATATAGCCGGATATCAAAATAGGGATAGCCGGGAGCGAAGGGAGCACGCATCCTTCCGGATATAGATATCTCAAAATCTCCATTTGCAGAAGTGTATAAATATCAATCCATTAATGGAGACGATGAAGAAAAACAATAAGGCGTATACGGCTACCTGTTATTCTCCATTTACAGATGTGTAGAAGTTTCAATCCATTAATGGAGACGATGAAAAAACAATAAGGCGTATACGGCTACCTGTTATTCTCCATTTGCAGAAGTGTAGAAGTAGCAATCCGTTAATGGAGACGATGAAAAAACAATAAGGCGTATACGGCTACATGTCATTCTCCATTTGCAGAAGTGTAGAAGTAGCAATCCGTTAATGGAGACAATGAAGAAAAAACATAAGTCGTACACGGCTACATGCCCATTCTCCATTTGCAGAAGTGTAGAAGTAGCAATCCATTAATGGACAATAGGGCATGTAAAGGGCAGATTTTCCGTATATTCGCCTCCTTATCCCCGAATTATGGGCGTAAGTCACATGGTCATGGAGATATATCTATCCTTTAATGGGGAGAACAGCCGGCAAATATCTGATGGAAAAGCCCCACAAACCACAGGAAAATAGCCACACAATGGTCTGATACACAATAATTATTGGAGAAACATGGTCCGCTCCTGCGGACAGCAAGTTGTGTTTTCGTTAAACGAAAACCGGACGGTTTAACGGCAATTAAGCCGCTAAACCGTCCGCTTCCTAAGCTCCGAAGTCGCTTGATTTGTCATTACGGGTTATTCAAATAAATATATTAGTTTGTTCTTTTGCTGTCAGGATCGTGATTTTACTATCCTGATAGGAAACCGTTAATTTCCTTTAAATGACTTGCCTCCTCCCAATTGCATCACATGAGTGTAAAATCATGGATGCGGCTATCAGCATGTCCATACTGTTAAATGTTAAATATCCCAATTATCCAAAATCCTTTTCCTTCTTTACCATTATAATACAGTAGTAAACTAAAAACAAGGAATAATGATGGATAGGAAAAAGAAAAGGTTGCTTTCTCCATTGTTGGAGCGGACACAGGATGCGTTGAAAGGACAACGTAGCATGCAAACATTGGAGAACTACCATAGTAGGATATACGTCGGCTGTTCGCAAAACCACCCGTACTGTGGAGAATGGCTGCCAAACCAAGTTTTCCGAAGGCGGGGCCTGCGGCCTATACGTGGTGCGGGGCACTCAAACAGTCTATTCCAACGTGAAACTGACAGCCGAGAGAGATGCCGACACGGGCGGTCTCGTATGGAAAACTGAAAGTCCGACACCGCTCGCAGGCGGGCTGTTGGACGAACACTATTATTTCTACTATCCCTATCAGGCACGAGCCTCAATACTGGGGCAGGGCGGCTGTTCGCCTTCATCATTACGGTGAACGAGTTAACCGTGCCCGGCTTGTCGGTGCGGAGCGAAACATACACCATCTCCGACAATAAGACCTGCCATATCCTGGAGTCTGTCTGCCCGTGATGTTATCCTCTCATCGAATTCCTGTACTCACTCGGGCTCATTCCATAGTACTTCCTGAACACCTCCCTGAAATATCTGACATCGGAGAACCCCGAGTCATCCGAGATTTCCGTTATCGAACAGTCTTTTTCCCTGAGCAGTTGTGCCGCATATTGCAGCCGCATGGAGCGGATATAGTCAGCCGGGGCATGGCCGGTGAGCGCCTTCAACTTGTTGAAAAATCCGGTGCGGCTCATGTTCTGCATGCCACAGAGCATGTCCACACAGAAACCGGGGTTGTCGATATTCTTCATGACGCATTCCCTTACGGAGGCCATGAATTTCCAGTCCCGGGTATTGTGGCAGTCCGGCGGAACCTGTCCGACTCCGTCCTCAAGACCGGCGTATGCCCGTCTGAGCAGTGCCCGGTTTGCCAGTATGTTCCTGATATTCGCCCTGAGCACGTTTATGCTAAACGGTTTGGTGATATAGGCGTCAGCTCCGTTTTCCAGCCCCTCCAGCATGTCCTTCTCATCTCCCAAGGCGGTCAGCAGCATGACCGGGATATGGGATGTCTCAATATCGGATTTGACGGACGCGCAAAGTTCGTCCCCTCCCATTTCAGGCATCATAACGTCCGAAAGTATCAGGTCCGGATTGTATTCTCTCGCCACAAGCAGCGCGTCCCGTCCGTTGGAACAGGTTTGGACCAGGTATTCCTCTTTCAGCAGCCCCTCAAGGTAGGTCCGCAAATCGTCATTGTCCTCCACAATAAGAATACGCTGCCGGTCCCCGCCGGTCATTGTTGGAAGGATCTCACGCATGGGGCCGCAATCCGGTCCCATGCGGGTTTCCCCGGTATCCTGTTTCCTGGGCGAAGCAACGGGGCATGCCTTGTCAAGGCGTCTGCTCCTCAGGGGAAAAATAACACATACCATGGTCCCCTTCCCCTCGGTACTGGTAACGCGGACCCTGCCTCCGTGCAGCCTTACCAGCCTATGTACCATCATCAGTCCGACACCGTTTCCCGCCACTTGCAGATTGACGGCATTACTGCCCCTGAAATGGTTCCTGAACAGTTTCTTCCGTTCCTCAGGTGGAATGCCAATCCCCGTGTCTTCCACTTCCACACCCCATACATGCCGGTCCGCGAAGGCACGGACCTGGATACTCCCGCCCCGTGGAGTGTACTTCAGTGCGTTGGACAGTATATTCTTCAATATAGAGTCCATTTTGTCCTTGTCAAACCGGACATTCAGGTAAGGGAAGCCGCTCTCACGGGTGATATCGATGTCCCTGATGGAGGCATATGTGCGGAATGCCTCACAGGTCGTCTCCAGATAACTGTTGAGCTCATATTCCGAGACATGAAGTCTCAAGGTGTAGTTGTCCGTACTCTCGAAATCTATCAGGCTGGTGACCAATCCCAGAAGTCCGTCCACGCTTTTCAGGGCCATCCGTACATTGTCCATCCCCTCCGCCTTCACCATGTCTTTCTCCACCACCTCTTCCAGCGGAGCCTTGATCAGCGTAAGCGGAGTACGGACATCATGGGCAGTATGTATGAAGAAGCACGTCTTTTCGTCTGATATCCTTTTCTGCCTGCGCAACATGGCAACACGAAAAGACACCACCCCAGCCAACACACACAATGACGCATATCCGGCAATGGCCCATGTACCCGCCCACAGCGGCCGGGCGACACTCAGACCGAGGCTTCTTTCCTCATACACCTTGTATTTCTCCTCATTGGAGACGGCACGGATACGCAGGGTGTAGTTGCCTGGGGGCAGGCTCGTGAACTGTATCCGCCCGCTCTGGACCGGATGGCTCCAGCCCTCGTAGAGCCCCTCCAATTTCCATGAATATAGGATGTTCGAGGGATAGTCGTAGTTGATGGAGACAGCTTCCAGGGAGAAGGTATTCTGGTCATATGCAAGTTCCAGCCTGACGGTATTGTCAATATCCTCCCTCAAGGGGGATCCCTTGTCCCCGGGATAGACGGGGCGGTAGGAGATCATGAAATCCCGCAGGAGCATCCGAGAAAAATGCGGGGCGGGTATCCTCATGTCGGAGGGGAACATGACGGCTCCGGTGTTACTCCCGAACACGAAGCTTTCCCCGTGCCGGAAAGTGGATACCCCGGCATTGAGGCATACGCTTGCCAGCCCTTGTTCTGCCGTCCAGTTTCTGAAAGTGCCGCTCTCACGCCGGAACAGGGCCACGCTGTTTTCGGTCCCCAGTAGCAGGGTGCCGTCCGCACGGGGGACAATGGTATGGATGTTATTGGATATCAGGGCGCAGTTCTCGGTCTGGTATTGGCGGACGAACCTGTCCTCCACGCTGTCATAGACGAGAAGTCCCGCCCCGCCGGTGCCGATATACAGGAGCCCGTCCGGTGCCTGGTACAGTGCATAGACATGAACCGCCTCGACTGGAAATGCGATATGTCTGCAGGTCCCCCCGTGCCCGTCAAGCAGGTACAACCCCATGCCGGTACCGATCCACATCCATTCCGGAGCCTTCTCCAGTATGGCGGTGATGGGGCCCGGGACCGGGTACAGGCGTACTGTGCCGTCATGGGGATCGAAACGTTTGAGATTGTGGCAGCCCCCTGTCCATATACATCCTCCAGAATCTTTTCCGATGTCATTGATATACTGGTCTGGACGCCCCTCTGCTGCAAAGGAGGGGGGAAAGTATTCCACCCTCTCGGTTTTCTTTTCGATCCTGTACAGGCCCGAAGCGTACCCGCCGGCGCAGATGACACCCGGCGAGACCTCGCAGAGCGTCAGGAAGATATGGTTCCCGCCATCCTGTATCCCGGATGGCGGG
>OAWU01000901.1_pt1 | contig 14019 bp, 8 predicted proteins | sample 1477041 | NCBI WGS metagenome assembly OAWU01 (sample SAMEA2580266, study PRJEB22360) | human gut metagenome | biome: human gut; feature: human-associated habitat; material: faeces | place: Denmark | collected 2008/2010
ATCGGCATCAAACGGGGCTGAACCACACCTGGCTGCCGCTGCCGGTACATCCGTGGCAGTGGCAGCAAAAAATCGCCACAGACTTCATCGCTGATTTTGCCGAAGGCAGGATGGTGTCTCTCGGCGAGTTTGGCGACCAGTGGCTCGCCCAGCAGTCGCTGCGTACCCTGACCAACGCCAGCCGCCGGGGAGGGCTGGATATCAAGCTGCCGCTGACCATCTACAACACCTCATGCTACCGGGGGATCCCTGGCAGATATATCGCTGCCGGACCACTGGCTTCACGCTGGCTGCAACAGGTTTTTGCGACCGACGCCACCCTGGTGCAAAGCGGCGCAGTGATCCTTGGTGAACCGGCTGCAGGCTATGTGTCCCATGAAGGCTATGCCGCGCTTGCCCGGGCTCCCTATCGCTACCAGGAAATGCTTGGTGTTATCTGGCGGGAGAATCCGTGCCGCTGGCTGAAACCGGATGAAAGTCCTGTTCTGATGGCAACACTGATGGAGTGCGACGAAAACAATCAGCCGCTGGCAGGCGCATATATCGACCGCTCCGGACTGGACGCTGAAACCTGGCTTACGCAATTGTTCCGGGTGGTTGTGGTTCCGCTGTATCACCTGCTTTGCCGCTACGGTGTCGCGCTTATTGCACACGGACAAAATATAACGCTCGCCATGAAAGAGGGGGTACCACAGCGTGTTCTGCTGAAAGACTTCCAGGGCGATATGCGGCTGGTGAAAGAAGCGTTTCCCGAAATGGACTCTTTGCCTCAGGAGGTGCGTGATGTCACATCCCGTCTGAGTGCGGACTACTTAATCCATGATTTGCAGACGGGCCACTTCGTGACAGTACTGCGTTTTATTTCGCCACTGATGGTTCGTCTTGGCGTACCTGAAAGGCGATTTTATCAACTGCTGGCAGCAGTGTTGAGTGATTACATGAACAAACATCCACAAATGGCAGAGCGTTTTGCGCTTTTCTCACTCTTCAGGCCACAAATCATTCGCGTGGTGCTGAACCCGGTAAAACTGACCTGGCCGGACCTGGATGGCGGCAGTCGCATGCTGCCGAATTACCTTGAGAATCTGCAAAATCCGCTGTGGCTGGTAACTCAGGAATATGAATCATGAAAAAAAGTGTCGATTTTATTGGTGTCGGGACAGGGCCATTTAATCTCAGCATTGCTGCATTGTCACATCAGATCGAAGAACTGAACTGTCTCTTCTTTGACGAACATCCTCATTTTTCCTGGCATCCGGGTATGCTGGTACCGGATTGTCATATGCAGACCGTCTTTCTGAAAGATCTGGTCAGTGCAGTTGCACCTACAAATCCCTACAGCTTTGTTAACTATCTGGTGAAGCACAAAAAGTTCTATCGCTTCCTTACAAGCAGGCTACGTACAGTATCCCGTGAAGAGTTTTCTGACTATCTCCGCTGGGCTGCTGAAGATATGAATAACCTGTATTTCAGTCATACCGTTGAAAATATTGATTTCGACAAAAAAAGTCGATTGTTTCTGGTTCAGACCAGTCGGGGAGAATATTTTGCCCACAATATCTGCCTTGGTACAGGAAAACAACCTTATTTACCACCCTGTGTGAAGCATGTGACACAATCCTGTTTCCATGCCAGTGAAATGAATCTTCGTCGGCCGGACCTGAGTGAAAAACGGATAACCGTGGTTGGTGGAGGACAGAGTGGTGCAGACCTGTTCCTTAATGCATTACGCGGGGAATGGGGAGAAGCGGCGGAAATAAACTGGGTCTCACGGCGTAATAATTTTAACGCACTGGATGAGGCTGCTTTTGCTGATGAGTATTTTACACCTGAATATATTTCAGGCTTCTCCGGACTGAAGGAAGATATTCGCCATCAGTTACTGGATGAGCAGAAAATGACATCGGATGGCATCACTGCCGATTCTTTACTGACCATTTATCGTGAGTTGTACCACCGTTTTGAAGTTCTGAGAAAACCAAGAAATATCCGTCTGCTACCCAGTCGCTCGGTAACAACTCTGGAAAGTAGTGGTCCGGGCTGGAGGTTATTGATGGAACATCATCTGGATCAGGGCAGAGAGAGCCTGGAAAGTGATGTGGTGATTTTCGCCACAGGTTACCGTTCTGCATTGCCACAAATACTTCCCTCACTGATGCCCTTGATCACCATGCACGATAAGAACACCTTTAAAGTGCGTGATGACTTCACTCTGGAATGGAGTGGCCCGAAAGAAAATAACATCTTTGCGGTCAACGCCAGCATGCAAACTCATGGCATCGCCGAACCCCAGCTCAGCCTGATGGCCTGGCGATCTGCACGTATTCTTAATCGCGTACTGGGGCGTGATTTATTCGATCTCAGTATGCCGCCCGCACTGATTCAGTGGCGCAGCGGCAGCCGGAAAAAACCGCAGCCGGAGGCTGCTTCTTTAACTCACTATACAGCAAATATTCAGGAATAACGATGATGCGCAAAAAGTATATGCCCCGGGCTCTTGGTCCGCTGCTTCTTGTCGTGCTGTCACCAGCTGTCGCCCAGCAAAACGATGATAATGAGATCATAGTGTCTGCCAGCCGCAGCAATCGAACTGTAGCGGAGATGGCGCAAACCACCTGGGTTATCGAAAATGCCGAACTGGAGCAGCAGATTCAGGGCGGTAAAGAGCTGAAAGACGCACTGGCTCAGTTAATCCCCGGCCTTGATGTCAGCAGCCAGAGTCGAACCAACTACGGTATGAACATGCGTGGCCGCCCGCTGGTTGTCCTGATTGACGGTGTGCGCCTCAACTCTTCACGTTCCGACAGCCGACAACTGGACTCTGTCGATCCTTTTAATATCGACCATATTGAAGTGATCTCCGGCGCGACGGCCCTGTACGGTGGCGGGAGTACCGGAGGGTTGATCAACATCGTGACCAAAAAAGGTCAGCCGGAAACCATGATGGAGTTTGAGGCTGGCACAAAAAGTGGCTTTAACAGCAGTAAAGATCACGATGAGCGCATTGCCGGTGCTGTCTCCGGCGGAAATGACCATATCTCCGGACGTCTTTCCGTGGCATATCAGAAATTTGGCGGCTGGTTTGACGGTAACGGCGATGCCACTCTGCTTGATAACACCCAGACCGGCCTGCAGCACTCCAATCGGCTGGACATCATGGGAACCGGTACGCTGAACATCGATGAATCCCGGCAGCTTCAACTGATAACGCAGTACTATAAAAGTCAGGGAGACGACAATTACGGGCTTAATCTCGGGAAAGGCTTTTCCGCCATCAGCGGGAGCAGCACACCATACGTCAGTAAGGGGCTGAATTCTGACCGCATTCCCGGCACTGAGCGGCATTTGATCAGCCTGCAGTACTCTGACAGTGATTTCCTGGGACAGGAACTGGTCGGTCAGGTTTACTACCGCGATGAGTCGTTGCGGTACTACCCGTTCCCGACGGTAAATGCGAATAAACAGGCGACGGCTTTCTCCTCGTCACAGCAGGATACCGACCAGTACGGCATGAAACTGACTCTGAACAGCCAACTGATGGACGGCTGGCAAATCACCTGGGGGCTGGATGCTGAGCATGAGCGCTTTACCTCCAACCAGATGTTCTTCGATCTGGCTCAGGCAAGTGCTTCCGGAGGGCTGAACAACCATAAGATTTACACCACCGGGCGCTATCCGTCATATGACATCACCAATCTGGCGGCCTTCCTGCAATCCAGCTATGACATTAATGATATTTTTACCGTTAGCGGTGGCGTACGCTATCAGTATACTGAGAACAGGGTAGATGATTTCATCGACTACACGCAGCAACAGAAGATTGCTGCCGGGAAGGCGATATCTGCCGACGCCATTCCTGGTGGTTCGGTAGATTACGATAACTTTCTGTTCAATGCTGGTCTGCTGATGCACATCACCGAACGTCAGCAGGCATGGTTCAATTTTTCCCAGGGGGTGGCATTGCCGGATCCGGGGAAATATTATGGTCGCGGCATCTATGGTGCAGCAGTGAACGGCCATCTTTCCCTGACAAAGAGCGTGAACGTCAGCGACAGTAAGCTGGAAGGCGTGAAAGTCGATTCTTATGAACTGGGCTGGCGCTTTACCGGTGACAACCTGCGGACTCAAATCGCGGCATATTACTCGCTTTCCAATAAGAGCGTGGAAAGGAATAAAGATCTGACCATCAGTGTGAAGGACGACAGGCGCCGTATTTACGGCGTGGAAGGTGCGGTGGACTACCTGATCCCGGATACTGACTGGAGTACCGGTGTGAACTTCAATGTGCTGAAAACCGAGTCGAAAGTGAACGGTCAATGGCAAAAATATGACGTGAAGGAATCAAGTCCATCGAAAGCGACAGCTTACATTAACTGGGCGCCGGAACCGTGGAGTCTGCGTGTACAGAGCACCACTTCTTTCGACGTAAGCGATGCAGAGGGTAACGATATTAATGGTTACACTACCGTCGATTTTATCAGTAGTTGGCAGCTTCCGGTGGGAACACTCAGCTTCAGCGTTGAGAACCTCTTCGACCGTGACTATACCACTGTCTGGGGACAGCGTGCACCTCTGTACTACAGCCCGGGTTACGGCCCTGCTTCACTGTACGACTACAAAGGCCGGGGCCGAACCTTTGGTCTGAACTACTCAGTGCTGTTCTGACGGGGATGCTTTTGCAACAAGGGTATGCTGTAAACAACATGGTCCTTGGTGGCCATGTTGTTTACAGCCAGTATTGTTTACAGCCAGTATTGTTTACAGCCAGTATAATATACAGCCTTAACAAGATATTCCGTCTCCGGAATGGACTGTTCACCACTGAATAACATTATTTCTGTTTTATGGATCTTTGACTGAAATTTATCGCATATCCTCATTTCATTGTCCGTCTGAAAACTAACCTTACAAGTAAGCGTCGTCTCAGCACCGTCTGGCAGATCCTGAAATTCCTGAGAGGATGATCTGCGCCCAATATCCTGAGCCGGAACTTTGCTGCAATGAAGGCCAACGAAAAATGGGGGAGTATGTTATAGAGTACTTGCTACAGGGTAAAAAGAGGTACCTGTCGCTGGTTCTCCGTTCAGTTTAACCGGGAGATTTTCTCCTGCGCCTGTCATAAAGTCCGGTAATGGAGATTGTTAATACGATGGTGCACGATGCATTGTCGGTGCCCGGCCCGGAGGATGCCCCGTAACTACATACGGATCAGGGTTGGCAATATCGAATGGCAGGCTATAGGCAAAGTTAAAGCCCCATGGAGTAGCACAAAATATGCCACACAAAGGAAACGGTCTGAATAACGCAGTGATGGAGAACTTCTTCGGCACACTGCAAAATCGCATCGTGGTCGAGCGCTGATTCTGGCGAACAACTGAACTAATACATCAGAATCTGCATTATGTTAAATAAATATGAAAAGATGGTTTAAATACCCCGTTACTTTTGACTTACACTATACGGTATCGCATCGTTTAATATTCGCACCGGCCAGATTTTTATTTCTATTAGTTGTCACAATACTGAATGCGTACGACCACAGTATTCTGGCTCCTGTGTGGTCATGCTTTAATTCTGCGTTCCGGACAGATAAGCAGTTGCTTGCAGGAATCCTTCTTGTGTTAATGTCAGTTCCCCTTTTTACCAGTGCTGATTTCCACATTCCGTCCAACAGAGCTTATAGCCTTTCCCTGGATTATAGCATTGTCCGGCTGAAGTTCTTTTTGAATAATAATAGAAGCACTGCTGGCAGATCCAGTCCGTTTTTCATAACCCACTGTACTGATAACCATAATCTAATCAGTAGAAATTGAGTCGAAAATAAGCACTACTCCATACAGGATAATTAGAGGTCAGTTTGATTATTCACAATTCATCATCAGCATTTTCTGTTTCTGACGAAATCAACATGAAAAGAACCATATATGATAATTATTATAATAACGGCTTTAATTGGAATACATATATTACAACGTATTATATATAATTGGTATTCTGGGAACTATATTCTCAAAATACAGTAGAAACGAGGTATGTTTCTGGTGGAAAGGACAGTGGGATTAAAAAGTAAGAATTGATAAAAAAACGCCAGCAACACATAGTGCCGGCGGAGGGAATACCCCATGGAGAAAATGTGATGCCTAGAGCACCATGAATATATAATTAAAAATAGTTAGCGTTGTCAATACTTTCACAAAAATAATTTTCGTAGTTTCGTAGTTTCGTAGTTTCGTAGTTTCGTAGTTTCGTAGTATAGAAAGATATTTTTATGCATGACCTACCTGAATTTGCTCCGGGTAGAGGTTATAAATAAAAATTGAATCACGACAAACACAATATTCATAGTATGGCGATGCCTACGCCAGCAAGAATAGCGCCAATAATGTTGGGAATATAATAGACACCAGACGCACAGGTATCTCATCTCTTAACAAATAATAATCAGGGTATTTACTTTTTCCTCGCCAGCTGTTTACACCTAAAGCACACAAAATTAACCATTTAATAACAAATGGCAATATCCATAGCCATACGACTTTACCTTGTAATGTTCGGTATTTCTTTATAATTATTCTGGGAAATCTATCATTTATTTTTAAAATCAAATTATCTTGTTGTTTAAAAATAAGTTCACATACTTTATCATCTTCTTCCGCCATCAACATCTCTGCATACTTAAACATTTCAGAACGTTCCTTTAGCACAGAAGAGTAATTATATGTCCAGTTCCCAGGCAATAATGCTTATGGATATTTAATTAATAATTTAGAGAATATTTGCAATAATATTTGGCTGTATTCAGAAATACCTGAAAAATCATACTATACAGCCCCAGGGAATGGATAAAGATTCTAACAAAGCATTTCAACAATATATGCTTGTTAAAAATCCATATCGAAATGCCGTTGCAGCATTAATATATGCCTCATTCATAAAATGTAAAAGAGCAAGCTCGTACCAGTAGGGGGGAAATTCATTGACATGTCCTGTCAATACGTACAGAGCCCTGTCATGCTTGCCGGCACGTAACAATTCCGTCCCCAGTAACCAGCGTGTCCCCTGATTATTCTCAGGGTTATATGTTAGTATTTTATCAATGAGTATAACGGCATCCTGATGACGCTGTAAATGAACATTCGCCAGAATTGCAGCATAAAGAGCGCAAATGCATATGCCAGATGAGCGTGAATATCAATGATGTCAGGAGCATGTCAGGCAAGACGCCTGAGTTTGTTGACGTAATTTGTTTCGTTTATTTCATCACTATCGTATGCGTCAAGAGTTTTTTCAAACTCATCCCGAAATGGGCCAAGCCTGGTTTCAGGAAATAAGAAATACCCCTGGTTATTGTTCACTTAAAAGTATAATTTGTAATTCAAATCCTGAGCCTGTAAAACGGGGAGTAACATATTCTATTCTGAAGAGAATAAAAGTCGTGATGCGATGTATCAAGCCCGGATTGTAATCCCAGATTAACATAGATCACAAAACAACTTATTCTTCACTAACGTGAAGATAAATATCGTTGTATGCCTTATCACGACTACGAATACCAGCAAGATACAACTGACATACGGAAAGATACCATGTTTTTTACTCCCGAAAATAACGCTAAAAAGCTACTTCCCCATCGTTTGTCCTTAGTATTGTCAGCGCCAACAATGTGGGCTGACATGATAAAGCTGTCTAGGAAAACGTTCGCCTCCTCAGCGGACAATCCAAATGGTGATTGTCTCTGTTAAACGTTTATTTTGAAGGTCGACTGAATAAGGTGATGACGCTGTAGAATTTTTCACGTGCCACAGAATTTTTGAACGCTTTCTCTTACAATATTTCAATGTTTCTATCAGTATTCACCGGAAGAAGTCATCGACCAAATCATCCCAGTCGTCTCGCACCACTGACCATTCATGGTTGACATGTGGTGGAAATCCGCTTCTACAGTAACCATTTTTTATTCGCAAAACCGAACACGCCATACGGATAGCTGTTAACTGGCATGCCGAGGCAGTTGTTATTTATATTTAGTTTTGTCAATAATCTTTATTTTTTGTAAAAGGCAAATATAAATTATTCTCATTATTGTTTGTATTTGTGTATTGTCTTGCCGGTTAACATGATCGGAGATTAGTAATATGCGAATAACCACTCTGGCTTCCGTAGTCATTCCCTGTCTCGGATTTTCAGCCAGCAGCATAGCTGCTGCAGAGGATGTGATGATTGTCTCGGCATCCGGCTATGAGAAAAAGCTGACTAACGCAGCCGCCAGTGTTTCTGTGATTAGCCAGGAGGAATTGCAGTCCAGCCAGTACCACGATCTGGCGGAGGCTCTGAGATCAGTAGAGGGTGTGGATGTTGAAAGTGGTACGGGTAAAACCGGTGGGCTGGAAATCAGCATCCGAGGAATGCCAGCCAGTTACACGCTGATACTGATTGATGGTGTTCGTCAGGGCGGAAGCAGTGACGTGACTCCCAACGGTTTTTCTGCCATGAATACCGGGTTCATGCCCCCTCTGGCCGCCATTGAGCGTATTGAGGTTATCAGGGGGCCGATGTCCACACTGTATGGCTCTGATGCGATGGGCGGTGTGGTGAATATCATTACCAGAAAGAATGCAGACAAATGGCTCTCTTCCGTCAATGCAGGGCTGAATCTGCAGGAAAGCAACAAATGGGGTAACAGCAGCCAGTTTAATTTCTGGAGCAGTGGCCCCCTTGTGGATGATTCTGTCAGCCTGCAGGTACGCGGTAGCACACAACAGCGTCAGGGCTCATCGGTCACATCACTGAGCGATACAGCAGCCACGCGTATTCCTTATCCCACGGAGTCACAGAATTATAATCTTGGTGCACGTCTTGACTGGAAGGCGTCGGAGCAGGATGTGCTCTGGTTTGATATGGATACCACCCGGCAGCGTTATGATAACCGGGATGGGCAACTGGGGAGTCTGACGGGGGGATATGACCGGACCCTGCGCTATGAGCGGAACAAAATTTCAGCTGGCTATGATCATACTTTCACCTTCGGAACATGGAAATCGTATCTGAACTGGAACGAGACAGAAAATAAAGGTCGTGAGCTCGTACGCAGTGTACTGAAGCGCGACAAATGGGGGCTTGCCGGTCAGCCGCGGGAGCTTAAGGAATCGAACCTTATCCTGAATTCATTACTGCTTACCCCTCTGGGAGAATCTCATCTGGTTACGGTGGGGGGCGAGTTTCAGAGCTCGTCCATGAAAGACGGAGTTGTCCTTGCCAGCACAGGTGAAACTTTCCGGCAGAAAAGCTGGTCGGTATTTGCTGAGGATGAGTGGCATCTCACGGATGCACTTGCGCTGACTGCGGGCAGCCGCTATGAACATCATGAGCAATTCGGGGGACACTTCAGTCCGCGTGCATATCTGGTCTGGGATGTGGCAGATGCCTGGACGCTGAAAGGCGGTGTGACCACGGGATATAAGGCACCCAGAATGGGGCAGCTACATAAAGGGATTAGTGGTGTGTCCGGGCAGGGAAAAACAAATCTACTTGGTAACCCCGACCTGAAGCCGGAAGAGAGCGTCAGTTATGAGGCTGGGGTGTATTACGATAACCCCGCCGGTCTGAATGCCAATGTCACAGGTTTTATGACTGACTTCTCCAACAAGATTGTCTCTTATTCCATAAATGATAACACCAATAGCTATGTAAACAGCGGAAAGGCCCGGTTGCACGGTGTGGAATTTGCCGGCACATTGCCGCTGTGGTCAGAGGATGTCACGCTGTCACTGAATTACACCTGGACCCGAAGTGAACAACGTGATGGTGATAACAAAGGTGCGCCGCTGAGTTATACCCCTGAACACATGGTGAATGCGAAACTGAACTGGCAGATCACCGAAGAGGTGGCATCATGGCTGGGTGCCCGTTATCGCGGGAAAACACCACGTTTCACCCAGAATTATTCGTCACTGAGCGCTGTACAGAAGAAAGTGTATGATGAGAAAGGAGAATACCTGAAAGCCTGGACGGTGGTGGATGCAGGTCTGTCGTGGAAGATGACGGATGCCCTGACGCTGAATGCTGCGGTGAATAACCTGCTCAACAAGGATTACAGTGACGTGAGCCTGTACAGTGCCGGTAAGAGTACGCTGTATGCCGGTGATTACTTCCAGACGGGATCATCAACAACAGGATATGTGATACCTGAGCGAAATTACTGGATGTCGCTGAACTATCAGTTCTGATAATAACAAAACGCTATCACTGACGGTAGAATACGTTGCCACTGCAACTCCTGGCGGAACAGTGGCAACGTATTAGGTTAAGTGCATTTCCGATCCGCTAATGAGATTTCGTTACCAACAACTAATATCGTCACAGGAAATGCACGGATTATTTTTAACTTATCATTTACATACTTGTCCAGAGTGTAAGCGCACCGTGAAGGACGTGGGGTAAAAATTAGTTTACAGAGAGAGTGACGTTCCAGGGCAACAACTCTTTCATGCGGTTGGCAGGCCAGGTGTTGATTACACTGATCACGTGGCGTAGCCACGTTTCCGGCTCGATTCCGTTAAGTTTTGCAGCTACCGATCAGGCTGTACATCACTGCCGCACTATCGCTCGTCATCTCAAAGTCCGGTCTCGTCAGCAGGAAGGTATCATTCTCTCCCGCCATTTTTCCGGGGGCCCGGTCAGATAAGTCCCTTTGTCTATCGCTGACTCCTGGCTCATAACCCGGTTAGCAGAATGCAGGGGCACCACCTCGCCACGACCGAATCCGGATAAGTCAATTGCACCTTCTCAATCGCCATTTTGGTAAGCGTCAACGGAGCACCGTATTGACGCTTATTTATTGGTGAGTACTACGTTCCATGGCAGGAGTTCGCCAACTCGGTTGGAAGGCCATTCCGGCAGTACGCTCAGAATATGGCGCAGATACGCTTCCGGATCGATACCGTTCAGACGGCAGGTGCCGATCAGCCCGTACAGCAGTGCACCACGCTCGCCGCCGTGATCGCTACCGAAGAGCACGTAATTTTTCTTTCCGAGACAGACTGCACGAAGCGCTCTTTCCGCTGTGTTATTGTCCGCCTCCGCCAGACCGTCATCACAGAAGTTGCACAACGCAATCCAGTGCTTCCTGATATACCGGAACGCATCTCTCAGACGGCATTTTTTCGATAACGTGTGTTCTTTCTCCTGCATCAGCTTATACAGGGAAGTCAGTAGCGGTTTACTCTGCATTTGCCTGACCGCCAGGCGTTCAGACACCGGCAACCCGCGTATTTCGTGCTCAATGGCGTACAGTTCACCGATTAGTTTCAGAGCTTCTTCCGCCGTCGCGCTTTTAGTACTGATATATACATCGTGGATTTTGCGTCGCGCATGAGCCCAGCATCCTGCTTCCGTCAACGCGCCGCCTTCACGTTCGGCACTGAACAGCCGATCGTAACCATTAAACGCATCTGCCTGCAGGATACCCCGGAAGGGACGAAGGTGCTGCTCCGGATGTTTACCCTGATGATCCGGTGAGTAGGCGAACCAGACCGCCGGAGGCTCTGGCGAACCGGCATTCCTGTCATCCCGGACATACGTCCAGATATATCCTGTTTTCGCCTTCTTCCTGCCCGGCGCCAGTACCTTTACCGGTGTGTCGTCAGTGTGAAGCTTGAAGGTATTCATCACGTAACGGTACAGGGCATCATTCAGTGGCGTCATTAACTGGCAGCACTCGTCAACCCAGTTGGAGAGTAATGCACGGCTCAGTTCGACGCCCTGGCGGGCAAAGATTTCACTCTGACGATACAATGGCAGGTGTTCGCAGTATTTTCCCGTTAACACGCGGGCAAGTAACCCCGGGCCCGCGACACCACGCTCTATCGGACGGGACGGTGCTTCAACGATGCAGTCACATTTTGTACAGGCTTTTTTTACCCGTTCTGTGCGGATCACTTTTAGGGCGCTGCTCACCAGTTCCAGTTGTTCTGCACTGACTTCCCCCAGATAATCCAGCTCACCGCCACACTCCGGGCAACAGCTTTCTTCAGGCTCCAGGCGGTTTATTTCGCGGGGCAGATGCTCCGGTAACGGACGACGATGGCGTGACTGTCGCAACTGGCGGGGAACCTGCGGGTCATCCTCTCGCCCACTGTAACGATCGCTGTCCTGTTCGCGTTGCTTCAGCTGGGCCTCAGCCTGTTCAACTTCACGACGCAGTTTTTCAGAACGGGTACCGAACAGCATCCGGCGCAGTTTTTCTATCTGAGCCCGCAGATGTTCTATTTCCCGTTCATCTTCTTCGATCTTTTCTTCGGCACGTGCCAGCACAGAACGCAGGAAGGCCTCCGTCTCTTCAACCAGACTCAGTTGTTGGTCTTTCTGACGGAGGGCTTCAGCCTGCTCAGAGAGCAACCTTTCCAGCTCTGCGATGCGAATGAGGTATTTCTGACTCATGACCGTTTTTATAATGCGGTCAGGAGTTTTTTACAACATTGTCAGTGAGTTAAGGCGGGATGTTTTTGGCTGACGCCAGTCCAGCTTATCGAGGAGCATTACCAGTTGCGAACGGGTAATGGATACCTTGCCGTCACGTACCGCAGGCCAGATAAACTGGCCTTCTTCCAGGCGTTTGGTGAACAGGCACAGACCATCAGCATCAGCCCAAAGAATTTTAACGGTGTCACCCCGTCGGCCACGGAAGATAAACAGGTGGCCGGAGAAGGGATTATCATTCAGCACATGTTGTACCTGTTCTCCCAGTCCGTTGAAGGATTTACGCATATCGGTAACGCCGGCAACGAGCCAGATACGGGTACCTGATGGGAGTGAAATCATCTTCCCCTCCCGCTCAGTTCGCGGATCAGCACCGTGAGCAGCTCTGGCGATGGATTTTCCAGCGTTATGTTACCGTGACGGAACTCCACCTTGCAGGAACTGGCACTGACTCTGGTCTGAGTGGAAGTGGATAAAGACGGCGCAATGGCCGCCACAGGTTTTTTCTGCTCATCCGGCGTTATTTCTACAGGTAATAATTCAACGCCAGTGTCAGAAGAGGTCGTTACCGGAAGACGCCGCGAAACACGCCCTTCGTTCTGCCAGAGCCTGAGCCATTTGAAAATAACATTATCATTGACGCCATTTTCACGTGCAATCTGTGCAACACAAGCTCCAGGTTGTGATGCCAGTTCCACCATACGAAGTTTGAATTCATTCGAATAGTTTTTACGAGGTTCTTTTCGCCAGTCCTGTAATTCCATACTTAGATGTCCGTCTATATCAGATGGGCGTCTAAGTTACCAATTTTCGTCTGATGGCTACATACGGCGGTCAGTTTACGCTTACCCATTTTGTCACAATTAAGTTTGATAAAGCAGGTCACCTCTGCACTGAATCTGCTCCAGTGCCTCATTGGTCTCCGTCCTCCCCTTTAAACTGCCGGATAAGACTGCTGCACGTAAGCGGCTCGCCAGAACCGTATTGATATTTACTGAGAGGTCAGATCAACTTTCCAGGGCAACAGATCGCGTACCCGGTTTGCCGGCCAGTCCTGGAGATGCTCAATAACGTAACGCAGCCATTTTTCTGGCTCTACATTGTTCAGACGGCATGTGCCGATCAGCGAGTACAACACCACCGCATGTTCGCCACCGCTGTCGGAACCCGCGAAGAGCCAGTTTTTCCGGCCTACGGCCACTCCCCGTAAGGCATTTTCAGCGATGTTGTTGTCGATTTCCACCCAGCCATCGTTCGCATAGTACGTCAGTGCCGGCCACTGGTTAAGTGCGTACGCGAACGCCTTCGCCAACTCTGAGTGTCGCGACAGGGTCTTCATCTTTTCCGCAACCAGCTTTCCAGGGATTTCAACAGCGGTTTCGTTTTTCGCTGACACCATGGAGGGAGTGGTTAAAAGAGCAACGAGAAAGTGGTAATTATAACGCCAGCCGGATATGGCGGGAAATGGTGGCCCGGGGATTTACAGGCAGTGAAACCATCGTCAGGGATGCGGTTGCCAAATGGCGTAAAGGCTGGAACCCA
>OAWU01000905.1_pt1 | contig 13924 bp, 14 predicted proteins | sample 1477041 | NCBI WGS metagenome assembly OAWU01 (sample SAMEA2580266, study PRJEB22360) | human gut metagenome | biome: human gut; feature: human-associated habitat; material: faeces | place: Denmark | collected 2008/2010
TACAGCCCTACTCAACTGTGCGGAGGTGGGACGATGAAATCGAATTCTAACGAATTACCGATTTCTGTCCCACTCTCTTTTTATAGTGTTTGACGTGCAAATAAATTAACCTAACGAAAACTATCTTTTTAAAATCAATTATTTTAAGGGTCTTTTTTATATGATAAATTGCAAGAATAAGTGCAACATTTACTTGAACTCATCCTCTAGAGCTTCACAAGCAGTTCTGTAAGCTAAACATTTTCGTGGTCGGTGATTGATATCAAATAAAGCCTTGTTCAAATCCTCATCAGAGATAACGGCTAAATCTGTTTTCTTTGGGAAATATTCTCTTAGTAAGCCATTTGCGTTTTCATTGCTTCCTCTCTGCCAGGAAGAATAGGCGTCCGCAAAGAAAAAGGGAATTCCTAAGTTCTCCACCAGAGGATAGCAGGCAAACTCTTTTCCCCCTGTCTGAAGTGAAGGTTTTAAGAGCCTCTTTTGGAAATAGCCTACAAAGTTGTTCGATAGCTGAAAACATGGCTTGGGCTGTTCTATCTGGTATCTTGAAAGCTAAGTAAAAACGAGTTTTTCGCTCTAGAAAGGTCGCTAAACAGCCCTTACTTTTGCCTCTGGAAGACACCACAGTATCGAGCTCCCAGTGGCCAAAAGTCTCACGATTCCTGACCTCTTTAGGACGTTTGGCAATCGACGTGCCAATCCTAAATGCCCCACGTGTTTCTTTGGGCTGTCGACTTTTTCCCTTTCGGCGCAGGACGCTTAAATCCAGATCAATCAAACCAGCATAGAGCCAGTTATAGATGGTTTTAAAAGCTACCATTGGCTTTTGTTCAAGCTGATAGCGACCACAAATCTGTTCAGGTGACCAAGAGGCTTTTAACCCCTTCTCAATTTCCTTTTTCAACTTTGGTGTCAAACAAGACTTCCGACCCTTTTGCTTAGCCCTGTGGTCGTACTGTTCCTGTGCTAAGACGGCGTAGTAACCATTTTGGCATTGTCTTAACTCTCTTGAAATGGTAGACTTATGAAAGTCAAGTTTACTTGCAATTTGGCAAGATTTTAAACCTAAATCCAAGTAAGTTTCTATCTTTATTCGGTCGGTTATGGTAAGATGGGAGTAGCTCATAGTTTTTCCTCGGGTTCTGTTTGTGCGGTTACTTACAGTTTACACCAATGAAACGCTATGAGTTTTTTTGTTGCACTATATTTTACAATTTATCATTTGATAAAATCTCAATAAAAAAGACTTAGAATCATGTTAACAATAACATTAATTCCAAATCCTTTTATTATTTATCTTCTAACTATATTTAAGATAGATACTTAAATTATATTACTGTTTTTCAAAAGTTCCGTCTGCTACACGAAAATCACTGTTAACAGTTTCAATTGAATTAAATTGAATCTTTAAATATTTTACTTCTTTTTCATCTTTTCCAGGTAATTCAGCTTTAGCACTCGCTGCACTAGAAACCTTTAATTTGACATATTTTCCAGCGATTTTCCAAGTTCCATCTCTAGATTCGTCTTTATTATTTGTTACTTCTAGTGTTTTATCGCTATTGAAAACGATAGTTGAATCGTGTTTACTATCATACCAAGTACCAATAATTTGCTTCTCTGGTCCTGAATTTTGATTCAAGAAAAAGAATACCCCACCGGCAACCGCAAGTACTAAAACAACTAAAGCAATAATTTTTTTCATTATTTTTCCTCCTATAAATATCTAAAGATATTAATTATTTTTTTCATATACCTAGTTTCACTAAAATCATTAGTAAAAAATCAAATTTTGAATGATAAACTTTTATTCATTACTACAATAAGAAATACTTACCAGCTTTTATTAATCACGCTGTTTCCGTGATACTGAAATACCAAAACTACAAAGAACAATTCCCATTGCAAACACTAACCAATTCTCAATTGAACCTGTATTAGGCAAGGCTCTATTTGCAGCATATTTAGCTTGATTTCCAGCATAGCTATATACTTGTTCGTTAGAAGTATTTTCTGATATACTCTTTTCTAACGCAGGATTAAGAGAAATCATCTTGTGATCTACTTTATCGTTAAAGACTTCGCTTTGTCTTGTACGAGTATTTAAATAGGCTTCCCTAACAGCTTCATATTGGGCAGTTGCATCCAATTGATCTTGTAGAAGTGTTTTAAGTTTAGCTTCCTCTCTTGCTACATTCTCAAGTGCTAAACGGTGCTCTTCAACTGCATTGTCATATGCTCCTTTTGCTTTCATCAAATATGCATCTGCATTTTCAAGATGATCCAAAAGTGTTTCTAAAGCAACTAAGTTAGTCTTTAATTTAGAAATTTCATTCTTAATTTGACTTTCTTTAGCTTTTAACTCTTCAACTTTATTCTGACGGTTTCTGAGTTCTGCTTCATCCGTAGCTTTTTTAGCTTTAAGATCTGAAAGAACTTTAAGTTCTTTATCCAATTCTGCACGCGCATCTGCTAAAACTTTTTGTTTTGTTTGAATATCTGCATTAAGATTATCAACTGCTGTTTGTGCTTTGACATAACGAGTTTTGGCAGCAATCAATTTTTGAGAAGCTTCATCTAAATTCTTTTGTGCAAGAGGTGTCTTATCTGAGATTGAATTTAATCTTGCAATCGTTTGACGTGTAGTTGTTAAGGCTGCCAAATGTTTTTCATGAATTTTAGTTACTTCATCTAAATTGTTTCTTGCAGTCTTATCTGCTATTTTTGCTTTTTCAAGCTCCTCTTTTGCAGTTTCTAATGCTTTTTGCTTAACTTTAAGGTCTGCATTTAAGTTATCCAAAGCAGTTTGAGCTTTGGTATATCTTGTTTCAGCTTCTTCTTTTAGTTGTTTCGCAGTGTCGTATTTCTTTTGTGCACTTGGAGTTTGATCAGGAACTGACAATAATTCTGCTACAAGTTTTTGAGTTTGTTTCAGATTTTGATTCGCATTTTGATTTTCTAGTTTTGTTTTTTCAAGATCAGATTTAGCTTTTACTTCTGCTTTTGTAGCTTGGTCTAAATTATCTTTTGCACTTGCTAAAGATTGACGCTTGCTTTGAATATCAGCATTTAATTGATCGAGTGCATCTTGAGCCTTATTAAATTGGGTTTGTGCTTCATTATAATTTTGTGTAGCGATTTCCAATTTAGTAGTAGCTGCAGGTGTTTGGTCAGGAGTAGCTTTCAAAGCATCTAATTTTGCTGTCGTTTCTTTGAGAGCTTTTGTACTTTTATCGTTTTCTGATTTAGCTTTTTTCAAACGATTCTGTGCAGAATCATTTGCCGTATTTGCTGTAGTCTGCTTAGCTTTAGCAGCTGTTAATTCATCTTCCATTTTTGAAGTATCAAATGGAGTAGCTAGAGGTTTAGCAATCCCTTTATCATAATAATCGTCAACAGTTACAAAATGGTATTCACCAGTTTGTTCATCTTTAACATATTCAAGATGTGCATCTTGACCTTTGAATTCAATAAAGTGCATGCGTCCAACACCACTTGGTGTGAAACTATTTGCAGCTCCAATTGCCCGAATATTTGTAGGAGCTTTCTGCCCAATCATAAGTTTCATATGTCCAAAATAAGCATGAACATCATTTGTCATAAAACTAATTACAGCATCATATACCTCACGATACAATTGAGACATTGTTGCTTTACGAGTTTCTTTAGCTTCTGAATAATACGCACCATAACCAAGCAAAGTATTATCATAGCTCATGTTTTCTCCAGTCCATACGATGGAATCTAATCCATCTTTCGCTAAAGCAGTATCGCTGTGACTTGTGCTATATGGTTTATTTTCTTCAGCATAGGCTTTTGCAATGTTTTTGACACCCTGAACAGATTCTTCAGTGACAATATAATGATGACTACCCCAAACTTGGTCTTGCAGATTGTTGGCGAGAAGTGCATAATATTGGCTCAAAGCTTCAATTTGCTTGTCAGTTAAATTGTCTAAATCTACGACTGAATCATCGATCGGCAAAACAATATCCTTGTTTGACCATTCCTTTATGAATATATTTTGGTGTTCAGGGGAATATTCTGTTAATGCAGTTCCAAAATCATATTTACTATCTTTGAACCATTTTTGAATAACGTCGTTTAAGGCATTTTTATTTGCGTCTGAGTCATCAGCAAGGTAAGCCTTATAGGCATCAATGACATCTTGAGGCAATTGAGGAATAGTGAGATTTTTAATTGCTGCAATTTGTTGATTCAGCATTTCAACTGCTTGATCAGCCTTCTCTTTATTCTCTTTTGCTTCCTGAGCTACTGATGTTGCACTCGCTAGCTCATTTGAAGTTTCATTTACTTTAGCCTCTTCTTGGTTTTTCTTAGTAGTTAAAGCTGAAATTTCTGAAGCTTTTTTAGCATCATTTTGTTTAGCTGTTTTGAGCTCTTCTTCTGCACGAATCTTACTATTTTGTTTATTTGCTAAATCATTTGCTTTACTATCACGATTTGCAATTGTTTGGGCAAGTTGTGATTCAGAAGCATCAAGATTACTTTGCGCTGATACCTTATTTTCTTGAGCTTTCTTTAGATTCTCTTGTGCTTGTTTTTGTTTTTCCTCAGCAGATGACAAGTTTTTCGCCGTTTCTTGGCTTTTCTTTATTTGATCTGTTTCGACAGACTTTGCATTTTTTAGTGCAGTAGCTTTTTTATCATCCGCTTCTTTGGCACGATCGAGTTCCTGTTTTGCTGTATTTTCAGTTGCTGTTTTAGCATCTAAATTTATTTTAGCAGCATCACGTTCTGCTAAAATTTCTTCAACGCCAGTACCGTCTAAAACTTTCTGAGCAGTTTCTTTCTCTTTTTGAGCCTTCACTAATGCATTTGCTGCTTCTTCTGCAACCTTTTTAGCATCTGCTAATTGTTTTGCAGAAACTTGACTGGCACTAAGTTGCGTTTTTTCATCAGCAGAAGCTTTACTGAGTTCTTCAGCTTTATTTTTGTCTTCGCTAATAGCATTTTCCAAAGCCTTTTTCGCTGCTTCTTCTGCTGATTCTTTTTCCGATACATCACTTTTTGCTTTGTCTCTTTCGGCAATGATTTCTGATGCTCCAGTACCATCAAGATTTTTTTGTGCAGTTGCTACTGCTTCCTCAGCTGTCGAAACTTTCTTTTCTTGCTCTGAAATTTTATCTTGATCTTTTTTAATAACTTCTGATTGCTGATTACGTTCTTTCTCAGCTTCTAGAACTTTATCAGATGCATCTTTTAGTGATGTTTCCTTTTTCTCAATATCAGCTTTTACTTCTGATATTTCATTCTTCGTTTTTTCAATTTTTTCAGGCGTAGCTAATTCTTTATTCGCCTCAGCATTCTTTAAGTCAACATTTGCATCGGAAACTTTTGATGCAGCGGTTGCTTCCGAAGCCTTAGCGTTTTCTAATGCACTTTCTTGATTTGAAACCGATTGATCCGTTTCTTCCTTGATCGTTCTTGCTTCTTCTACAACTTCAGAAGTTGGCGTTTTCGTTACAGTTGCAATTCCATTATGGACAAATACCCCGTCTACTTGTTTTATATTTGTAGACGAAGGAGACGTCGATTCAACACTTAATGTTGACTCATTTGGCTGAGTTGCAGTTACTTCATCCGCTTGTACAACAGAAAATCCCGCAGCTATTGATACAGCGGATACAGTTGCTTTGATCGTTTTCTTTTTCATAATTCCCACCTTTATGATTAAGTATTGAGCAATTTATCACTATCTAATTATAAACACCCGAATTATACTACATTTTATCAACTTTGTAAAGTTGTATCCAACCTTTTAAGAACTAGAATCTAACCTTCTAAGACTGTAAAATAGTCTTATGAGGTTACAAATGTCAAAATTACAAAAGTATATAAGCAAAAGAATACGGATTCTGCGGACCCAGTCAGGAATGACTCAGGAACAATTAGAAGAAAAAGCAGATCTTGGCACCAATTACGCGTATAAGTTAGAAAATTTAGAGCCCAATATAAAAATTAGTACGCTTGAGAAAATTATAGAAGCGTTAAATGTTGATCTACAAACTTTTTTTGATTTAACACTTAAAGAAGAAAGTACTGACCTAGCACAGCTTATCGACACTATCAAATCTTTACCAGAATACAAACAAAATAAAGTCATTTCAGCTATTAACACAATTATTAACGAGACAAAATAAAAAGAGTGGAAAAGGATAAATATAAAAACGATTCCTTTCCCACTTTTTTTGTGCCTAAAAATATGGCTATTAGCTATTAGAACCTGAGATTCTTGGGTAACCAAATGTCATATCGAGGTTATCTTTCTCGTAATTCTTGATCAATTCCCAGAAATCTGCAACTGATAACGCCGCAACTGATTCATGCCAATTGAATTTAAAAAACAAATCTAAGAGAAATTTAATTACTTGATGAACTTTGGCTGTCTGTTCTACAGTATCAAATGTAATCAAAATTTTCTCACACAATGGATCAATCAATTCAATTTCAATACTATCATTTACAAAATTGAATGATACTTCTTGATCTTGATCATTTAAGATTGAAATATACTGATCCTCTTCAAATGTTGAATAAAACAGTCTAATATTAACTTCTTCATTATGATTAATTAATTCTGAAATATATTGTTGACTTGAAAAAACTACATACTTTTTATAGGTTTTCATTTTGTTTACCTCCTATTATTTTTTTTTAAAAGATTTTTTCATCCTTAGCTTTACGGTGGCCTTACTCTCTTTAATATTATTATTAAATGATTTGGCTTGAGCATCTACTACCTCCTTTTTTTAGGAATAAAAAAAAGACAGTTCACCACTGCCTTTTTTTATCTTCACTATTATTATGCCATTTTTCTGTAAAAATAAAAACAACATTTCCGTTCCTAAAATAACGATGTTTTTTCTTCTATCTTTATTTTTATCAAAATATGGCATACTATTATTATAAATTTAATTGAGAAAGTAGAGCGATTACCATCAGCCATATGGTGAGAAAGTTTATTACCGGGCACGGTTAACGTACTTATTTCTCATATGCTAGTCATTGCAAAGGAAAAAACTAAGAAAAAAAGAAAGAAAATCTAAATGGTTATTCTCTACTGAATAACATGAAGTAAAGAATAACCATTTAGTAGATAAAAAGTAAAGAAAAACGTGTTTAAGGTATAATAAAAGAGGTAAAAATAAAAGTAAAAACTAAAAAAATAACTAGTTTAGTAAAGTAAAAAAATAATGTAATAAAAAAAGTAAAATAGAAAAGTTTTATAAGCTCGAACAAGCAATGACATCTTTATGATCCTTCCAAACATAGATTACGGTGAGTACTGAAAATCTATCGCAAACATTAAACTTTAAGAGTTAGCCTCGATGGGAAGTATCAAAAGCATACCCAGCTTATTAAAAAAGGGTGGGAGGCAGTTTAACAATAATATGTATTTATTTTAGAAAGGAATGTATAATGCCAAGAAAAAGAAATTCCCTCAAGCATGATTTATTTATTGCAGCTTCAAAAAATATCACAAACAATCGAACGAGGACAAGCTATAAAAGAGCAATTACCCGCTTCACAAAGTGGGCTAAAGAACACAATATTAAGAAAAAATCAGATATTACTGAAGAAGTAATTCAACTATACCAACTAGATCTAAATGATGATCCAAAACAATACTCTGTTGCTACCATTCACACTTATTTAGCACCTGTTTGTAAAGCAGTTGATATCAACATGAATAGAGTTAGAAAAGACAAGCGTTCCAGCGACAAAATTATCCGAGGTCGTGTAAAATCAAAAAACTCACAAGGTAAACATCAAGAAACAGACTCTCGCTTCTCTCGGCTGGTTAATTTTCAGCGGGCAGTTGGGATTCGTAGATCCGAATTAAAAAAATTAAAAGGAAAAGATATTCGAAAAGATAATAATGGAAATTACTATGTTTTAGTTCAGCGTGGAAAGGGAGGAAAATTTCAACCTCAACTTATTCTTCCTCAAGATGTTCCAGTCGTCCTCGATACCTTTAAAAATAAACAAGAGGATGATTATATCTTTACAGATGTAGAAATGAATAATCTAATCAATCTACATGGGATGAGAGCCCAACATGCAAGAGAGTGTTATTACTTCTACTTGAAGAAACTCCAAGATAATCCTAATTTCAAGGTGAATTTAAAAAATTTTTTAATAGAACGTTGGGAGGTTGGCCACCAAAATTTAAGGGATAAATCATTAAAAAAATTTGAGAAACAAAAGAAAAACTTCATTAATGAACTAAGAGATGAACCTTATAAAATTCGTGGATCAAACTATAAAAAAGCCTTAAATTCAGCACTGCCTACAAAATATAATCGTTTAGCCTTGATGGCTGTCTCGGTCTTCCATCTTTCCCACTGGCGTCTATCCGTCACAGTGACTAACTATATTCTTTAAAGTATCTCATTTTCGACTAAAAAATGAAAAATGAAGAAAAAAAAAACGGAAAAAAACAGTTTTGGAACGTTTTTGCGGCATACTATTATTATCCAAATTTATTAGTGATATTTTATGAAAAAAAGAAAGGAAATTTAAAAATATGATTCACAATAAAAGTTCATCCATACAAAAACTAGAAAAAGAGGCAAAAATGTTGGAAAATGAGAAAGAAATTAAAAAGTGTTTTTCAAAAAAATCTAACTTTTGGGGAATCGACAAATGTGAATTATCTCTCATTGATTTCAACATTGACATTCTCAACTTTACTACTATTAATAGTAAAAAAGATACAAAAGTATTCTACAACTCTAACCACAAACTTCTTCAAATAGAAATTAAATCTGAAAAATTTGGTAAACTTACTATTTCTTTTGATGAATCGGGATATAAGAAAGAATATGCTAGGATAGAATTAATTAATCCGACATTAAATTTCGGAACAGTCGGTATTCACGGAATAAAGCAAAGGTTAGCAAATGCAATCCTATTGATTAAAAATGAATATGGAATTAGTATTACGTACAAAGATGCTATCTTCAAATTAATCGAACTAGCATTTACTGTTTCATTTGAGAAGAAGCCACATTTACAGGTAAGACGATTTTTAATAGAATGTCTATCTTTAGGAAGGAGCCCGAATTTTATTCAGCATAAGAATAAAAAAAATAATAGTGAGTACTCAATTCTCACTTGCAAAAGTAGAAAAGACGCATCATATGTACTTTACAACAAAATTGAAAAAGCTAAGGTTAATCGTCAGATCAGAAGAAAAAATTCTAGTTTAGAGAACGTCGATGTTCAAAGATTTGAATTAACACTAAAAAATCAAAAGATCAAACAGGAATTGGGTCTAAATACAATCAATGATCTAACAGATCAAAAAATAATAGAATATTTAGAGAATCACTTAATGTTGGCTTCTTTGCAATATATCAAAGCTATTAAAAGTTCAATAAAAGAATGTGAAAAAAAACTGCACGACACTTTTTCAAACTATAGTTCTCAAAGATATATTCCTCAATTTATTCTCGAGTTAGAAAATTATAGTAGTGAGGAATTAAAACCACTGATGATCGATGAAGAAATTATAACTTTCATGAATCCAACTTTTATTAAAAATAAAGCTAGAACAAAAAGAACGTTATTAAAAACATTTCAACAAGAAAACTGTCAATCACCCCCAATGGTTTCGTGGCAAGTTCTAGATATTATTAATTTAATGTTTATAAGCTTAGAAGACGCTCGTAATACTGGTCTAGGTTTTCATACCAATTCTACGTCAGTTATTTTCCATAAAATAAGATTTAAGAACTTTTCTAAGAAAGAAAAACTTAAAACTTTTGAAAAAACAATTAAAAAAATGAAAAGAAATATTGAATATCAAGTTGATTGTAAACTTAAAGAGAGATTTTCAAAGAAAAAATTTATCGCTATTTTAGATAATTAAAATAGAGTAGATAATCCCAAAAACGCCTGCATTTCAGCAAGCATTTAAAAATATGTACACAAAGGTGGTGTACATAAGGAGGAAAAAAATGAATCAGCGGAAAATAAAAAGGTTATCAATTCTAGCGTCCAAACCAACATTGATAACCCCAAAAATCAACAAAAATAGCACAACTATTTCTGTTGTTGCTATTATCTCACAATATTAAAGATTACTCAAGAAAGGTGAGCAATATGCAAGTTATCCTACCCGATGAACAAATTCATCAAATTAAACGGTTGTTAGGCAATCTAATTGAACAAGAAATTAAAAACAAATTGCACAATAGTCATTTTGACAGCCCTTTTTTAAATAAGAAACAAACCTGTGACTATCTAGGAATTTCAAACAATACACTGGATTCTTGGATAAAAAAGGGATTACCCGTTATTCGAGTTGGAAAAACCGTTCGATTTGATAAAACAGAAATCAATCGTTGGTTACAAAATCAGTAGCATTTTTACCGTGGTTTGTTTATAATAAAGCCACGGTATTTTTCTAGCTCAATTCAAAAAGGAGAATACTATGTCAATTTCAAAAACTAAAAATGGAACTTATCGCTTACGTATCTACATTCCTGAAGAAGTCAAATATTCTCTTGGAATTGATAAAAAAGTGATAGAAAAACGATTCAAACAAAGGAGTGAGGCTAAAAAATACGAACTTGAATTACAAAACAGGATTGATAAAATTTTAAGCGGAGATTCAACCTCATTGGAAACAAATGGTTCAATCCTCTTTTCCGATTTTTATCAAAACGTTTGGTGGGAATCCTACAAAGCAGGTCAGACTACTTCTACTGCTAAACCACCTTCTCAAGCAACTATAGTTGGAACAGAAATTGCTTTTAGAAAACACATCTTACCCTTACTTGGGAATTATTCAATAGACTTTCTTAATCAAAATAAGCAAGTTGTACTAAATTTATTGACTCAAAAGGCTGAAGAATATGCCAACTTCAAAGTTATCAGGAGCTACGTTAACTCTATCTTTGACTGGGCAGAAGAATTAGAGTATATCGAAACTAATCGCCTATCAAAAACTATAAGCCGTATCAAAGCCACTAAGAAAATCAAGCTACAGGAATCTAAAAAAGATGAAGATTTATATCTATCTCAAGAAGAACTTCAAGCATGGTTTACAGCTTTTGAAAAGGATTTGGAGACTGAAAAAATTCTATTCAAAGACTATGTTTTGTTCTATACTACCTTCTTTTTAGGAGATAGAAAGTCAGAGAGCTACGCTTTGCAATGGAAACATATTGATTTCAAAAATCAACAAATTCAATTGCTTCAAGCCTTAGATCGATATAAAAATCGAAAGTCAACTAAAGGGAATAAAAAGACGATTTTTTCGATTCCACAAGAACTTACCGACTTGTTAAATTTTTGGAAGAAGCAACAAAAATCTGAACTGGCTTCATTTAACATCATGCAAACTCCTGAACAGTATGTTTTTACGTATATTGATACAAAGGGAAATGTAAACAGTTGTCTCCATGCTGATTATCTTAACAACAAGATGAAATCTGTTAAGCGTCGTCATCCAGAACTCGCACATGCAACCCCTCATAAATTACGACATACAGGAGCTACACTCGCTAAACAGGCTGGAACCTCTATGGAAGCTATTTCTGAAGCACTCACTCATAGTGATACGATTACAACTAAGACTTATGTCAACACTTCAAACGTAATCCCAATGGCTGTTGGAGAGATTGCTTATCGCTCCCTAAATAAATAATGGTGTGAATTTGGTGTGAAAAGTGGTGTGAATTTTCCTAAAAATCATCAAAAAAACACTCCATGGTGTGAACCATGAAGTGTTTCGAAACGTTGATATAATCGTTTTGATTAACGTTTTGAGAATTGTGATGCTTTACGAGCTTTCTTAAGACCTGGTTTCTTACGTTCAACTTTACGTGAGTCACGTGTAAGAAGTCCTGCGCGTTTCAATGAATCGCGGAAGTCTGGGTCTACTTGAAGAAGGGCACGAGCGATACCGTGACGGATAGCTCCTGCTTGACCAGCGTATCCACCACCTACAACGTTAACGAAAACGTCGTATGAACCTACAGTTGAAGTAACTGCGAATGGTTGGTTGATGACCAAACGAAGATCAGCGTGTGGGATGTACTCTTCAACATCTTTTTTGTTAACAGTGATTTTACCAGTTCCTGGAACAAGGCGAACGCGTGCAACAGCGTTTTTACGACGTCCAGTACCTGCATATTGTGCTTGTGACATACTTTATTGTTCCTTTCCTTAGATAAGTCCTGAAATATCAAGAACTTCTGGTTGTTGTGCTGCGTGAGTGTGCTCAGCTCCAACGAATACTTTCAATTTCATACCTTGAGCGCGGCCAAGAGTATTGTGTGGAAGCATACCTTTAACTGATTTTTCGATCAAACGAACTGCATTTTTAGAACGAAGTTCACCAGCAGAGATTGATTTCAATCCACCTGGGTGGTTTGAGTGAGTGTAGTAGATCTTATCAGATGCTTTTTTACCAGTCAATTTAACTTTTTCAGCATTGATAACGATTACGAAGTCACCTGTATCAGTGTGAGGTGTGAATGTTGGTTTGTTTTTTCCGCGAAGCACGCTAGCAACAACTGCTGAAAGGCGTCCAAGAGGTACATCAGTTGCGTCAACAACGTACCATTTGCGTTCTACTTGGCCTGGTTTAGCCATGAATGTAGTTTTGTTCATGATTTCTCCTATATGAATGTCGTTTTTGTTTACAGGGCGGATGTTCCGGTCCGCAGGGTATTTGAAAGGTTCCGGGGCCTTACAAATGGGGTAAACAATACCGCCTACTATTGTATCAAAATTCTAAGATAAAAGTCAACCGATTTGGAAAATTATTTGCGATTTTCTTTTCCTATGACAAATCCGATCAAGGAATTTGGGCCGACGTGGGCGGAGATGACTGGTCCAAGAGGCATTACAAGGACTTCGTCGATGCCATCAAGTGCAAGCATTTCTGCCTTCAACGCTTCGGCTCCTTCTAGATCGTTTGTATAAGAGACCAAGGCTGTGCTTCCACCGATATCGGATTTGATCAACTCCAGTAATTCTCGGACGGCTTTTTTGCGTCCACGGACTTTCGTAATGGGCACTAACTTCCCTTCCGCATCAATCCAGAGAATAGGCTTGATGCTGGCTAGACTTCCCATGATCGCAGCACTCTTTGAGAGGCGACCGCCACGCATGAGGTGGTAGAGATCATCAACGAGGAAATAAGTCCTCAGTTTTGGAGCTAGAGCCATGATCTCTTCTTTGGCTTCTGCTAAGGAGCGACCCGCATCGCGCGCAGCTACTGCTCGCATGACCAGATAGCCCTCTCCAATCCCAGCAGCCTTTGGATCGACAATCTCGATCACGGCTTCCGGGTAGTCTTCCAAGACTAAATCGCGCGCCATAACTGCACTCTGGTAAGTCCCTGATAAGACCGATGAAAAGGCGACATAGAGCACAGCTTTCCCTTCTTTGGCAAACTGCGCAAAGCTTTCCTGAAATTGGCCTACATTGACCTGACTGGTTGTCGGTTTGGCTCCATTTTTCATAGCTTCTAACAGCTCAGGGCTGGTCAATTGACCTTGGCCTACGGTCTGGTATACTGTCCCATCTAACTCAATGGTCAAGCCGAGAATGGTGACCTGGTGTTCCTTGGCCCAGTTTTGGTCCAAATCTGCAGTCGAATCTGTTAAAATAGCAAATGTCATAACTTGTCTCCCATCATTTCTTGTAATTGTCGCAATACTTGGTGATCGAGCGGACGCATAGGTGGTTTTTGATCGTTGACCACTCGCTGCGCCTGATTGAGGTTTCCTTTGACGACTGCGACCCGTTTTTCTAACTCTCTCGCGGATACCCGAAGAGCCCCTTGAGCAAAGACGGTCCATTGCTCATTTAAATCACTGGTCGCTACCGATACTTGGTGGAGGGGCGTATTGAGCTCTGCTGCCAAGCGCTCGATATAGTC
>OAWU01000910.1_pt1 | contig 13831 bp, 7 predicted proteins | sample 1477041 | NCBI WGS metagenome assembly OAWU01 (sample SAMEA2580266, study PRJEB22360) | human gut metagenome | biome: human gut; feature: human-associated habitat; material: faeces | place: Denmark | collected 2008/2010
TACGTTCTGATTCCTCCTGGCCGGCCGGCGGTCCCGTCGCCCTGCCGGTGTCAGCGGCATTGTCGGCATTGTCGGCATTGTCAGCGGAATCGCCGGTCTCGCCCTCTTCGGGTTCGGCCTTCGACTTCTTGATCTTCTCCGACACGCTAGCAATCGAATCAGACACGCTGGTTTTCATCTGTTCCGAGGCCTGTTTGACCTGTTCGGACGCCTGCTTGACCGATTCGGAGGATTTCTTGACGGTCTCCAGCGTGCTGTCGATGATCTTGGCAGTGGCGGGCAGCGGCTTGTTGGATGGCTTGGGCGCGTACAGATCCTCCTCGATGACGGTGGCGTAGCGCTGCAATACCTTGGGACGCACCACTTTCATGCTCGGGGTGAGTGTGCCGTGCTCCTGACTGAATTCCTCATCCAGCACCGCGAATTTGCGCACGGACTCAGCGCGGGAGACATTGGCGTTGGCCTGGTCGATGTACTGCTGGATAAAGGCGCGCACCGCGTCGTTGTCGCTGGCCTCGGCGAGTGTCATGTCGGCATTGAGGCCCTGACCTTCCAGCCAGGAATGCAGCATTTCGGGGTCGAGCTCGATAAGTGCGGACACGAACGGCTTGCCGTCGCCGACTACTACTGCATGAGCCACGATCGGGCAGGTGTCGATGACATCCTCCATCGGGGCGGGGCTGATGTTCTTGCCGCCGGCGGTGATGATGATGTCCTTCTTGCGTCCGGTAATGAAGGTGAAGCCGCGGTCGTCGATACGACCCAGATCGCCGGTTTTGATCCAGCCGTCGGCAGTCATCGTCTGTGCGGTGAGTTCGGGCTGCTTGTAGTAGCCAAGGAACACGTTCGGGCCGGTCAGCTCAATTTCATCGTCTTCGCCAAGACGCACGCCCATGCCAGGCCCAGGCTTGCCGACCGAACCGATCTCGTTGTCGTCCTCCCAATTGACGAGCATCGGAGCGGCGGTTTCGGTCATGCCATAACCCTGGATGAAGGTGATGTCATTCATGCCGTTGAAAAAGTGGGCCAAATCCACGTTGAGCGGCGCACCACCGCAGGCCAGCCATTTGAGGTTCGGTCCGAGAGCGGAACGAATGGATTTGCCCACCGTGGCCATGTAGAACGAATGGCGCATGCGCTCGATGAACGAATGGCCGCGACCGGCCTGCTCATCCTTGCTCCACTTGACGAAGTGCTTGACCGACTGGGCGAAGATATGCCCCTGGATGCCGGCACCAGCCTTCTGCGAGGCCGCGTTATACACCTTCTCGAACACACGTGGCACGCCCAGCAGGTAGGTGGGCTTGAAGCTGCGGATATCGGCGAGCAGTCGCTTGGCGTCGGGAATGTATCCGACCACGCCGCAGCCACCGATGCACACGTACTGGATGTAGCGGGCGAAGCAGTGCGCCAGCGGCAGGAACAGCAGCAGACGGTTGTCGTCGTACAGCATGCCACGCAGAATCTCGTAGCCGTTAAGCACGATGTGCGTGTAATTGCGGTTGGAGAGCATCGCGCCCTTGGGCTTGCCGGTGGAACCGGAGGTGTAGACCACGGTGAGCAGATCATCGGCTTTGATACGAGCGATAGCCGCATCCAACGTCTCATCGGATACGCCATGCCCGAAGTCAACGACAGCGTCAAGGCCATCGGCCTTGAAATTGAACACGTATTTCATGCCCGGATGATTGACACGGATCTGCTCAAGCGTCTGTGCGCGCTGGAAGTCGCCGGCAAAGGCGATGGCGGGATCGACTTCCTCGACGATGCCCGCGGTCTGACGGGCGGAATCGGTCTCATAGACGGGCACAACCACAGCGCCGATTGCCGCGCAAGCGAAATCAGCCACACCCCACTCATAGCAGGTAGGCGAGTAAATCAGCACCATGGTGCCGGCTTTGACGCCAAGTCCCAACAGGCCCTTGGCCACCTCGCGTACGCGGGACAGCATTTCAGTAGCTGTGGCGCTGCGCCATTGGTGGGTGTTGTCATCCTGCCATTCCGCGATGATGTCATCCGGCGTGCGAGCTGCTCGTTTGGACAGCAGCGAGTAGACGGTGTCGTCATCGGTGGTGACATATCTGGGTTCTTCTACATGTTCACGCATGGTCACTACTATAGGCGAACCAGCCTATGACACGGCAGAACCGTCTTCCGCTACCAGCGTAGGAATCGGTGTGCGGGCGGGGCCGTCTGGTCAGCCCAAATCGGCATAGATGCACATCCATCGAGAACCGATGTACTTCAGTTTGAGGTTGACTCGCAGATTTTCCTGGCCGATGGTCATGAATACCGCCATTTCCAGCGTGTCCTTGCCGGTGATCATGCCGTCGATCAATGTGGGGACAGTGGGCAGATAGCAGAATTTCGCTTTGAGCTCCGGATGAGTGACCATGTGGATGCCGAGCAGGTATTGCATGGTTTGCAGCCGGTCCAGGCATGGTTTTGTCATGGCTCTGTTGAGATGTGCGACGCTGAGTTTGCCACGTATCGCGTCCGCCGATGTGCAGGCGATGCGGCATGCAGCCATGGCCATGGAATGACATTCCTTCGCATTCAGCCCGCCTATGAATGTGGGTTGGATGTGATACCGCACCGGGCGATCCGACAGCTCCACAACGATGAATCCGTCATAACTCGGCAACGGCCCGTACTGATATGTGCCGTGGAAAAATCCCGAATACTCCATGATGACCCCCTTCAAGCCCCCTTGCAACTCACCATCATCGGCGAGCGTCTGTACTACAACATCACGAAAGGCGCGCCAAGTCAAACTACTTGAGCGCGCCTTCGGGCAAGTTAAGCCTCCTGCATGGAGGGCAAACCCCCATTTTCAGGGGGCAATCGGGATTATCGTGCGGAATACGGGTTGACCACCATGCCGCAACGCTGGAAGTTCTTCACGTCGACGTAGCCGGTGGAGGCCATCGCGCGCTTGAGGGCGCCGATGAAGTTGGTCTTGCCGTCCGCCTGGTGGCTCGGTCCGAACAGCACCTGTTCGAGCGGGCCGACCGTGCCGACCGTGGTGCGGTAGCCACGCGGCAGCGTCTGGTGGCGGGCTTCAGAACCCCAGTGGGTGCCCTTGCCAGGGGCCTCGGTGGCGCGGGCCAGCGGCGCGCCGAGCATGACCGCGTCGGCGCCGAGGGCCAGGGCCTTGACGAAGCTGCCGGAGTCGCCCATGCCGCCGTCGGCGATGACCTGCACGTAGCGGCCGCCGGATTCGTCCATGTAGTCACGGCGGGCCTCGGCCACGTCGGCGATGGCGGTGGCCATCGGGGCCTGCACGCCGATGGTCTGGCGGGTGGCGGAGACCGCGCCGCCGCCGAAGCCGACGAGCACGCCGGCCGCGCCGGTGCGCATCAGGTGCAGGGCAGCGGTGTAGTTGGATGCGCCGCCGACGATGACAGGCACGTCAAGGTCGTAGATGAACTTCTTGAGGTTCAGCGGTTCCTGGCCGGAGGAGACGTGCTCGGCGGAGACCACAGTGCCGCGGATCACGAACAGGTCCACGCCCGCGTCCACCACGGTGGAGTAGAACTGCTGGGTGCGCTGCGGGGAGAGCGCGCCGGCCACGGTGACACCGGCGGCGCGAATCTCGTGCAGACGTTGCGTGATGAGCTCCGGCTTGACCGGCTCGGCATAGATCTGCTGGATACGCTCGGTGGCCTGATCGGCCGGCAGTCCGGCGATTTCGTCCAACAGCGGGGTCGGATCCTCGTAACGGGTCCACAGACCTTCCAGATCGAGCACGCCGAGCGCACCCATCTTGCCCATGGCGATGGCGGTGGCCGGGCTGGTCACCGAATCCATGGGGGCGCCGATCACCGGCACATCGAACTCATAGGCGTCGATCTGCCAAGAGGTGGAGACGTCCTCGGGGTCGCGGGTGCGACGGGAGGGGACGATTGCCACATCGTCGAGTGCGTAGCCGAGACGGCCTTTTTTGCCCAAACCGATTTCAATTTCCTGAGACATGGTTTCCAGCCTATTGCCCGGGTGGGACGCCAACAAGGCCGTTTCCCACGGACCGGACGATTGCTTCAAGTCGTTACAAACATGCGCTATGACTAAATCATCTTCACACCATCTATTAGGAGGAAGCATGGCCAAAATCAAGGTCGAAGGCACTGTCGTCGAACTCGACGGCGACGAGATGACCCGCGTGATCTGGAAGGACATCAAGGATCGTCTGATCCTGCCGTACCTCGACGTGAACCTCGACTACTACGATCTGGGCATCGAGCACCGCGACGAGACCGATGACCAGGTGACCATCGACGCCGCCCACGCCATCCAGAAGCACCATGTCGGTGTCAAGTGCGCCACCATCACCCCCGATGAGGCCCGAGTCAAGGAATTCGGTCTCAAGAAGATGTGGAAGTCCCCCAACGGCACCATCCGCAACATCCTGGGCGGCACGATCTTCCGCGAGCCGATTGTGATGAGCAACGTGCCTCGTCTGGTGCCCGGCTGGACCAAGCCGATCGTCGTAGCCCGTCACGCATTCGGCGACCAGTACAAGGCCACCGATTTCAAGGTTCCGGGAGCCGGCCAGCTGACCGTCACCTTCACTCCGGACGATGGCTCCGAGCCGATTCAGCACGTGGTCTACAACTACGGCGAAGACGGCGGCGTGGCCCAGGTGCAGTACAACGTCAACGATTCGATCCGCGGCTTCGCTCGCGCCTGCTTCAACTATGGCCTGATGCGCCACTACCCGGTGTACCTGTCCACCAAGAACACGATTTTGAAGGCCTACGACGGCCAGTTCAAGGACATCTTTGCCGAGGTGTTCGAGACCGAATACAAGGACAAGTACGCCGAGGCCGGCCTGACTTACGAGCACCGCCTGATCGACGACATGGTGGCCAGCTCCCTGAAGTGGCACGGCGGTTACATCTGGGCCTGCAAGAACTACGATGGCGATGTGCAGTCCGACTCCGTGGCCCAGGGCTTCGGTTCGCTGGGCCTCATGACCTCCGTGCTCATGACCCCGGACGGCCAGACCGTCGAGGCCGAAGCGGCGCACGGCACCGTGACCCGTCACTACCGCCGCTGGCAGAAGGGCGAGAAGACCTCCACCAACCCGATCGCCTCCATCTTCGCGTGGACCGGCGGCCTTAAGCACCGCGCCGATCTGGACGGCACGCCCGAAGTCCGTCACTTCGCCAAGACGCTGGAGAAGGTCATCGTCGACACCGTTGAAGGCGGTCAGATGACCAAGGATCTGGCCATGCTCATCGGCCCGGACGAACCGTGGCTCGACACCGACGGCTTCATGAACGCGCTGGACGAGAACCTGGCCAAGGCTCTGGCCGAGTAAATCATCGAACACATCGTGCGGACCTACATGGGCCATGTCATGTCGCAAACTGTCATGATTGTCGTGCTTCATCTGGAATGTTCCTCAGCACGATAATCATGACAGTTGTTCGATGCACGCACGTAATACTTCTAATTGTTCCCGGATATGTGGCGATTTGTCCACTGGTCCGGGACTTTTTCGTATACGGCCTACTAGAATCGTGATTCAGTTTGTTTTCACGCCCGCTTGAGGAGGTTTCGCCGCTTATGGTGTTCGCACGCCGCTCAACCACCCTGCTCGCCGCCATTATCGCATCCTGCGCGATGGTGCTGTCACTGACCGCGTGCACCTCAGACAATAAGACCGTTGTAGATGGTCAGACCACGGTGACGTCCAATTCTGCCGGCGGCGTGGCCGTGTTCACACCTTCGGACGGCATCACGCTGAACCAGCAGGTGCCACTGAACAAGTGGGCGAAGCTGGTGCCTGACCTGACCAAGGCTCTGGTCGACGCCGGTTTCAAGAAAGGCGATATCAATCATACGACGTCCGACTCGTTGGCCAAGCAAAGCCGCGCCATCCAAGACTTTGTGGTCGATCATCTTTCGAATAACACCACGGACGATTCCGGCATTGCCATCGCGCCCGACAACATGACATTGCTCGTGGCTCCAGTAGTCGAGGCCGACGCTTCCACTCGCCAATACGGCGATTACGTGAGCCAGAACCTGAGCACCAACGATGTCACGGATGAGGGAGCTACTTCTGACGGTGAATCTTCCGAAGACGACTCGTCCAACACTGAGAGCGACAGCACTGCATCGGACGAGCAGGCGCAGGCCGTGGACCGGCTGGTCTCATCGCTCAAGCTGGCCAAGGAATCCGGCATGCATGTGGTATTGCTCGGCAACAGTATCGAGGGATATAAGCCGGACGCCTTCGTCAAGTTCTCGGACGCCCAGACCATCGGCAAGCTACAGGCGGAAAAGATGGTGTCCAAACTCAAGTTGGATAAGGCCAGTAAAGACAACCCCAAATACATTGAGGTGCTGCTGCCATACACCGCCGTGGACGAAAAAGGCAACGCCAACGATTCCACGTTCGCCCAAGAGGCGTTCCGTGGTATCTGGCAGGTACTGGGCTCCTACTATCAGAAGGGCGTTGTGGAAAGCCCTTCAGGCACCTTGGACGGCAAATCCACGGAAAACGATTGGCAAGCCGTGGCCTACGATGCCGCTAAGGAAGGCTCCACTGCGAAAGTGCTTGACAAGCGTCTGGCAAAAACCGACGGACAGTCCACACTCACCCGTATTGACGGCATCATCACGATGAACGACTACATCGCCTCCGAGGTCGTCAAGGAATTGGACGATCTGGGATACACCGGCTCTGCCGCCGATATCAATCCGCAGATCACCATCTCGGGCATTGTCGGCAATATCACCGGCAAGAAGGATCTCAGCCGCGACGCCGTGCCGGACCCGATCAAATCCCCTGAAAACGACAACGCAAACGACTCATCCAGTTCCGATGACGATGCGGACGAGGACACCTCCGCTTCCGACAAGGACCGTGACTCGCAGTGGCCTCTAGTAACCGGATACGGCGCGTATGTCTCGAACATCCCATCCATCGTCAATGGCAAGCAATGGATGACCGGCATGGAAGACAGACAGACCATCGCCACGGATATCGCTCAGGCCTGCGCCAAGCTCAACAAGGACGAAGCGCTGAATTCCATGCCTTCAATCAGGAACTCCGAGGTAGGCGGCGTGAAGAAGATCCCGACCATCAGCGAACCGTTGCTGGCTGTCAGCGCCAGCAATCTCAAGTCCGCGCTGATCGACCCCGGATATATTTCCTTGGCCGATGCCGGTCTGTGATTCATACTCGTCACGCCGCTAGCCGCCTGCGATGTCTCTTCCGTACGGCCCTGTTCCGGCCGACAATCACCGTTAAATCATGACGGTTTCAGTACGATTTTTCGACTCCCCGCATATTGCTGTGGATCAAGATAATCGGCCGTTCCTCGCTTGAGGCCCCAATGCAGGCAACGGTCTTCGCAATGGTCCGAGCTGCCTTCAACGATGCCTACGGGCTGTCTGCGGGAGATCGTATCCCCCACTGAGAGCTCGGTAACGGCCGGTTCGAATGTCGACGTGACACCTCCACGATGCCGTACACTCACCACATCTTTGCCAGCTACTTTGCCAGCAAAACTCACGGTCCCTGCCTGTGGTGACAGAATTACGGTACCTTGCTCCGCAACAAGATCCACTCCGCGATGACCTGGTGCCCACGGGTTGATCGGCCGCTCGAACTGTTGTTCGACCTGTGGATCGTCGACCGGCCAGTCGAACCGGGATTCGCACTGATTGCCATTGCGCCACGCCAAATCAGACATATCGGTGAAATCCTCCACCGTGTATGCCGCATCTCCGGTCACCGCAGTATCCGCATGCGCAACATGCTGAGGCGTGGATTCCAGCCCTACTCCCAAGGCAAGCAGCAGGCCGATAACGGCGGTCAACGCGATTATGGCATCCATACGCCGTTGCCGTTCCTGAGCCCGCTGACGCGCCTGCTGACGCCGCCTGCTGGCACGTCGGGCTTCGTCGCGACGCCAATCAAACAACAGTGGTGCATTCATGAGATTCCTCCCCATAGTGTGAGTGTGATGCGATTCCGGCTTCTTTGCCGGTGATACCCACCTTGAGGGGTCCGAAACAGGATGTCCAGCCAGAACGACCTATGTGGTTCTAGCTTCCGAAGTTATCCACAATGAAATTTCGCGTGACAGTATCGCCGCATCGTCATGTTGTTCGACCTTCAGCCGCGGCCGATCCATGTCACAACCGCTGCCATGCAGTGACAGCGGAACATCAGAACTCTTGTGATTGTTCCCACTGGGTTCGCATACTCAGACGGTTGTTCCGTTTCACCGATTCCAGTATTTGCCAAGCAGACACCAGCTCCTCCCGGGGGCTGAGCATTTCATCAGTATTCGCCGTTCCATAGCCAGCTCCTCTACCGTTAGTCGCTAGTGTATATCCGCGTTCGGTTTTTGGCTGTATGAGATAGTATCCGATGAGTCCGATTCTGCGGAATTCAGCGCGACATGCCCTACACGCATGTAATTTGCTTTTTCGTGGCAGGCATGTAAGATATGTGACTTGTGCGCGAGAGAAATCTCAAACACAGCAGACATTCCTGCGTAGCTCAGTTGGCAGAGCATCCGACTGTTAATCGGACGGTCGCTGGTTCAAGCCCAGCCGCAGGAGCTCACCTGAACGGGTAACTCCGGACGGGATGAAAATTGAATATTCCTGCGTAGCTCAGTTGGCAGAGCATCCGACTGTTAATCGGACGGTCGCTGGTTCAAGCCCAGCCGCAGGAGCTCACCTGAACGGGTAACTCCGGACGGGATGAAAATTGAATATTCCTGCGTAGCTCAGTTGGCAGAGCATCCGACTGTTAATCGGACGGTCACTGGTTCAAGCCCAGTCGCAGGAGCTTCCAAGGCCCTCGCTTCGACGGGGGTTTTTTTGTATCCCGCCTCAGCGCGAATGAGGACGGAGTCGTCCATGAGTGCGTCCGGGGTTACGCCAAGGAAATCAGCGGTGCCAATCAGGTCTGTGACTGACCAACCAGTTCGCCCCACCATTTTCTGAGACATTGAGCCTCGTGTGATTCCCAGTGCGTTTCCCAGGTCCGTCTGGCTTTTTCCGGATAGACCAAGATAAACGCGAACGTTCGATGCGATGGCGGCTTCGATGCGCTTTCCGTGCTCTTGGCTGAACGGAAAAGGGCGCGGCCAGGCAATACAAGATCGTCTCCCGGCTGTTGCGCCGCAACGACGTGGACCTGCTGGTCAACGCATGCGACCCGGACCGCGAGGGCGAGGCCATCTTCCGCCGCATCATCCACCATGCCGGCGTCAACAAGCCCACACGCCGCCTGTGGGTGGCCTCCCTTGAGGAAGAGGCCATCCGCCAGGCATTGGCCGCCATGAAACCCGAAGGCGACTACCGTGGACTCGCTGACTCGGCCATGATCCGCGCGAAGGCCGACTGGCTGATCGACATGAACGCCTCCCGCGCCTACAGCCTCGTCTACAACACCAGGTTCACCGTCGGACGCGTGCAGACGCCCACATTGGCGATGATCGTGGAACGCGACCGGCAGATCGAATCGCACAAGCCCACGCCATTCTGGAAGGTCGTCGCCCCGATGGGGAGCTGGACCCTGACCGGAACCCATCTCGAAAACCACGGGACCGCCGAAGCATTGCTCGAAATCGTGAACCAGCCGGACTTCGCCTTCGGAATCTATGCCGTGAAACGCCACCGCCAGCACGACGCGCCGCCACGCCTCTACGACCTGACCAACTTACAGAAGGACATGTCGAAACTGCACGGCCTGACCGCAGCCCACACACTGACGGCATTGCAAAGCCTCTACGAACAGCGTCTGACGACCTACCCTCGCACCGACTCGCGATTCATCACGCACGACGACCTGGACGCCCTACGCAAACTCACCAACGGGGACCGGCTGGCCTCCGGGTTCCTTGATCCCGCCGTCCGTCCCGCTCAGCCCCGACTGGAGCTGACGGTGAACGACGCGAAGGTCACGGGCCACACCGCGATCCTGCCCACGCTCCAGGCAAGCGGGGAAACACTCGGCCAACTCGGTGATGACAAACGCCTGGTGCTGACGCGCGTGGTTCGCCGCATGTGGGAGGCGGTGGCCGACGACCATGTGCATGACGTGACCCTCGTCGTCGCCAACATCGACCCCGATTACGATGAAAGCCATCCGAACCTCCTACGGATCAGCGAAGCGGATTCCCGTTTCACCAGCTGCTCCGACCAGACCATCTCCCTCGGATGGAAGGGCATCGAACCCACGAAGACCCAAGAGCATGACGGCGGGGAAGACGAGGAGGACGCCCCGGCGGGCAACCTCATTCCCGTCAACCTCGCCACCGGAGCGAACGCCATGCCGATGCCACGCAGCGGAGCCCGACTCGTGGAGGGGAAGATAAAACCTCCGAAGCCCTACACCGAGGCGACGCTGCTCGCCGCGATGGAACACGCCAGCCGCCTCCTGGACGACGCGGGTCTCAAGGCCGCGCTGGACGACGACGAATCCCATTCCGGCGGCATCGGCATGCCGGCCACCAGGGCAGACGTGATCGAGAAACTGATCCGATCCGCATACGTGGAGCGCAAGGGCAAGCAACTACGCTCAACCGAACAGGGGCGGAATCTGATCAACGTAGTGGCGCTCCGCCTGAAGGACGTGGCTCTCACCGCCGAGATGGAACAGGTCCTCTCCGACGTGGAACACGGGAACGCCGACCCAACGCAGACCGAATCCAGATTCCGGGCATTCGCCGCCGGTATCCCCGCCGACGCGCAGTCCACGGCAGAGCCCGAGCTCGTGCAAGCGAGGCGAAGCCGCGTGACGGAATCGTTCGGCCCGTGCCCGCGCTGCGGCCAGCCCGTCGTCAAGACCGGCAAGGTCTGGCAATGCTCGACCAACAAACGAGAGAAACAACCGGACGGCACATGGAAGGATGCGGGCGGCTGTGGCTGGAAACTATTCTCCACCATCGCGGGCAAGACCCTCACCGACGCGAACGCGCGCCGTTTCCTGGCCGACGGACGGATCCGCCTTAAGGGATTCATATCGAAAGCTGGCCGGAAATTCGACGCCATGCTCATCCTCGACAAGGAAGGCGGCGCTCGGTTCAAGTTCAATGACAAATAACAGAGGGACAGCCATGTCTGGTCAAGCAGAGTATGACCGGGGTCGTCTATGTGACTGATGAAATCAACATCATCGGGTGAGTTTCGTCGTATGGTTGCTGCTTCATGGAGTCAACCGGCGCGGGCAAGCATAGTGTGCCACTGGTCGGAATGGTGATCGGCGTGGCTGTCTCTATAGTGCCTAAGCATTGGGATTTCAGGTCATGCGGCTGCCTTTGGAATAGGTGATTTGCCGACCTTGAAGGTTATAATTCCCCTCATGGGTAAGAGGAGCAAAATCGCAGCTATTGATCTGTTCTGCGGAACGGGAGGCCTGTCCCTAGGCTTGAAGCAGGGCGGGATACGAGTCGTCGCGGGAATCGACAACGCTTCAGCCTGCTCATACCCGTATAGCCATAACATCAAGGCGAAGTTCATCGAGCGTTCCGTCTGCGATGTGACCGGCGAGGATCTGAAGCGCCTGTGGGGGCAAGCGGATGTTCGTCTCTTGGCCGGCTGTGCGCCCTGTCAGCCTTTTTCCTCGCAGCGACGTGGCGCGGACACATCCCATGAGAAAAGCTGGCCGCTGCTAAATGAGTTTGCGCGGCTCGTGCAGGAGACCATGCCGGATTTCGTGACGATGGAGAACGTCCCGCGCGTCCAGTATTCGCCGATCTTCGATGAATTCGTAGCACGCCTGAAACAGGCCGGCTACGATGTCACGTATCGTGTCCTGTTCGGCCCCGACTACGGGCTTCCGCAGCGCCGTCGGAGGCTGGTGCTGCTGGCCGCATTAAACGATCATATTGAGATGCCTGAGCCGACGGTGGGAGCGGACCGGTACAGAACCGTGTATGACGCCATCCACGACCTGCCGTCCTTGGAAGCAGGGCAGAAAGACGATGACGACTCCCTGCATTTCGCTCGGAATCTTTCCCCGACCAATCTGAAACGCGCTCATGCCTCCAAGCCGGGTGGAACATGGGAAGACTGGCCGGAGGAGTTGAGAGCGCCCTGCCAGACCCGTGATTCAGGCAAATCCTTCAAATCGTTCTATGGGCGAATGGAATGGAACAAGCCCTCTCCCACGATCACGACGCAATCCTATAATCCCGGAGCCGGGAGATTCACCCACCCGGCGCAGGACCGTGCGCTCACGCTTCGGGAGGCGTCCCGCCTTCAAGGCTTTCCGGATTCATTCGTGTTCACCGGACCTTCGGAGAAGATCACGTTGAGCACCGTTGGGCGTCTGATCGGTAATGCGGTGCCTCCGGTGTTTGGCAAGGCCATAGCTCGGCAGTTCATCAAGACATTGGATGATAGGAAATAGTGATAATGAGTGACGAATACACTTTGACGGTCGATATGGCGACCGTGGACTCACTGGGACGAAACCTGTATTCCAATGCGGCGGCCGTGTTGTCCGAATTCGTGGCCAACGCTTGGGACGCGGACGCGAACAACGTGAGCATTGACTACAAGCCGGATGAAGGCTCTGGCAGCATCACCATCACTGATGACGGGTGCGGGATGGACACCGATACGCTCAATTCTCGTTTCCTGACCGTCGGCTATCAAAAAAGAAAACGGGAAGGCGATGAATCGTTCCGTTTCCACAGAAAATACATGGGACGTAAGGGCATCGGCAAGCTGTCAGCCTTCTCCCTTGCCGATATCATGCAGGTTGAATCCAAAAGAGAAGGCGCGGAGGCCAGGGGATTCACGATTGACGTTGCCCGATTGGATGAAGCGATCAAAAGCTCGGATCCAAACGAACGCCAATACCACCCGGCTCCTATCAGTCGGGACGGATTGACGTTGAACGACTGTGAGCATGGCACGAAGATAGTCCTGACGAGTCTTCGACGTAAACGGATCGGCCTGACCTTGGAAGCGTTGCGGCGGCGTATCGCTCGTCGCTTCGACGTGCTTGATCTCGCTGATAAAAGCGAGGAAGAGGGGGCGTTTCGTATCGTCATCAATGGAAAACCCGTCACGTATGAGGATCGCGGAGATCTGCAGCGGCTTGAGCACATCTGGTATCTGGGCAATTTCTCCCCCTCGAAAGAGCAGCAGAACAGCATAAAAGCCGAACATCACCGTGTCGAGGATGTGTCGTTCGACGGACATCCTGGCTGGAAGTTGTCAGGATGGATTGGAACGGTCCGTAGACCGTCTGACAGAGCCTTCAGCGACGACACGGAAAGCATGAAGAACATTATCGTCATGGCGCGTAAACGTCCCATCCAGGAGGGACTGCTGGATCATCTGGACTTCAATAGAAATTTTGCCAGCTATGTCACAGGTCAGGTGCAGGCGGATTTTCTCGATGACTCCCAGCAGGATGACATCGCAACATCTGATAGGCAGCGATTGGTCGAGTCAGACGAGCGAGTCAAGGCTTTCAACGAGAAGATGAAAGACATATTCAATCGGGCCTCTGATGAATGGTCCCGTGCGAGGAGTGACGCCAACACCAAGAAGTTGATGGCTGATATCCCAGAGGTTGCCGCTTGGGTCGACTCTTTGACAGAGGGGCTGAGGAAGCCGGCACGAGATTTGATTGATCGGGTTTCGCGTATCAACGGCATTCCAGAAGCCGACCGCCGTTCACTGTATCAGTCATCAATCATGGCCTTCACCCGACTGGTTCAACGGGACGACATCGAGAAACTGTACCATGTAGGCGAGCTTTCGACAGAACAGCTGCTTGCTATATTGACGTCTTACAAAGACTACGAAAACATGGAATACGCGCAGGTCGTGCGTACGC
>OAWU01000923.1_pt1 | contig 13596 bp, 5 predicted proteins | sample 1477041 | NCBI WGS metagenome assembly OAWU01 (sample SAMEA2580266, study PRJEB22360) | human gut metagenome | biome: human gut; feature: human-associated habitat; material: faeces | place: Denmark | collected 2008/2010
ACCGGCGGACACATCGATATGAGCAAATTGCCGATTGGTGACCCGACTCTCTCAGCGAAGGAGATCGTAGGAAACGAGAGCCAAGAGCGCATGGGCTTATTGATGAAAGAAGAAGATGTAGCCCGTGTAAAACGTATCGCGGATCGTGAACGTGCCCCGATGTATGTGGTAGGCGAGACTACTAACGACATGAAGTTTGTCTTCGAACAAGCGGACGGCGTAAAACCTATCGATATCAAGCTGGAATATATGTTCGGTAAACCGCCTAGAACGGTTATGACAGACCATACGGTCACTGAATCTTATCAACCGGTTGTTTACAAAGAATCCGAACTTCACCATTATTTGGAGAACGTACTTCAATTGGAGGCCGTAGCCTGCAAGGATTGGTTAACAAACAAAGTAGACCGTTCCGTAACCGGTAAGATCGCCCGCCAGCAATGTCAAGGTGAATTACAATTGCCGTTGAGCGACTTAGGTGCCGTAGCGTTGGATTACCGCGGGAAAGCTGGTATCGCAACTTCTATCGGTCACGCTCCCCAGGTAGCCATGGTTGATCCGGCCGCCGGTTCCGTTATGGCAATCGCCGAGTCATTGACCAATATCGTATTCGCTCCGCTGACAGATAAGTTGGAGAGCGTATCCTTAAGTGCCAACTGGATGTGGCCGTGCCGTAACGAAGGTGAGGATGGCCGTCTGTACACAGCCGGACCAACCGAAAGCGGAAAAGCCGCTTCCGACTTCGCTTGCAGCTTAGGTATTAATATCCCGACCGGTAAGGACTCCTTATCCATGACGCAGAAATATGGCGACGATAAGGTGATCGCCCCGGGTACGGTGATTATCTCCGCAGGTGCAGAGGTTAGCGATATCAAGAAAATCGTCTCCCCGGTAGTAGCTCAAGACAAGAATACATACATTTATTATATAGACTTCTCTTTCGATACCTTGAAGTTGGGTGGTTCCGCTTTCGCTCAAGCTTTGAACAAGCTGGGTAATGAGGTTCCGACCGTGAAAGATCCGGAATACTTCCGTGACGCTTTCAACGCCGTACAAGATGCGATCGAGAAGAGACTCATCCTTGCCGGACACGATATCTCAGCGGGAGGTATGATCACCGCCCTGTTAGAGATGTGCTTCGCCAACGTAGAGGGTGGTTTGGATGTCAACTTGGATAAGATCTCCGAGAGCGATATCGTGAAGATCCTGTTTGCCGAGAATCCGGGTATCTTGGTTCAGGTAAAGGACAAGAAGGCATTCGAAAAGTTGATGGAAGAAGCTGGCGTAGGTTTCGCCATCATCGCCAAACCGACCGACGAGCGCCATGTATTGGTATCGAAAGACGGCATCCAATATCACTTCGGCATCGACTATATGCGTGACGTATGGTACGAATCTTCTTATAAACTGGATGTAAAGCAGAGCGGAAGCGTTTGTGCCGGAAACCGTTTCGAGAACTATAAGATGCAGCCCGTACAGTACAAGTTCCACAAGGACTTTACCGGAAAGCTTTCTTCTTACGGACTCTCAGCCGAACGCCGCGCTCCGAACGGCATCAAGGCTGCGGTAATCCGTGAGAAGGGTACGCAATGCGAGCGTGAGACAGCTTACGCCTTGTATCTGGCTGGTTTCGACGTGAAGGATGTCCATATGACGGACTTGGCTAGCGGACGTGAGACTTTGGAGGATGTAAACTTCATCGTATTCTGCGGTGGTTTCTCCAACTCCGACGTATTAGGTTCCGCCAAGGGCTGGGCCGGCGGTTTCTTGTATAACGAGAAAGCCAAGAAAGCGATCGACAACTATTACGCACGTAAAGATACGTTGAGCATGGGTATCTGTAACGGTTGCCAGTTGATGGCCGAGTTAGGCTTGGTTTATCCGGAGCACGAGAAAAAGCATAAGATGGTTCACAATGATTCCCATAAGTTCGAGTCTAACTTCGTTAGCTTGGAGATCCCGAAAAACAACTCCGTAATGTTCGGCTCCTTGAGCGGCACGAAGTTGGGTGTATGGGTAGCTCATGGTGAAGGTAAGTTCGAGTTCCCCTACGAGGAGAAGGAGTACAACATCATCGCTAAATACAACTACGATGGCTATCCCGCCAACCCGAACGGTTCTCCTTGGTCCGTTGCCGGTGTTTGCTCAAAGGACGGCCGCCATTTAGCCATGATGCCTCACCCCGAACGTGCGATCTTCCCTTGGCAGTGCGGTTATTACCCCGCCGACCGTAAGGAGAACGACGAGGTCACTCCATGGATCGAGGCGTTCGTGAACGCTCGCAAGTGGATCGAGAATAATAAGTAAAAATAACAGGGGTTGTTTTTAGCGTTCTTTGAACCTTAAAAACAACCCTTGTTTCTATATCTCCTTAAAGTTTCTTGGTAACCGCCTTTTGATTGAACTCATCCACACGGTAGAATAGACTTTACAACGAATCCACGATTTTAATATCCAAGCCGGTACAGGGGGGATTATCGGTAACTATTACTTTATACAACCGTAATATCCCTGCAACACCCCGCTAATATCTTTGCCTCCGAAATTAATAGACACAGAATTTAATAGAAGAATCATGGAAAGGTTATTTAAAATCAGAATCTTTACGGTTATGTTCTTTTTAGCCGTAGCTTCTATAGCAGCGAACGCTAAAGAAAGTAAGAAGGAAGGTGACAATTATCATGCAAAGCAAATTCTCATCGTAGGTTTGCACGATAACGTGAAATCAAACTATTTCTACAATGGGATGATCGCCGAAGAGACCGGTATGAAAGCGGATAGTATCGACCAAACGTATAATACGATCATCGCCGAGAATATCGCCGCATCCGTAAAGAACGGAGATTGCAAGTTTATTCCGGCAAACGCTACACAAGTGACCGGACAGGTACTGAATGAGATCAAGGTTAACGGGGAGAGCGAGGATTGCTATTCCGATCTTTCAGCCGTGCCGACCGAAGAGTTACAAAAGGTATTGGATAATGCTGACGCTGATTATCTGCTAGTATTAAACCAGCATTATCTTAAATGGCAAGACCAACCCTTGCGCACGCTTTTCCATATCGTCAGCTATACCTTATTCGACAAAGATAAAAATGAGGTATATAGGGGGAATAACTTCTTTACCTGCATGAATCTTGAGAACCAGCCGCAAGAGTTCATCCAAGATAGCATCTACCATTATCAAGACTTTGGACGAGGACTAACCTTCTTTTTTATAGACACATTTATAATTTTCTCGTTGAGCCTAATGGATATCCTTCATTAGGCTTTTTTCTTTATTTAAACCTACACACGGATGTAATCTCTTTGCAAAACCGGACACTTACTTTTGCGCCGTAAAAGATATTTAGGTTTAATTTTAAAAAGATTATTATGAGGATGTTTAACAAACTTACATGCAGGCTGCTTGCCTGTTTGTTATTTTTTAATTGCTTGCCGGCTCTCTTGTCTGCGCAAGGAACGCAAGCGATTATCACCGGTACGGTCGTGGATAATAAAGGGGAATCAGTGATCGGAGCCACGATCCAAGTCAAGAATGAATCTACCGGATTCTTCACGGGCTCTATCACGAACGATAAAGGAGAATACACCATCAAGCAGCTTCCGCTAGGTTCTCCTTATACCGTTACAGCTTCTTATATCGGTTATGGGGAACAGAAAAAGACAGGATACGCATTGAACCAAGGGGATATGCTTCGAGTGGATTTCAAGCTAGCGGAGGAATCGGTGGAGATCCAAGCTGTCGAGGTAGTCGCTAATTCCTTGAAGAACATGGTTCCGAAGATCGGCGCGGCAACATCTATCTCCGCTCAAAATATCACGAAGCTTCCGGTAAACGGCCGTAACTTCACCTCCCTGATGGATCTCTCGCCATTGAGTAGCGGAGGAAATATCGCCGGGCAATTATCATCCTCAACGAATTACACCATCGACGGTATGACGGCTAAAGGAACCGTAGCGAGCGGAACGACTTCCGGCGCTTATACGATATCCATGGAAGCCGTCCGCGAGTTTGAGGTGGTAACCAATCAATATGACGTGACCAACGGACGTTCCGGGGGCGGCACCGTGAGCGCTGTCACGAAATCAGGAACCAATACTTTCACCGGAAGTGTATTCGGATTCGGTCGTGCCGATTGGTTATCCAGTTCCTATGATATACGGGGAAATAAATCGACTTCCGACTTCTCTACCTATCAATATGGTTTCTCTTTGGGAGGCCCGATCGTGAAAGACCGTGCGCACTTCTATGTCGTATGGGATCACCAACAGGATTCCCGTCCGATTTATATAGCGGATATCAAGACGGCGGCGGACGAGTCTCGCTATAATGTCACTCAATCTACGCTAGACCGTTATCTGGATATCGCCCGTACTAAATACGGAGTCTCAAATGACCCTCAATTCGGGGAGTTCGGTAAGAAGAAGCAGACGAACGCGGTCTTCGCCCGTATCGACTGGCAGTTGAACGCAACCAACTTGTTAACCATTCGCAATAATTTCATCAACGAGGATAATAAACAGAGCGAGAGCGATAACTCCAGTATCAATCTTTACGAGGTTTGGATCGACCGCAAATCGCATAACAACAGCTTACTCGCTACCTTACGCTCGGTATTAAGCCCAAAGCTGACCAACGAGTTGAAGCTTCAACATTTCTTGGTTTACGAGGCCACGACCCCGAACAAGCAATTGCCAAGCTCTAATATCCCAAGAGCAATCGTAGAGAACGTGGAATCTATATCTGGTGACAAAAGCATGTACACTTCCATCCAACTTGGAGGTCAACGCTACGCTCCCGAACATTTCAAGGATAATGTACTTCAATTGGTAGACAATATGTATTATAATACGGACCGCATCAACTATACATTCGGAGCGGACTTCATGTACACCAATATGAAATCACTCTACGGCAGTGAGATGAACGGACGGTTTTATTTCACGGGACTGGATAATTTCGAGAATATGACTCCTTACCGCTATGCCCGGGAAATCGCCTTGGTAGATGATCCTACCGTAAAGATGAATACCTTGAACTCCGCTATCTACGGACAATTACAAACGAAGCTTTTCACCGGATTCGAGGTCATGGCCGGTATCCGTGCGGATTATACCCGTTATTTCAACCACGCGAACTTTAACCAGACTGTTTATGACGAACTAGGCTTACGTACGGACAACGTAATCTCCACCTTCCAGTTGCAACCCCGCGTTCAATTCACGTGGGACGTGAATGATAAACATCAAGATATTATCCGCCTTGGCGCCGGTATCTTCGGTTCGGATTTAAACAACTATTCCATGATCAACAATATGCTGTTCGACGGTACGAAGGTAGCGTCCGTGGATATACAAGGCAATTTGGTTCCGACACCGAATTTCCCGGCATACCGCAAAGATCCTTCTACCGCTCCGGGCGTTGATTTATTCAACAACCCGAATATCCAAAAGATCAGCACGATCAATATGAATAGTAAGGATGCCCGTGTACCGGTAGTATATAAGTTGAACGCCAGCTACACGCATTTCTTCTCCGATCGCTTGCGGGTAGGTATCAGTGCTTACGCCAACTGGGCACGCCATAATTATATGTACGTAGACCGTAATATGGTGGATGAGCCTTACTTCCGTATCGCCGCCGAGGGGAATCGTGGCGTGTTCGTCCCCGCCGAGAGTATCAATACCAAGAACGGAGCTACCGACTGGATGCAAGGACGTAAAAGTGATAAGGTAGGCCGTGTGCTGGAATTAATCAGCGATGGAAAAATCAACCAATATGCGTTCGTGGTAGATGGAACTTGGCGTTATTTCAAGGATGGCGAGCTTTCTTTCAGCTATACGTGGAACGATTCCAAGGATAACACCTCTTACAACGGTAACGTAGCGAATACAGCGACTCTAGCCTTGATGGTAAAAGATGATCCTCGTGATTTGAGTACCATGACTTACTCGGACAACCAATTCCGCCATAAGGTCGTATTCTACGGTACGGCTCCTTCTTTCTGGGGAATCAGCGTAGGCTTGCGTTTCTCCGGGATCGGTGGAACCCGCTACTCTTTAGCGGTTAGTGGTAATATGAACGGTGATTTCGTATCATCCAACGACTTGGCTTATATCTATGACCCGAACGATAGTAATACGCCTCAATATCTTCGTGAGGGTATCCAAGCGATCTTGGACAACCCGGAAGCGGAGAAGAGCGTAAAAGATTATATCCGTAAAAACTATGGGAAGGTTGCCGAGCGTAACGGTGGCGTAAATGGCTTCTACGGTACTTTCGATTTGCGCTTGAACAAGAACTTCAAGATCTATAAGACTCATTCCATCGAGGCCTCGATAGACTTTTTCAATTTCCTGAATATGCTGAACAAGGACTGGGGTGCCGGACATAATCTAGGCAAGCAGAATATCTACTCCATCAAGAGTTTTGACGCGGAGAAGAAGCAATACGTATATAACGTAAACAAAAACACGGGTGTATCCAATATGAACGGAAACCCTTGGCAGATTCAAATCGGCGTACGTTATAAATTCTAACTAACATATTCTATATTCAAATCATAAAAAAAATTACGATGAAGAAACAATTCTTATCATTCACGCTTTTACTTGCGTTATCCACTTGGATAGCGCAAGCCGCTACCGTAAGAGGCACTGTATCCGATACGGCAGGCAAACCGCTACAAGGCGTAGTCGTTACGGATGGTTATAATTTCACGCAAACAAATGAGCGGGGAGAATATAGCCTAGATTCGAATCTGGACAAAAGCCGCTTTGTCTACCTCTCCGTACCGGGTGACTATGAGATCGAGCAAACAAAAGGTATACCGGATCTTTTCTATCAGCAACTTGATAAAAGTAAGGAGATCAATGAATATGATTTTACGCTCACCCCTAGGAAACAGCCAATCGACGGGTTTGTCTACTTGGCAATCTCCGATCCTCAGACCATCGACGAACGGCAGATGAAACGTTTCCGTGAAGAGACCATCCCCGACTTGAAGCAGACTATAGAGCGCTACCAAGGAAAAGAGGTCTACGGTATGGCGCTGGGAGACATTACTTGGGATCGCATGGATTTATTCACTCCTTATAAGGAAGCGGTCTCGGTCTTAGGCATCCCGATGTTCTCCGTGATCGGCAATCACGACCACGACTTACGTTACCCGGCCTTATCCAATCAAAAGGTAACCGAGGAGAGCTATGCGGAGCGTATCTACGAGGATCATTTCGGCCCTTACAATTATTCGTTCAATGTCGGGGATGCACATATCATCACCTTAAAAGATATTGATTATTATAAAGACAAGAAATATGACGAACGCTTCGGAAAGGAACAACTGGAATGGCTGAAAAACGACCTGAGTTACGTTAAACCCGGAACACTTGTATTTATCAACGTACATGCCCCGGTATTCAACCAGACGGATAAAGGGGGAGGAAACGCCGAGGACGCTGAGAGCCTGAAAGAGATCGTCAGCCCTTATAATGTCCATATCTTCGCCGGGCATACGCATTTCTTCGAGAACAACCAAGTCACACCGAATCTGTACGAGCATAATATCGGAGCCGCTTGCGGAGCTTGGTGGGCCGGCCATGTAAATCGGTGCGGCGCCCCGAACGGTTATCTGGTCGTTGAGGTGAAAGGGAATGCCGCTACTTGGTATTATAAGGCAACCGGCCATGATTCGGATTATCAATTCAGGGTTTATAGGCCGAATGAGTTCAAATCGCAAGCGGATTACCTAGTGGTGAACGTATGGGATTGGGACCCGACCTACCAAGTTACATGGAGCGAAAACGGCATAGAGAAAGGTTGCATGGAGCAATTCGATGATGAAGACCAAGACTATATCGACATGCACGGAAAACCTTCCGGATATCATACATCGCACTTATTCCGTTGCCACCCTTCAGCCGGAGTCAAAGACGTACAGATCAAGGTTATCAACCGATTTGGCGAGACCTTTACTAAAAATGTAACACTCCCGTAATCAAATCGTAACAAGTGGCATTTACTTTTGTATCGATAAAATGTAGAAAACTCTCATTACATATTAATGTTAGAATCATTACAAAGGAACAAACCAAACCTTATTCCTAACTTTGAACGGCAACTCGGCTTTCGGCGGAAGGCGGTTGCCGTTATTTTTTAAGGGTATATCCCATTCTTAACGGGAAAAGTTTCGAGTTCATTCGAAACTTTTGTACTTTTACGCAAAAGTTTCGAGTATGGACGATAGATTTAAGACATTAGAGAAGTATAACCTATGGGGTGGAAACGATTTTCCAACAGGCTATAAACGGCAAGATTATTTAGATAGGATATTATCCTACACCGGAAACAGATTAATCAAAGTCTTGGTAGGACAGCGACGTGTAGGGAAAAGCTATCTCCTTCGTCAGTTAGCTAGCCATCTCGCCAATAGTGGAGTAAATCCCCGAAATATATTCTTCATTAACTGTGAGCTATCCGCCTTCTATTTTTTGAAAACCAATGAAGATCTTGATTCCCTGTTTAATCTCTACTTAAAACAAATAAATCCTCAAGGTCGTATCTATCTGTTCATTGACGAAATCCAAAATGTAGAGGGATGGGAACGCTTCGCCAACTCATACTCACAGGACTATACCGCCGAATATGAGTTATTCATTAGTGGCTCCAACTCTAAAATGCTATCTGGAGAACTCGCCACGTTATTAGCCGGACGTTATGTGGAATTTGCCATCTATCCTTTTTCATACACAGAGTTTCTTGGAATCACCCAAAAAGAAAACAACAAGGTACACTACCTAGAATATATGCAAAGTAGTGGTATGCCTGAATTATACCATCTATCTCAACCAGAAGTACAAAGAAATTATATATCCGCATTAAAAGACACCGTATTACTACGTGATATCATACAAAGACAAAACATAAAAGACGCTAAGTTGCTTGAGGACATTTTTGTCTATCTGGTAAATAACGCATCTAATTTAATATCAATTCGGAATATCACCAATTATTTCAAGAGCTCGGGAAGGAAGACCAGCTATGATACGATCGCCTCCTACATTAGTTACATAGAGGACACTTTTTTGGTACATAAAGTCGAGAAATACCAAATCAAGGGAAAGGAGACCATCGCCGGGAATTGTAAGTATTACATCAATGACCTAGGTTTCAACAATTATTTATATCAAGGCTTTGGCTACGGCATTGGGTATAAACTAGAAAACCTCATTTATCTAGATTTATTAAGGGCCGGCTATCAAATATACGTAGGCAGCATAAAGAACAAAGAGGTGGATTTCGTCGCTATCAAAGGAGAGAGGGTTATCTATCTCCAATCCACTTATTTACTAATCGACAAAGAAACCATCGAACGGGAATATGCCTCGTTAGAGGCCATTGAGGATAATTACGAGAAGATCGTTGTCTCGCTCGATGATCTGCCGCTTCCTTCCAAAGAAGGAATAAAGCACGTACAAGCATGGAATTTATCCCATGCCATTCTCTAAAATCAAGGTTTATTTTCGGATCTAGCCCTTCCTATAAGCTCACAAAAAAAGCACCTTGGCATTTTGTCAATTTGTAAACTCAACTGCCCGAGAATCACTTTTTTCGGGCAAACGTACAGCTTATCCCCAAATACGAGAAAAAATATTAGCAATCATTTGTCTTATACGGCATTAGTTAAAAACAGCCTTTTATCCTAGCGAATTTAATTCATCCTAATTCATATCCTATAGCTTATCCGGGCTATCTCATTGAGTTACGACAGGGATATAACAGGGTTACGATGCCCATTCATGAGTACTAACAACCCTATTCATGACTGTTTACGATGCCCAACGGCACTACTGTCGTTGCCAAACACGACTAGTCGCACTGCCTTTTACCACCTATCGTGTGTAAAAAGTGGTCCTTTTGCATGAAAAAGGCTATTTATACCCCTCCGATCTCCCCTACTTCATACCTCTCTCAAAAAGGGTATGTCACGATATCCCCCTTATATCAATCAAAAAGATCGAATACCGTCCATTTCACCAACAAAGCCCTTATCTACCCTTATCAACAAATAAGGGGAAACAGCGCAATACTGTCTCCCCTTGCCTTTGATCCGTTTCCATCCTCACGGAAGTACTTACGGATGAACTTTAATTTATTACTTTAGTATTAATATTAATCCATTCCCGCTTGTTCGCCCTCTCGGGGTACTTGGTTTCCCGCACGGGAATGATTTTCGATTTATCTTTTCATTATTCCTTTACATGTCTTATTTAACGACAACCTTTACGGTCTCGTCGCCAACCGTTACAAGAACGATTCCGGCAGGAACAGCGATCGTAGCGTTATCGGAAGTGACAACTGTCTCTGCCAACGGCATACCCAACAAGTTACGGACATAAGCCGTCTCGCCTTGAGCGCCTTGGATCGTTACGGAACCGGCGTTGCCTGTTACTACGATAGAAGAAGCGGCGTTGTCGATAGACTCGTTAGAAGTCGGAACCTCAGTACCTAACGTGAAGACCATAGCCTCTTCCTTTCCACCCAAACCTAACTTACCGTTCTTAGCGTATACATACTTGTTATCTGCCTTTGAGTAGATAACATACTCGCCATCCACAGCATCGTCAGCCAAGCAGATACCGAACTTGAAGTTATCCAAGCCAGCCAATACTTCTTCTGCCTTGTTTTCCTTAGCAGCAACAACAGCAGCCTTACCCTCTACAACCGTATTGATCGTGTCAACACCTGCGATAGTAGCCGGACGGAAGATTACCTTAGCGATCTTATCCTCTTTAGTTGTACCTTCCAGCATATACTTCTCGTTGAAAGAAGCCTGAGCAGAGTTCTCATCGAAGATAGACATAGAGTCTGTAGCGTTATACATGAACATTCTCTCGGCCGGTTTCTCTTCGCCTTCAGCAACCTCAATACCCTTAGAGATATAGAAGTACGGAGTTGTAGCCTTGCTATCCGCTGTATCCAACCAGAAGATCATGCTCTCAGCGGAAAGGATACCCTCAGTGATACCATTCTTATTCAACTGATAGTTGATAGAACCCAGCGCATTGTCGAATGAAGCGTGACGAGACTCAGCAGGCAATGTAGTCTTGTCTGAATTATCTTGTACCTTAACAGCTACGCTAGCGAAGCTGCCTTCTGACAGGTTATATAATAATACCTCCTCTGTTGAGAATTTTGTACCTGTAGTAGGATCTACGCTTACAACGTTTGTACCGGCAGTGATATCCTCATCAAACGAAACATTTGCGTCAGTTCCCATCATAGCGTAAGAACCGTCAGCGTTTGCGCGGAATACGAATTCAGCAGGTTTTTCAGTGCCGCTTACCGTTGCAAATTCCAAGTCTTCACCTAAGTAAGTAACGATATCATCTTTACCCTCTTGCGGAGTCGTATAATAGATATTGTAAGTCGGAACAAACAATGTATCTTTCAACTCTACAATCTTACCATCTTTCAAACAAGATAATACAAGAGGTTGGATCGTGTAATTTACGACAGCATCTTTATCCTCATCATTGATCTTACCTTTAGCCTTATTGATAGCCAGCGTGAATGCATCGGAAGCCTTCATGCTAGGAGCCAACATTTCAGTTGTTGTTTCGTCTTCTGTTTTCTTGTCTTTCTTAGCAAAGAAAGTCTTCTCACCAATTAACGCAGTCTTACCCGTAAATTCCAACTTGATACCAGCTTCCATCTCATCCTTGGATAAATCCAAGAAACCAGCGACTTTCTCAACCGGGATGAACTTAACTGTTGTACTATTAACAGGTTTAGCCTCATCAGCACCCTCTTCACCCGGAGCAGCTTTCTTCAAGGAATTGAAAGAAACATCGGCGCTATTAGACTTAGCGTTAACCACCTTATACTCGCCCTTCACGTCAGACTCTTGCAAGCCTAAAGTAATCTCTTGAGTTGTTTCACGGTTCACCAACGTAAATGTATATTTACCGTCGAAGCCCTTCACGGCCCATTGAGATAACGCAGAGTTGAAGTTTACGTCTTTAGCAGCCTTAGCGTCGAACGCAAACTTATAAGTAGCAGCTCTATTAGTCTCCTCCTTAACAGTTACCGGAACCAAATATTTGTGATACTCAGTCTGGAAGTTATCTTTTTGGCTTTCCTTGTTACTAGTAAAGTAAACATTCACGTAGTTAGCCACGCCTTCCTTCAATAAAACGGAAGCATCCAAATAAGTGCTAGCGCCTAAAGTAGCGGAGATCAATAAAGATTTCTCATTTTCCTTAACCGTTGTCACATAAGTCTTCGTATCTGTAGCAGTAAAGCGCATAGCACCTACGTACACATATTCAGTTCCCTCTACAGTCTTATCTTGTTTAGGATCTTCTATTTTCAGCTCATACTCACCTTCATTCGCCAACTTATCGAACTCCTTAACAGAGAAAGCTGCCTTATTCCCAGTGATCTTATCACCGTTGATAACCTGTAGAATGTAAGCCGGAGATTTAGCGCCCCTTACGTCATATTTTTTATCTATATTCAAAGCAAGAAGTTGGATATCCTCCGTAGCCAAGGCCTCCTCTACTCCTTCTTTATCTTTCACTGCTTTTTTCAATGCCTTAACAGCATCATCCTTACCGCCTACAACGAAATAAGTACCGGCATCTAAAGTAGTAGCATCGTCCCCGATCTCTACCGCATACATCGGTTTAGCGAAAGCGTTACCTTCCAAGTCTGTCTTAGTGTTGAAGCCGAAAGTGAAACCTTCCGTGTTGTAGTCGTTCAACATATCAGCCGTCATCACCTCTTCTTGTGTAGCCAAAACCACGTTGATAGCCGTAGCGTTCATCAAAGAAGCGGAGAATTTTTTCAATTCGCTTAATTTGTTCTTGTCTGTGATTAAAGTAGTCACAGTTTTAGAAGCCTCTGTAGTAGTAGCAGCGTCTGATTTAATTACACCGTCTTTCGTCAAAGAAATCTTATTGCCGTCAACAGACAAGGAGAAGGTGTACTGTCCACCAACCTTAGTGTAATTGCCAACCTCGAAAACAGAAGCCTCGTCAGGGTTTAAAGTCTCTTCTAAAGACCAAACCGTAGCCTTGTCCTTAATTGTTAACTTTTTAACTTTGTAATACTTCGTATCAGTTTGAGTGGAGGTAGCCTCATCGCTGCCTACCTGCAAATAGAACTTCACACCGTTCGCCAAAACCTTGTTCGTGTTCACGGCTTGATAAGTCGCAAACGTCGCTTCAGCGAAAGCAGGTGTTACAACTGATCCAGAGGCCAATAAAGCCGCTGTCATCAAAGTAAAAATCCCTTTGTTCATAATCTCTAATTTAAATATTAATAATAGTGTTAATTAAATATCTCCCAACTCTTTAATTATCCTTCGCCATACCAAAACGACTAGTCTAGACCATCATTTAGATCTTGCGTTTTTGAAGAGGGAAAACGGGAGGTTTGTTTACGGAATCGGTTGTTTCGTAAAGGATAGGCTATCCTATTGATAAGAAAGCGAATAAGGGATGAAAAAAATAGCTCGGAAGGGTTGCAGGTATCAAAGAAACGCGTACCTTTGCAAATGACTAATTAAAACGATCGTTTATACTAGCCGT
>OAWU01000926.1_pt1 | contig 13538 bp, 12 predicted proteins | sample 1477041 | NCBI WGS metagenome assembly OAWU01 (sample SAMEA2580266, study PRJEB22360) | human gut metagenome | biome: human gut; feature: human-associated habitat; material: faeces | place: Denmark | collected 2008/2010
TCGACGGTCAAAAAAAAACCGCCGGCGCCAGCGGCGCCAGCCGCAGCGATTTTTTTGAACATAGCCATCAGAGGGCCTCATATTTATGAAGCGGATTGTGCAGCAGAACGTGATCCCTCTTTTTATCGTTCACATGCTTCGAGTCTCAGGCACTGAGGGCCTGCTCTCCGCGGGGATTTTTCGAACTGCCGGACCCTCCCGGGTTGGCTTCTGACTGAGTGACGGACACTAAGCGCCCTCCAGTCAGTGGTGAATTTATGCCGACGGGATCTTTTCCGTCAGCCTTGGTCAATGCCTTCCGGGCGGCACGTTTTCCTTTGAGTGCATCAGCCTGATGGTCGGCATCTTCCGCGGATCCGGCCTGAGGGGCCGTCCCGTTCCTCCTCGCCTTCACGGGCGCTTCGGACCCCATAATCCTACACAGAATTGAGACACGCGCTCAAAACCAATCATCCGCTCGGGCAATGTCAATGACATAAGTCAAAACGCTTCATAGCGTTGCGCGTTTATTCCCTGTTGACTGCATTGACCGACAGCAGACCGTATGAACGTCCTGCAAGCATACAAAACGGTTTCTGTGAGCAACATTCCACAGAAGCCGTTCAAATGCGCCTGACCGAACTTTGGCAAACGATCAGGCAGACCGCGTTTTCAGTCAATGCTGACGAACAAGGTCATCCATAAACTGCAAATACGTCTCCTTCGTGAATACGGGCTTAAATTCACGGCAGATGCGATCGGCTTCCTTAGCATCGTCATAGAGCAGATCAATCAGCGTCATGGCGAGCACCTCGGGCGTCTTCACATACGCCGTCTCCTCATCCGAAACGACGTAGTCTGCACCGTGAAGCGTGCCGGTAACGCAGCCCACCCACGGATGCACGCAGGGCATGAGATGGGATACGTCGCCCATATCCGTGCTGCCGGCAGAATGAACGCCTTCCTCAACGTTTGCTGCGCCGAAAATCTGATTGGCGTTTTCGCGCAGCAGCGTACGGAAGTTTTCATCGGGTTTGAGCGGGAGGTAGCCCGGAAGATCCGTAATATCGCACTTAGCGTTCAGCGCCATGGCGCCCGCATTAAGTGCGCGGTTAATGTCGCGGTTGTAGCGGGCGAGCGCCTCGACGTTGGCCGCACGCGTGTAGCTCTCCATCTTCACGTAGTCAGGAATGACATTCACAAGGTCGCCGCCGGAATTGATGATCGGATGGAAGCGCACGCAGTCGTCTTCGCGGAAGGTCTCGCGCAGCGCATTGACGCCCATCACCCCCATCATTGCCGCATTGAGCGCATTGATGCCGCGATCCGGAGCACCAGCCGCATGAGCGGCACGGCCGTGATATTCGATCAGTTTGCCGACAAAGCCGTTCGAACTTGCCCCAACGGTGAATTCCCCCTCGGGATTGGTGGTCGCGTTGACGTGCATCATCATAGCCATATCGATGTCGTCAAAGGCGCCTTCGGCAATGAGCTGCTGTTTGCCCCCTAAGAACTGAAGCTTGCCTTCGCGGCGCAGTCCGCTGCGGTAGTCAATTTCGACATATTCTTCGGCCGGAACAGCAAAGAAGACCAGATCGCCGCCGAGATAATCCATGACCCCGGATTCTTTCATTGCATAGGCGACAGCCAGAAGATTGCCGATCTGCACATTGTGTCCGCAGCAGTGAGCTGCGCCCGTCGCGGGATCACTGTGCGGATGGTTGCGGCAGACGATGGCATCGAGCTCACCCAGAACGGCAACCGTACGGCGGTGTCCCTTGCCGGCAAGACGCGCCTTCACGCCAGTGATGCCCCAGCCCGTTTCATAGTCCAGGCCGAGCGCATCAAAGGCGGCACGAACTTTGGCAGAAGTTTTCTGCTCTTTAAAACCGAGTTCAGGCTCGGCAAAAATGGCATGACCGAGACGGACGATGTCGGGGTTGCGGCGACGAATGACTTCGCAGACCCGCGCCTTCAGTTCTTCCTTATTCATTTTGGAAAAAACCTTGCAAATGAAGCGACTCCGATGGAGCTCAAAAAAAATTTAAGAGACTGCGCAGATCTTCAGCCGACCGCCCGGAACCGGTTGGATCGGTTTGGCGCTGTGCAGACTCTTCTTACCTGTCAATGACAAATTCTGCGCCCGCCCAGTGAACTTGAACAGTCCGGACTTGAGCGGGCGAATAAAGCTGCCTCAATGCATCAGAAGATGCCTTCAAGATGCAGAATGATTTCAGCGAGCACAGTTGCGCAGATGAAGCTGCCCGCACCGACGGCCAGCGCCACCGGAACAATGCGCCAGGAAAGACGCTTAAAGGCGTCGATATCCTTGCCGAGCGACAGGCCGCAGTAAGCAAGCACCGGCGTCGTGATGGGCAGGAACCCTACCTGCTTCGTATAGTGGATGACCCAGTCGCCGCCCGGGAAGCCCGGCAGCGAGATAACCACTGCGATGATCGATACCCAAAAGACCATCGGGAGAATACGAAAGCCCGGCAGGTGCGAAACCAGAATGCCGAAGGCCGTGATCACGACGAGAAGCAGTACGCCAATCGAGCTTTCGGCCATATTGACCTTCGGGAGCTGGATGCAGTTGGCGATCCAGGTAAAGAAGGCCGTCACCAGAAGGATGAACAGCACGTCCTTCATTTCTTCCATGAGTTTGCGGATTTCCATTTTTCGTTTCCTTTGTCTTGTTCGCTTGTATTCGTTGCCATGGAAGGGGATCAGTCGTTGGCCTTAGGCTTCGCCGATCCCTTGTCACCCGTAAAGAACTCATAAACCTTGATCGTAACGGGGAGCGAAACAAAGAGCGCAAAGTAGATGCCGATCACAGACGTGAGGAGATTGGCCGCCGCTGCATAGGCACGCACGGTTTCTTCCCATTCCGGATGCACGACGATGATCGAGCTCGTCGCTGCGGCCATCATGGAGGCGCTGCCGATGCCGGCGCCCATGGCAAGCGCATGCGGATGGAAGAAACCCATCTGAGCAATGACGCCGGCCAGAACCGACACCCAAAGCGCGCCGAAGACCGTTCCGCAGACATACATGCCCATTACGCCGTGACCTTCAGGAGAGTCCAGACCGAAGCGCTCCGAAATAATGGCGACGTTGGGTTCTCGGTCAATGGAGTAGCACGCGCCGATCGCTTCGCGTTTCATGCCGACGAGGAGCGCCACCGGCAGACCAAAGATCAGCGTGCCGAAGAAGTGGCCGAATTCCTGCATGATCAGCGCCCAGCCGGACTGCATGATCATTTCAATATTCGGACCGATATCGAGCGCGATCTTCGTGATCAGCAAAAGAACGCCCACGGAGAGCATCTTGCCGGCTCGATTCATTTCATCGAGCCTCACGACACTCCAGCGCGGAAAGCTCACCAATGCACCAAATACGAGTGCATAAAGCAGCGGCAAAAGCACGACTAGACCGAACTTTTGTACACCCACCAGTTCCGCGAGCACCACAATAATGAGTGCCGCCGCGTGAATTTTGAAGTTCCGGATGAGATCCATGAGCGTCTCCAAAAACCTTCCGCCGGTTAAAACTGCTTGGCAAGCCGTTTTTTTCGATGTTCGGCGGTTGAGGCTGTAATTAAATTAAAGAGGGAAGAGGTATAAAAAAACGGGAGGCGCCTTTCGGAGCTTCCCGTTCGTTTTTGGGAACCCTTTTAGGTTCCCGCTTGTTGGGTGCTGGTGGAATTCGGTTTCTCCGAATGCCTGTCAGTCTCTTCGAACGTGCATCCGCAAGGCGTCAAGCGTCTCGCTGCCTGTTGTGCTGCGAGACGCGGATGTAGAGGATGTAGAGCTGGTGCGGAGAGCATTCGAGCGGCGGCCGTGAAGGACGTCGGCAGCTCGGCAAGAAGTGCGGATGTACACCTGCATAATGCTTCCTATTGGCTCATGAAAACATTCGAAGAAATCGGCCGCAGCTGTATACCCATCAGGTCTACTGCCGCAACGCGTTTCAAGCACCATAGCACGAGATGCAAAAAAACGGCAAAACCGCGAAATTCGCCGTATGACAACGATGAATTTCAGCTTCCTCACGGATTCCTCTTGAAAAATTCATATCTTTTCGCGTAATTTTTCTAAAAAATCAAGTGGAGCATTTGAATTTGGACAAACAAGTGATTGATATGCATCAATTGGGTTTTGCAGTCCTACCAAGCCCTTTTCGAGTGACGGCAGGTACGATGAAATCACTATGAAGCCGGAAAATTTTCTCTCCTGCCTGCAGCCTCGCCGTCAGTGGTGGCGACTCCCGTCAAGTTCAATGGCGGGTGCGCAGACCTGCGCGCCGGTTTGAGAGAAGGAAAGATCGTGCAGCGCACTTGATGCTTTCCCCCAGTTTCTCAGTCCAACCCGCCTTCCGGCGGGTTTTGTTTTTCAGCCGTATCTCAAAAAAACAAAAGAAGTCCCGCCGCAGACGATTTGCAGTTTTTCTCCTTCATGCCCTCACGAGAATTCACCATGACCTCCCCTGCACCGGCTTGCGCCTCTGACGCTTCGCTTGATGAAAACCGCCATCAATATTTCTTCGGACCCGCATCGCTCCTCATTCCATTTCTCATTTTTGCGCTGCTTTCGGTCTACCTTTTTGTCGTCCTCAAAGTATTCGATCTGATGGCGCTTGCGGGTGCCGGTCTCACGGCGCTGGTAGCAGGCGCGCTGCTGACCAAAAAGCCGATGCGCTACTGGAAAGCGGTCTTGGAAGGCGCCGCATCGCCAATGACGGCAACCGTGTTGCTGCTATTGATGGCTGCCGGCGTATTCTCGGCCATGATGAAGGCCGCCGGGCTCGCCGAAGCCCTCGCCGCCTTCACGGGCGGCGCCATTGCCGGAACGCCGCTGCTCACTCCAGCCGTTTTTCTCATTTCATCGCTTTTGGCCACAGCCACCGGCAGCTCCATTTCCACGATTCTGGCTGCATCCCCCATCTTTTTGCCTTTCGGCGCTGCGCTCGGCTGCGATGTGCCGCTGATGGCCGGTGCCATTCTTTCGGGCGCCATTTTCGGCGACAACCTCGCACCGGTTTCGGACGTGGCCATCATCTCGGCCATGACGCAGACGGATAAGTTCGGCAAGCCCCTTGATCTCGGCCGCGTTGTCAAGACTCGCTTCCCGTTTGCCGTCATTGCGCTCATCATTGCGCTCCCCTTCTACGCTCTCGGCGGCAGCGCTTCAGAACCTTCCGCAGCGCTCAATGCCGCCGCAGATCCGATGCGTCTTCTGATGCTGATCCCGGTGGTGCTCCTCATCTACATTGCGATAAAGATGCGCGACGCACTCCACGCTGTCACGATGGCAACCGTTGCCGGACTGATTATCGGTCTGCTCACCGGCGTGATTGAACCCTCGCAGATCGTTCGCGTAGAAAATGGTTCCATTTCCGGCATTCTGACGGGCGGCATCGCCAACGTCTCAGGCATCATGCTGATGTGCCTTGCACTCTTTGGCTTTACGGGCGTGATTGAACACGCCGGACTTGCCGATGCCACGGCCAAGTTCCTCACGAACGAAAACCAGTCGCCGCGCCGCGCCGAAGTGACTCTGGCCGTCGCCACGGTCTTCATTTCCACCTGCCTTGCCGCTGTCACGAGCGTCGCTGTGGCGCTGGCCGGACAGCTGGCCGACCGACTGCTGCGCCGCAGCATCGATCCGTACCGCCGCGCTTATCTGCTCGCTGGATTTGCCAACAGCATCCCGGTGATTCTGCCGTTTTCGGCCTTCTCACTCATTACGCTTTCAGCTGCCTCGGCGCTGGGAGATCCGGCCCTCACGCCGTTTTCTTTGATGACGGCTACGTTCTATCCCATTGCGCTTTTCGTCGTATTCTCAGTATCGATCGCCACCGGCATCGGACGTCCTAAGATCAGTGGGGAGCCCCAGTCCTCGGACAAGGCTTAAGGCTTGACTCGCTTTCATCAGAGAGAACCGGAATGCGGCACACCTTTGAGACACACTATGACTGACCCCCTTAACTCCCGCCCCGAAGCATCCTCAGAACTCGAACCGGATGAGTTTGAACTCTTTGACCTCACCGTTACCGTGGAGGGCGGCAGTTTCGTCTGCCGCCATCACCTCGGTCAAGGATTCAAAGTCGAAGGTGAAGATCTGGTCTTTCCCGAGGGCGGCCGTTTTTCACTCTATGCCATGGCCGCGCTGCTGCCGCTGATTCCTGCCAAACAGCGCCCGACAGCCGCGGCAGACTGGATGACCACTGACGCGCTCATTGCCTGTCCGGATCCCAACTGCGGCGCCCGCTTTCGCATTTCACGCACGGGACTGCGGCGGTTCCGACACGGTGAATGCACCGTTGTGCCGCTCCCAGCCAAAACAGGCAAACATCCCTAATTCAAACTGAACTTTTTTCGGACCTCCGTCATGACGCCATCCATTGCCCGTACGCAGCTCACTGCCGACTACAGCATTCCCAAAATCATCAACGGCGGCTGGCAGCTCGCCACCGGTCATGCGCTCGCACATGCGCTCGACATGAAGGACGCCCACAATGCCTTCGCCGAACTGCTCGACCGCGGCTTTGATACTTTTGACTGCGCAGACATTTATACGGGGGTGGAAGCGTTTTACGGCCAAATCATTGCCGAACGGCGCCGCGCCGGCTTGTCGCTGCCGCAGATTCACACCAAATTTGTCCCCGATCTTAAGGATCTCGCTCATGTCGACCGAGCCTACGTTGAGCGCGTGATTGAGCGCTCACTTTCTCGTCTTGGCGTTGAGCGTCTCGACATGGTGCAGTTCCACTGGTGGGACTACGACGTTCCCGGCATGATTGATACGGCCGGCGAACTCATGCGGCTCCAAGAAAAGGGACTCATCCGCTGCATCTCGACGACGAATTTCAACACCGCCAACCTCAAAAAGCTTGTGGATGCCGGCATTCCCGTCGTTACCAATCAGTGCCAGTATTCGCTCCTCGACCGCCGCCCGGAAAAGGCCATGACGGATTTCTGCCGCCGCAGCGGCGTCAAGCTCATCGCTTACGGCACGGTCGCCGGGGGCTTTCTTTCCGACAAGTGGCTCGGCAAACCTGAACCCGACCTTCAGAGCCTCGAAAACCGTTCTCTCGTCAAATACTTGCTGGTCATTGAGGATACGCTCGGCTGGGCGGGTTATCAGAAACTCCTCGAACGCCTTGCTGCTTTGGGCAAATCGACTGGGCTTTCAATTGCCGGTCTGTCGTCTCTCTACACCATCGGTAAGCCCGAAGCCGCAGCGGCAGTGGTGGGAACGCGCAACAGCCGTCATGTTGCCGACACCTGCCGACTCATCGGGAAGACCTTCCCCGAAGACGCCCGCCGTGAGATGGATGAGTTCCTTAAGCTCTTCCCGCAGATCGAAGGGGACTGCTTTGATATTGAACGCCAGCCCGGTTCGCGCCATATTGCCATCATGCGCATGAATCTCGTCGACAGCACAACGGGCAAATAAAAGGGCTGCCGCGCTTGATCATTTGACAAACGCTCATGCACCCTTTGGATGCATGAGCGTTCAATTCACTCCTCTCCCGCTGAGAAGCGGAAACGAGGCGGAGACAGTTTCTCTGCTGCCCTTTCGGGGCAGCTGCGGTCACCGGCCCTGACGCGCATTGATGCCGTCAATGAGTCCGGGCAGTTCGCTGAGCGACTCAATCACAAAATCAGCGCCGGCCGCCAAGAGGACTGAACGAGCACGGATGCGTGCCGCAGCTTTTTCCGCATCCGTGAGCGCGCTGAATTCAGCGTGCGAAAGTCCCATGACGGATGAACCGTCGACGACGCCGACAGCCCAGACGCCGGCGGCACGCGCCTCTTCAATGTCGCTCACCGTATCGCCGATTTTCACAACGGTACGCACGGCGGGGAGCTTCAGCAGGCGCATGTTCTCAAAAATCATGTAGGGCCAAGGACGCCCGAAACCGCCCGTCTCATCCGCCGTGACAAGGCAGTCCGGCGCATAACCCGCTTGACGCGCAGCCTCTTCGACCACATTCATCATCTCGCGGGTGTAGCCGGTGGTGCTGCCGATCTTCAGACCGCGGCTGCGCAGCTCCTTCACACAGTCGAGAACGCCGTCCTTCAGTTCACAGTGACGATCGAGCACTGCGAACAAAGCCGGCTCAAAGTCGTGATAAATCGACTGCGCATCGCTTTCTTCCGGAGACCGTCCCCAGCGCTCTGTCCAGCGCGCTTTGACCGCGGGCATCGCCAGCATGGTGCGGATATGCTCAATTTTGAGTTTGCCCATCGGCGCCCGTGTCTCTTCGAGCGTCACATCAATGCCTGCCTTGCGAAAAGCCTCAACGAACGCTGAAACCGGCGCAAAACAGCCAAAGTCAACCGTGGTGCCCGCCCAATCGAAAATAACGCCTTGAATGGTGTGCTTCATAATGATCTGCCTGAGATGGATGTTCAGAGTGATGCGAGATAACCGCGGAAAAGACCGAGAATCTTCGGCACATCGTCACCGTGTATTTCGCCGATATTGCCCAGCCGGAAGCTCGGACGTTCCGTGAGCTTGCCCGGATAAATGACATATCCGCCGGCCTTGAGCACCGCATACATGTGCTTGAAATCGAAACCGGCCTGATCCGGATAAAGGAAAGTCGTGATGAAGGGCCCCTGCCGATCTGCTGCCACGTAGGCTTTAAAGCCCAGTTCGGCCATGCCTTCACGCAGCGCCTCATTGACCGCAGCATAGCGGGCATGCCGAGCAGCAATGCCGCCTTCGGCTTTGAGCTCCCGGAGCGCTTGGGCAAATGCCGCCACGACATGCGTGGGAGAAGTGAACCGCCATTTGCCGTGATCCTTCTCGAGCGTTTCATACTGCGCAGTCAAATCGAGCGAGAGCGAACGCGCATTGCCTTTAGCGGCAAGCAGCGCAGATTTGCGGGCAATGATGAAGGAAAAGCCCGGCACGCCCTGAATGCACTTATTGGCCGAGGAAACCAAAAAATCAATGCCGAGAGTCTCCACCGGGATTTCCACCCCGCCGAAGCTGCTCATGGCATCCACGATGAACAAGCGGTTTTTCGCCTTTACGACGCGGGCCACACTTTCGATGTCGTTGAGAATACCCGTCGTCGTTTCGCTGTGCACCATCGAGACCATCGTCGTTTCGGGGTGCGCATCCAGCCACTCGGCAACTCTTTGAGCATCAGGCGTCTCATCCCAGCCGCAGTCAATGCGGTCAAACGGAATGCGGTGATAAGTCAGAATCTGGCACATGCGCTCTGAATAAGCGCCGTTGACAAGCACCAGTACGCGGTCGGCTGCACCCGGCACGCTTGAGAGAACAGATTCCACGCCGAAAGTGCCTGAGCCCTGCATCAGCACGACGCCGTACTCGGCAGGGTTTGCTTCGGCCAGTTCCAAGAGCGAAGCGCGAATGGATTCGGTCATTGCCTTGTAGTCGTCGTCCCAAGTGCAGCGGTCGACAAGCATGGCTTCACGGACGGCGAGCGTCGTAGTGAGCGGGCCGGGCGTTAAAAGTTTGTAGGTATTGGGATCAGCAATATTGGGCATTTGCATCATTCAAAATGCTGCGCATGAAAGCATGCGCCCGCAGTATTTTTTCTAGTGTGCTTAGACACCCGATGCCCAGCAGCCTCTGAAGGCTGCCCGCACGGGTGTTTTTTGAGAGACAAACCCCTCGATCAGACAGGTCTCGTCGAGGGGTTCGAACTGAAGAAGCGCGCTTTGTGAGTCTTTACTCACCCTTGACGAGCTTCTGGTGCTTCTGGAGGAGCTCCACAGTCAAGGCTTCAGGGAACTGCTTCGGATTGGCCGGTTTGTTTTCGGCCGATACCGTTTCACCCTTGTAGAGCGCCACCGGGTAGTACTGGAGCAGTTCCGGGCGAGCATTCTTGATGATCACTTCGACCACCTTCTGTGCATTCGGATTGGTCTTATCCCCTTTGTCGACAACTGCAGCTGCTTCAGTGAGCATGAAGTTGCCTTCCACCGGGTCAATAAAGTCAACCGGAAGTCCTTTGGCCTTGTCCGCTACGGCCTGATGACGAAGCCCGAAGCCCACAGCCACCTCACCCGCACGGATAAGTTTGAGCGGAGCGGAACCTGATTTCGTCAGATGCGCACCGGCATTCTTCTCAATCGCCTGAAGAATCTTCGCGCCTTCGGCTTCACCCTTATCGGCAATGACAGCCTGCGTCATCAGCCACGATGTGGAAGAACCCAGAATGTCCGGCACGGAGATATGACCGGCATAGATGGGCTGAGCAAGATCCTCAATGCGGGTGGGACGCGGCAGCTTGTCCGCAGCGAGCACCTGAGTATTGATGAAGAGCGCTCCGCAGTTGCCGAGGATCGGCGCATAGTAATCCGGAGTCGGATTGATCGTGTCCGGCGTGAAGGCAAGCTTCTGGAAAAGTTTCTGGCTCTTCTGGAGACTGTCAAGATAGTAGGAAGCGGTGGTTACCACGTCGGCTTCAATATTCTTGCCTTCGGCGGCGAGCTTGCCGCCGAGTTCGGAGGTGCCCAGCCCCTGAATCTTATAGAGCCCCTTCATGCCGTTGGCATCCAAGGCATTCTTCATCGCCTTTTGTGCCTCTTCGTCAGCATTCGAATAAATGATGACAGCTGCGGCCTCAGCCGCAGGGGCAGGTTTTTGGTCAGCGGGCTTTTCACCATTGCAGCCGGCAAGCAGAGATACTGCGGCGGCAGCAGCCGCGAGAGTGAACATTTGCTTCATTTTTATATCCAATACAAGTAAATGACAAATAAGAGAGGTATGTGAATTTCATGCCGCTGGGGAATCGGTCACTGCGGGAGTGCGTTCAGCAGCAAGCGTTATGAACGAGTTGAGCCGGCCTTTTGGTCAGTGCGCGAGCACTCTGCCAACTTGTCGAGAATGAGTTTTGCGGCGACGTTTGTCACGAATACCAAGAGCGACAGCACGAAGATCGCGTCAAACCGCTCGTAATAGGAAAATTCCTTGATCTTCGTGGTCAGAAGCATCGTCGACGTGCCGCAGAGGAAGACCACCGCTGAAATGGTCACCATTGAATTGATGAAATAGAGTTCAAACATTTCAATGAGCGTCGCCCGCGCATTCGGGAGCACCACACGGCGGATCGTCTGAATCCAGGTGTCACCCATCAGCAGTCCCGTCGTCTCCCATCCTGCATTCATGCGTGAGAGCGCTGCCGTCCCCATCAGGTAAGGCGAAGCAAAGAAGTGCACCAGATTCGCGAGGATCAGAATGGCGATCGTGTTCTGCAGAATCGTGCCTGAGAACGCGAAGAGGAAGCCCACGCCAATCACCATGCCCGGCAAAGTACTCGTCATCATGGCCAATCCATCCATGGCGGAACGACAGACGCGAGGCAGCTTGGAGCGCGCCTGAATGAGCGCCGCAGCAAAGGAGATAAACGTACCGATGGCCGCAGAAGCAGCTGCCACGCCGATCGAACGGGGACGGCACCGCCCCCGCCAATCAAACGGAGAAAACCCCCGCCGATATCGTCTTCGCCCAAAATGTCGATGAAATGCTGAATCGTGAAGTTCGGCTTATAAGGCCAGTTCTCAACAAAGGGCACGATGAACATCACGGCAAAGATGCAGAGCAGCACTGCCGCCAATCCCGCATAGAAGAGGAGAAATGCTCCGTCTCTTGCGGCTGACGGCATGAGCATCGGCCGCACAATGTCCGTACTGCGGAAATTGAGTTTTTCGCTCCACCGCAGCAAAGCCACCGCACCGACTGCCGGCACCATCATCGATATCGCCACCACTGCGCCGCGGCCGAAATCCGGCACGGCACCCATCATCGTCGAATAGAGTTCGGTAGCGACCACTTCATATTGACCCGCAATCGAAATCGGAATGCCGAAATCCGTGAAGGCCAAGAAGAAGCCCAGCATGAAGGCGGAAACGCAGGCACCGGCGACCGGACGAAGCGCCGAAGTCCAAAAGCGTCTCAGGAACCCGTCGCCCATCACGCGCGAGACGATTGCGTAGCGCGGATCGACGTAAATAAAGGCATTGCTGATGATCAAGAAAACGGGCGGCAGCAGGTAAGCCACGTCAGCAATCAGCAGTCCCCAAAAACCGTAAATCGAAAACGGCGGCGGACCAAAGAACTGGCTGATAAGCCCCATACGGCCAAAGGAGTAAATGACGGCAAAGCCATAGGTGATCGAAGGCAGAAAGAGCGGCAGGAGCATCAGAATCCGCACCGCTTTCTTCACCCAAGCCGGCAGCTGTGAAATCACCAGACCGTAGGCAGCGAAGAAACCCAAAAGAGTAGCGACAGCCGCTGCGGCAGTACTCACCGCAAAGCTGTTGGCCATCATCGACCAGAAACCCGGGCGCATGACCACCGAGAGCCAGTTCGCGGCCGTCAGCGTGCCTTTCTCCAAAATCGACTGGCCAAAGATCAAGGCGAGCGGGACGCCTAAAAAGAGCGCGAAGAAAATCATTACCGCCCCATAGAGCACTCGGTAATGTCTGCGCTCATCCGTGCCGGCGCCCGTGAGGAACGCCGATACCCCCGCGAGCAGCGTACTGCCCGAAGACGCTGTCGTCATGGACGTCATCCTCTCAGCTCGCTGCCGGCATCAGCGACTGCTCGGCTGCGGGCTGCCCAAACAGTCGATAAATATTGTCGCGCTTGATCGTCAGCTGCGAAAGAATGAAGCGGCGAACGAAATCGTCCGCCGGCCGGTGCACAATGCCCTGAGGCGTATCGAACTGTGCAATTCGACCGCCATTGATGATGAGCACCTTGTCCGAAAGCGTCAGCGCTTCTTCCGGATCATGCGTCACAATCAGCGTCGTGAGTTTGAGCTGTCGAGCAATGGTGCGGATGCGCTCTTTAATGGATTCTTTAATCAATCCGTCAAGCGCAGAAAGCGGCTCGTCAAGGAGCAGAAGGCGCGGCTTCATCACCAGCGTTCTCGCCAGCGCCACGCGCTGCTTCTGACCGCCGGAAAGCTCCTGCACGCGGCTTTTAAGATGCGGCTCAAGTCCTAATAAATGGATGAGATCGCGTACTTCTTCCGGAGTGGATCGGCCCGGACAATTCTTCAGACCGTAGACAATATTTTCTTCGGCATTGAGATTGGGAAAGAGCGCATAGTCCTGAAAGACAATATTGAAGCCGCGCTTTTCCATCGGAACGTTCGTCACATTCTCGCCGTCAACCAGAATGCGTCCGGAGGTTGTCGGCACCAGCCCGAGAATTAAATTCAAAAGCGTCGTCTTGCCGCAGCCGGACGGTCCCAAAATGGAGACGATGCTGCCTTTGGGGATGGCGAGTGAAATTTCAGAAAGAATGGACTTGTCGCCGTAGCGCTTAGCGATATTCTCGAGAACAAGCATGAACGTGTGAGGGATGAGCAAAACTAAACAGCTGTTATTTTCAGCACTCCATGTGACGAGGCTGTAACACTCATCTGACGTCGTCATGAATATTTGATGACAGCTTGCCGACAGCAATGGCTCAAAAAAAACAGCGGCCTTAACGGGCCGCTGTTTTTTCCCAAACTCCCGGAGACTAGCTCCGGGAGGTCCTGATCTGACGCAAAGTCGACCT
>OAWU01000928.1_pt1 | contig 13514 bp, 14 predicted proteins | sample 1477041 | NCBI WGS metagenome assembly OAWU01 (sample SAMEA2580266, study PRJEB22360) | human gut metagenome | biome: human gut; feature: human-associated habitat; material: faeces | place: Denmark | collected 2008/2010
GGCCGTTGATACGGCTACTGGGCTAAAGAAGCCTCTGTTCGTATGTCGGATTTACGTTCCGTATACGACGGATATCGGTAGTATCCTAAGAGGCCTTGAAATCTATGTGTACTCCAATAAAATTTCAAAATCTGAAACGTACGGCATGGAAGTATTTGACGAAAAAGGCAAGCCTGTATTTAACAGCGCTAACTACTATATCCGCGCCAAGGATACATGCTTTAGACAATACAGAGAGGCGGATACTACATCGGATAAGTTCAAAGAATCTCACACGTATGAGGTTACTAAATTAGGGCTAACAGTAGTTAACTCTGTGCCAGGGCAGTATATAGGATTTGATGGGAATGTAGTGTATGCCTATCCGTCTGCAAGTTTGCCACCCAACTTTTTTAAACCAACAAAGTTTTCAGGAACACTCCAATATATCGTTTCCGAATTAGACCAACATAAGCACTTCCCTGAATCCATTGACCTAGCTGAAATCTAAGGAGGCTTATATGATTGAACAAGACATCACATTATACGCAGGGCAGGACTTTGGTATGACCTACGTCGTACCGCCTGGCTCCGATATGGACCTAAGCGAATACGAGGCCGTCTGCAAAATTCGTAAACGGCCCTATGATGATATGAAATTAGAGTTAACGCCTGTGGTACAGTCTAAACAGGTAGGGTTCTTCATTAGCGGAAAGGATTCCGCTAAGGCCCATTTAAAGGGTGGCGATTACCTGTACGACGCATTTATTTTTAATGATCATAAGTGGATTAAGCTTGGACAGGGGACAGCCACCATCGTTCCAGATATTTCAATGCACAAGTAAGGAGGCACTTGGTATGGAAAACGAATTAATTTTAAAACTTGATAAGGAAACTACTATTCCACTTATCGAGGGGTTAGGTAAAAGCGCCTATGCTATTGCCGTGGCTCATGGGTTCAGAGGTACTGAACAGGAATGGCTTGATAGCTTGAAAGGTTTACAAGGTCCTCAAGGTGAACCTGGTCCAAAAGGCGACCCATTCCGATATGAGGATTTCACCGCAGAACAATTAGAGGCTTTGAAAGGTCCTAAAGGTGATAAGGGTGAGGACGGGCGAGACGGCGCAAGTGCTACGGCTGAAAAGGCGGCAGAATTTTTTAAACGAAAAAATATATATTTAGAAAATGCTAATATTGACACTATATTGTCTAAACTGCTTGAAATAATGGACGGCGCTATTCAAGAGGAAGAGTATTCGCCGCTAACATATATCCAGCCATTAAAAGGTCAAACAACACTAGCTGTACAAGGTCAACTTCATTTTAAAGTCAGTGTAAATGGCGGTGATAAGCATGTATTTGAAACAAAAAGTTTAGAATTGCCTATTGCTGCATTCGGTGAAGACGATATTACATTGAAGTATTATGACTTAATCGATAGGGAGGTTAGTACAGTTACAGTATCGGGCGTTACAGATAATGAGGGTACGCCTGATGATACTTATGAGCAAAACGGTGCTAAATATGCGCTATATGGCAAGCGTCTAATCGTGAACGTATCTAACTATAATGGAAGTGAATATAATCCGTTTGTATTCATGGGCAAATGGACATTTGATAAAGTGAATGAGATCACAATCAATACTAATAAGGCTAAAGGCTTACATATCGGTAATAACAGCCTATTAAATTTAGACAACAAGCCTGTCTATGTTACTAATCCAGAATTTATTACATTGCTGCCTAACACATATGTAGTTGGTCAGGCAGTGAACATCGGTACGTTGCAACAGGGGACCACTATGACGCACTTTGAGGCTGACAAATATAGTTGGTCAGGCAGTGAACATCGGTACGTTGCAACAGGGGACGAGTGGGGTCATCTATAATTAACCAAACCACAGGGGGAAACAATGCAAGCAATAACAGATTTTTTATGCGAGGCTTGGCGGACGTTGACGGATTCGTTTGTACTAAAGGCCTTGCTTGCCGTCATCGCCGATGTGGCGATATATATGATTGGCTTAAAACATGTGCAGGTGCTAGGGATATTCATATTACTGGTATTCCTAGACCTCATCACAAAATGGGCGGCGCTTGGGTATAAAATGCTGGTAGACATGGGTGCTAATCCAGACAATCTAAGCATGGCGGATAAATACATAGCCATACCTGCTGCATGGGGGAAGGGAATAATTTCATCTAAGCATATGCGAAAGCCTTTTGTTACAAAAGTGCTTACTTATTGCCTAGCAACAGCAGGGGCTTATTGTTTTGATTTCATGGCAGGGAATTACGCTTTTGCCGTGAATTTAGTTTGGCTATATCTTGGCTCAGTTGAGTTTCTAAGTATCCTCGAGAATATGAGGGACGGCGGAAATAGCACAATCGCAGGGCTTTTGGATGTAGCGCATTCTAAAATTGACATGATTTTAAAGAAATAGAGGTGTATATAATGAAAATTGGTACATATTTTGATGATTACGAATTCGCTTGTAAGTGCGAAAGGCATGGCGTAGATAGTAGCGGTCATAACGTACTAGACCATGTCATTGACAAGCGACTAGTTGATTTGCTAGACGCTATCCGTGAACGCTTGGGCGTTCCTATCTATATCACAAGTGGTTATCGTTGCGAGGCTCACAATGAGGAAGTAGGGGGCGTGCCTAACTCTTACCATACGCAAGGGGTGGCCGCCGATATTACATACGACGGCATCGATGTAGATTACCTCGCACAAGTGGCCGAGGAGTGCGGTGCCGACGGCATTGGCTGTTACTATCACCAAGACTTCGTACATGTTGATGTACGAGGGTATGCGGCACGTTGGAATGATTTGGATTAAAGGGGGGTTATTATGTATGCAAAAATTAAGACATACCTCGAAACGATTAAATCGTACATTACTGTTAAGCGGCTTATTATTGGTGCTTTGTGTGTGCTTATGCTCTACAGCGTTGGCAGCCTCGCAAGTGGATATTTCACAGCCAGAGCCAACTATCAGCGTGCCATTGAGCGATTGGAACAAGCTCAAGGAGCACTTGAGGATAGCCGACGCCTCAATCGAGAACTCAACAAACTCATTGAAACAAGCCGACAGCTTAACAATGACGCAGGCGACAGAGTTAAAAGAATTGAGGACTATCAACAGCGAGAGGGCGAAAGCCTTAACCGAATTGAGAGCAATCAACGAGAAACAGGGGCAAGAGTTAACGAAAGCCTCGAACAAAATAACAGAGCAAGAGCAGAGCTTAATTCTAGCTTCGAACTCATTAGACGAATTGAAGAACGAAATCAAGAACAATAGACGAACAGAGCAACGCTTGCGGCGTCAACGTGATACATGGGCCGCTGGTGGTGTGATTGGTTTTCTAATTGGTGCAGCTGGTGCTATTCGATGAAATCGAGGTGATCCAATTATCTCCTGATCATGAGCAGGTGGACTCATGGTAGTATAGTTTTGATGAAATGCAGAAGAGCCTACTAACTTAGAAAATATCTAGGTTGGTAGGCTCTATTTTTGTTTGTAAAAGTATAAATAAGCGCTTGACTTTATACCCTATATAGGGTATGATAAAGATGTAGAAAGGAGGTGATAAAAGTGGACATAATAAAAGAGCTAACAAGCTTAATAAATGAGTTAACGCTACTGACACTAGCAATCATCATTTTAAAACTTGTTAGCAAAGAGTAAAAAGCAGGCGGGTGAAAGCCCCGCCACCTTCTCAACATCATTGTAAATCAACGAGGTGAATTATGCAATATTTAGAATGGCTGATTAATATAGTAACCATTATTATTTTGATATTAGCAATTAAACGTTTAGTTAGAAGGTGATGAAATTGAAATTTGAACTAGATGATATTATGACAACACAGGAGGCTGCAGAGCGGTGGAATGTTACTGCTGATTCATTAAAACAGAATTGTAGAGGTCGTGTAAAGAATGGATTTAAGGAGGGCGAGTTTAAGAAGTCTGGGAAAATGTGGCTAGTTACACGGCAAGGTATGGAACGGTTATACGGAAAAGAATCCGCTTTAAGTAGTGTAATAAAAAGCGTGTCAGACGAACATTAGGCCTCTAAATCTCTGCAAAATTTGTAACGGTTGCTCAACTGTTGCTCAACTTTTGTCGTACTAAAACGCAAGTGATTGTTGAATTATCAATGTTTTTATAATATAATTCATATGTAAGGGATATATATGAATATAAAGAGGCATCGGCCAATAATGGTCGATGCCTCTTTTATATGCGTGCGCACATGACTAAGCTCCAGATAGACTGGGGCTGTAGTATGTTTATGAGATTAATTATAAATTATTGCTTTCTAGCCATGCGGTCATAGCTTTTTTGCCTGCAGCAGGTAGGGATTCGGAGAAGGTTTGTGCATCTTCTCGAATCTTAGGAATATCGATGCCTGCATTGCAGAGCTCTGCACAGTGACCAACAAGCCAGCTTTCAATAACAGTTGGATCTGCCTCTAAGTGAAATTGCAATCCTAAAATATGATTGCCAATCGAAAAGGCTTGGTTAGGACAGAGGTCTGTTTCAGCAAGGCGAACGGCGCCTTCTGGAATGTCAAATTCATCGCCATGCCAGTGTAGAACAGGCGTATTGCCTAAGAGGGCTAGTGGTGTATGTTGCCCTTCAGCAGTAAAACGCAATGGTCCAAAGCCGATTTCCTTCTTACCATGGCTCATAGGGCCCACATGGCCGCCCATGATGCGGGAAATAAGTTGCGCCCCAAGACAGATGCCGAGTAATGGTTTTTTACTATCGATGCGGTCCTTAATAAACTTGATTTCATCGGTTAAAAAAGGATAGATTTCTTCGTCGTATGCACCAATAGGGGCCCCACAGACGATGACAAGATCTGCCTTACTTGCATCGTATTGATTAAAGTCAGCAAGGGGGGCCTCAATATATTCTAAGGTAAAGCCGCGTTCTATTAATAAAGGTTCTAAAATACCGGCGTTTTCAAAGTGGATATGACGTACTACATAGGCTGTTTTACTCATGGTTCCTCCTTATAACTACGTACAACTATTCTATTGCTAGTATATCATATTCTATAGAATTTTATGTGAGCTTTTACACAAAGTAAAGCAAGTGGGAAGAGTCATATTTACTTTCATACAATTATATCGAATAATATCGTTGACATGACCGAAAATTTGTATATATTCATAAGGCTTTCATTAGAATATTGATTTTTTTCGAAGTGTTGTGTACAATAGAATTATCGTTAAAAAGCCCTTATGTGTGTAAGGGTGATTAATGGAGGGAATAATACAATGAATAAAAAATTAGTAGCATTATTGGCTGTAGCTACAATGGGGATTTCTGTTGTAGGTGCTACACCACAAACACAATTTACAAAAGGTGAAACTCAAGTTGATCTTGGCGCTGCAAGCGTTGAAACTAAAGCAGACGGTTTTAAAGCTGCTCACAAATGGAACTTCGATGGCAATATCACTCACGCATTGCGCGACAAAACTGCTATCCAATACGGTTACCATGGTTTGAACTCTAAACATGTTGATTCCAACATGCAAGAAGTAAACTTGATTCAAACATTGAGCAAAAACTTTGCATTGTATGGTGGTTTTGGTCGCATTCATAGCGATGCTATCAACCATACAAACAATATCGCTCAAGTTGGTATTATCGGTAAAGCTGCTTTAGGTTCTAAAGTAGACGTATACGGCAAAGCTGGTATCGGTACAAAAGAAACTACAACTTGGGAAGCAGGTTTAGGTTACAAAGCAACTGATGATCTTGATATCAATGCTGGTTACCGTTATGTAAATACAAAAGCAACTGATAACCACAACGTATCCTTCCAAGGTCCTGTAGTTGGTTTATCCTACCGTTTCGGTGGCGCTGAAAAAGCTGAACCTATCGCTGTAACTCCAGCACCAGCTCCAGCTCCTGTAGTTGAACACACTGCAGCACCTGTACAAAAACCAGCTAAAGCTGATTACTATGTACAATCCATCTACTTCGATTCTGACCAAGACGTTCCTCGTGCAGACCAAGGTGCTAACTTACAAGCTGCATTGAACGCTGCTAACCAATACAAAAACGACCAAGTAAAATTGTTGGGTAATGCGGATACTGATGCTAACCCTCAATACAACATTGGCTTGTCCGAACGCCGTGTACAAGATGTTGCACAATACTTGGTAAATAATGGTGTAGATGCTAACCGTTTAATCGGTATCGCTAATGGTGATGCTAAACCTGTTGCTACTAATGCAACTGCAAACGGCAAAGCTGAAAACCGTCGTGTAGACGTTTTCATTCACCGCTAATTTGAGCTTTCTCAATTTAATCTAAGCCCATACAAGTCCATCTTTTCGTCTCTCTATATATTTTGAGTGCGATAAGATGGACTTTTGTGTTATACTAAATCTATTAGAAATACTACTGTACATATGTAATCTGATTGTTGTCATATAGCTTTCATTTACATTGTGTACAATACTTACCATGTGTTTAGTAAAAGTGAGTTATTAGTATGGAAAAATTTAAATATTATAAGGAGCTTATCGGCGCGATTATCCTTGCAGGACTCATGATATTGGTGGCCTTACGCATTAGCGATATAGCATCGGGCATCGATGCATTGATAACGGCCTTTGTACCGCTTATCGTAGGTGCCTGCATGGCCTTTGTCCTCGATATTCTCGTCGTCCGCTATGAACGTTGGTTATGGCCGCGTATCAAATCGGGGTGGCGGTATAAGATTCGTCGTCCCTTGAGCATTATCCTATCCTTTGTGACGATTAGTCTCATTGTGTACTTTATTGCTCGTATGGCTGTGCCACAGTTAGTGCATTCCATTACACTTATCGTGTCCGCAGCACCGCAGCTATATCTAGACTTTCAACAATGGATTTATCATTTAAGTAATACCGTTCCATTGGCCTCGAACCCTACGGTATTAAATACCTTGAATGGTGAAAGTATAGTTAACTATACGCGTGAATGGGGGACCAAGGGTGGCACTTATGTGGTGAATACGATGGGCACGATTCTTTCGTGGACCGTAAATATTGCATTAGGTCTTATCTTTGCCATTTACATGCTACTCGATAAGGAACGCCTCATGTCGCAAGGTAAGCGTATTTTGAAAGCCTATGCATCTGATACGTGGGTGAATCGTGTAACCTATGTGACCAAGGTTGCTGTTCAAACATTTAGTAGTTTCTTTGTTGGACAGTTTATCGATGCCTTGATTTTAGGTATCATGGTGGGCGTTACATTATGGATTTGTAATATTTCCTATGCTACGACCATTGCCTGTGTTATTGGTCTCACCGGTTTAATTCCATTAGTGGGTATATATGTAGGCGGCTTGATGGGGGCAGTTATATTGCTTACCATTAGCCCTATGGATGCGTTGATTTACGTCATCATTTTAGAAGTTTTACATCAAATTGAAAGCAATGTGATCTACCCCAAAATCGTAGGTAATTCTGTAGGGTTACCTGGGTTATGGGTCTTTGCCGCTGTTATCATAGGTGGTAGTTTGATGGGTGTTACAGGCATGATTATAGGCGTGCCCTTAGTAGCCACTTGCTATAAATTACTGATGACTGACGTTGAAGAACGTTTGGCCTCTAATGAAGGCTTATAGCATTTATTAGCTGTAATATAAATAAAAATACAAGTTTGTAGAATCCGATTACTATTGGGAGGATTATAATGAATAAAAAATTACTATCTTTGGTTATGACTGGCGTGTTGGCCGTTGGTGTTTTTTCCGTAGCCACACCGTATGAAGCACAAGCGCGTAAGACTAAACCAGAAACAAGCACAGATATTACAATTAAACGTGCACCAGGTCAATCTGTGGTTATGACAATGAGCGAAATTGGTACGATTTTCCAAAATCGTTTCCCTAATGCAGCATTGCACTCTGTAGAATTGAATTCCAATGATTTGGCCTATGCTTACAAAGTAACTGGATATAGTAAATATCACGAATACAAAATGAAGATTGATATCATCACTGGTAATCAATCCGATATGAGCGAAGGTGGCAAACCTAAACGCGTTATTGGTGAAATCTTCAACAAAGATAAAGTTATCGAACCATCTCAAGCAGAAGCAGCTGCTAAAGCGCAATTAGGTGCAGATGCTGTTATGAAGGGCTGGAAGGTTGAAGCTCACAATGGTAAAGTTAATTACTATGTAACGATGCATCAAAATGGTAAGAAAACAGTAGTGACTGTTGATGGTAATACAGGTGCTTACATTGAACAAAGTAAAGCAACAAAATTACCTCCAGAACCAGATCAAGGTTTTGACAAACGCCGTACGAACCTCGTATGGGGCCATGATATCGTTATGGATAAAAAATAATATAAAAAATAGGGAGTCAATATCTAATGATGTTGACTCCCTATTTCATTTGTTAGGTACAATCGATTACCAACGGTTTTCGTAGTACACTTGTGTCCACATAATAACCTCGATAAGAGATGGATGTGGACTCATTGTTTCACCTACGGTGATTACGGATCTAGGATCCATGTTGCGCATAATACCTTTTTTACGCAATAGTTTTGTGCGCTCTGATGCGATTTCTTCATTAATGGCTGTCAATGGGGTTACACCGCTGTTCATAAGGTTAACGTATGGTTGGAATAGGATAGAGGATTGTGGTCCGATTACGTGAATACCAAGGATATGGTTTGTATCTTTGTCGACCACGATTTTTACAAAGCCGTCGTTTACATCACCAGGATCAATGCCCATAGCATAGCCTTTTGCAGTAGAGGAATAGAAGTTTTTGCCTACGCCTACATTGTAACCAGCCTTAATTGCTTCTGCTTCGGTAAGACCTACGCTACCGATTTCAGGATAGGAGAAGGTAACTTTTGGCAACACGTCGTAGCGGGCCCAACGGAAATCTGCTTCATTTTTGGCAAAGTAAAGATTATGTGCAATGATATCCGCTTCGTAGTTTGCGCGATGACGGAATGCAGGTTCGCCGTTCACATCGCCTAACGCATAGATGCCGTCCACAGATGTTTCAAGAAACTCGTTTGTTTTGATCCAGCCCTTTGGCCATGTTTCAATACCTGTATTTTCAAGGTGTAACTCTTCGGTAGCAGGGCGGATACCAGCGGCTACAAGAATTTCTTCCACCTTAGTTTCTGTGATTTCACCTGTTGTACGATCTTTTGTAACGACGACTTTTAAGCCATCTTCTTGACGGATTTCAACAGTGTCTTGGTTTAAGATTACATTAATACCACGAGCTCGGTAGTTTTGAAGAAGATGTTCGGACATCTCTTCGTCTTCTTTAGGTACAAGGCGCACATTATGTTGAATGATGGTAACTTCAGTACCAGCTGCATCAAATACGTGACCAAATTCTACGCCGATAGGGCCTGCACCGAGTACTGCAAGCGATTTGTACGGTTGTTTCGGGAACTTATCGCCAAATAAACTTTCACTAGAAAGGAAGCCTGCCTCTTTTAGACCAGGTACATTTGGTATGTTACTATAACCACCAGTACCAAGAACGATGGTTGGAGCTGTGATTTCTACGATACCAGAGCCATCGTTAAGGTGGATATTCATCACCTTATCGGACACAAAGCTTGCAGCACCGCGATATACATCTACGTTGTCATACGCGTTATAGTAATCATAGATGCCTGCAGACTTGTCAATCATATGCCATGTACGTTTAGCTACAGTGTCCCAATCCATTGTTGCATCGCCAACATTGACGCCGATTTTGCCGAACTCTTTTACCTCTTGTACCGCATTCGCAGCTGTAACCATAACCTTCGTAGGAATACAACCACGAGTTAGGCATGTGCCACCGAATTTACCTTTTTCTATGATAGCTACTTTTTTACCTGTTTTTATAGCAGCGTCAGCAACGATGGTTGCACCACCTGTACCAACTACAATAATATCGTATTGTTTCATGTTGATTCCTTTCTATTGCTATCTATTAATAGTTATTATCATCAAATCTATTATACCCATTATATTGAAAATAATCAATATAGAAAATATATTGTTTTTGTTATTAGTGAAAGTTGGCGCAAGGGGAAACTTTCACAAAAAGAAAAGACGACCTCATGGATCGTCTTGTTCTATATGATGGTTTAATCCCAGTTTTCGTGATAGCCACGTTTTGCATAATCTGCAGTAGCAGTGAAGAGAATATCTGTACTGGAATTGAGTGCTGTTTCTGTGGAGTCTTGTAATACCCCGATGATGAAACCAACGCCTACTACTTGCATAGCCACATCGTTGGAGATACCGAATAGGGAACATGCCAACGGAATGAGAAGCAAGGAGCCGCCTGCTACGCCAGAAGCGCCGCATGCGCCGATAGTAGCGATAACGGATAGAAGGATAGCTGTAGGTACATCCACGATGATGCCCAATGTATGAGCAGCAGCTAATGTCATAACAGTAATTGTGATTGCAGCACCACCCATGTTGATAGTCGCACCCAATGGAATGGATACGGAATACATATCAGGGTTAAGTTTCAAACGTTTAGCCAAGTCAAGGTTGACAGGAATGTTGGCTGCGGAGCTACGTGTAAAGAACGCATAGATAGCAGATTCGCGCAAACATTTGAACACCAATGGATATGGGTTTCGGCGTAAGTAGATGAAGGATAAAAGTGGATTGATTACCAAGGCAACAAAAATCATGGAGCCTAAGAGTAATACGAGAAGTTGGAAGTAGCTGATAAGTGCTTCGATACCATTTGTTGCGATGGAATCAGCCACAAGACCCATGATACCAAGAGGTGCGAAGCGAATGATCCAACCTACTACAGTCGTAATTGCTTGAGAGATGGATTCCATTACTTCTTTTGTATTCATAGGTGCATGACGTAGAGCACCACCGATGATAAGAGCCCAGCCTAAAATGCCGATGTAGTTAGCGGACATTAATGCTTTTACAGGGTTATCAACGATATTCTTGAGTAAAGTTTTCATGACTTCCGCAATGCCTTGTGGAGGCGCTGCATCAGCGGCACTAGCTGCTAGATGTAATGTAGTTGGGAAGAACCAGCTCACGAGTACGGCAAGTGCAGCAGAAAGGAATGTACCTAATAGATAGAGCGTAATTACGGAGCCCATACCTGTTTTTTGTCCGGAGCGATGTTTACTAATCGCCGCGATGACTAAGAAGAATACAAGAATTGGTGCAATACCTTTGAGGGCACCAACAAATAATACCCCTAATAGCGATAATTCGTTTGCAATATCAGGGACATAGAGAGCCGTCAAAATACCGATAATCATACCAATGATGATTTGTTGGATGAGGCTGACTCTATTAATGGATTTCATAAATCGATTCATAATAGACTCCAATACTTAATTAGACTACATAAAACAATGAATTCTGTCGTTTATCGAAGAGAAATAATAAATCCTCATAGAAAAGACATATGTCATTATATAACGAACATTGTTATAATTCAATAGATAAATACTAATTATATGATGCATTTTTTTCTATGTGAACATTTTGTTATTCTTTGTATATATAGTATATATATTAGAATTCGTCTAAGTTCTAGAATGTCATCGTTGGTTATGGTATACTGTCAACATGTGATATTCTTGATTATGAAAGTGGGTACCATGAATACTAAAGAATTTAACACGTATGAAGACAAAGAACAATTTGTGCAAGGTGTATTTTCTAATATTGCCAAAAATTATGATTTGATGAATACATTGCTCAGCTTTGGGCAAGACTATTTCTGGCGTAAGTTCGCCGTTAAAGAAATGAATATTGGACCTTATCAACATGTGCTGGACGTAGCTTGTGGTACTTGTGTGTTTACGAAAGAAGCATTGCGCCAAGAGCCAACTTTGACAGTAGAAGCATTGGACTTTAATGCAGAAATGTTAGAGCAAGGTCGTGAGCGTATGGATCAAGCGGATCTTTTAGACCAAGTGAACTTGGTCCAAGGTGATGCTATGGCATTGCCTTATGCGGACAATACATTTGATGCGGCTATGAGTGGCTTTGCAATGCGTAATGTACCTGATATTAAACAAGTGCTATCCGAAATGCAACGCGTTGTAAAACCAGGCGGCAAGGTGGTAGTCTTGGAATTAGCTAAGCCAAGTGCATTTGGGTTTAAGCAATTATATAATTTCTACTTCTCCTATATATTACCTATTATAGGCAAATTAAGTAAGGATAATTCTTCCTATGCCTGGTTGCCTGAATCCTTGCGTCGCTATCCTCATCAAAGCGAGATTTTAGAAATCTGGAAATCTCTAGGTTATGAAAATGCTACCTATACTGAATTAACTGGTGGCATTGTGGCGGTTCACGAAGGTGTTGTGCCAGAATCCACTACAAAATAATACAAAAATAAAGACCGTATAACATAGTTAGTATCGTATGTTATACGGTCTTTTGTTATGTTTGTTGTTTGAAAGTGATTGATTATAGGCCATAGTCGATTATGTTGCTAAAACGTAATGGACATAGCATGTAACTAACAATCTATAAACAATAGTTGTTATTGTAGATAGTATACAATATCTGCATCTTGAGATACGATTAACGATCCTTTTTCAACAGGTGTAGAAGTGCTAAGATTTGCAGCAAGCACTTTGGCACTGCGATAATAACCTTGGTCGAATGTACTTGTTTCTGTGTTGCTAATGTTTACAGTTTTTACAGGACCTAAGGTGCGGCCTAGAGCAGCAGCAATTACCTCAGCCTTGTGTTGACCGTTTTGGATGGCTTCTGTAGTTAAAGAATCGGATAGCTGTTGAGATGTGTCGTTTTGGAATGAAAGGCTGTTTATGTCATTTGCACCAGCATTGACAGCTGCGTCTACGACCTTACCTACACTATCCAAGTTATTGATTTTAACCGTTACAAGGTTGGATACTCTATATCCTGTATTAACGCGTTTACCCTCTTGGTAATCATTAGTAGGACTAACTGAAATATTAGACGTGTAAACATCTTTTTTTGCAACATTTAAATTTGAAAGTCTGCTAATAAGGTCGCTCATGATGCGATCATTATTTGACTTAGCGGCATTGATATTTGTGTTTTCACTTGTAATGCCTAGTGTGAGTATTGCATAGGTAGGCGCCACAGAGCGGGAAGCCTGACCAGTGACATGGATTTCAGATGTATCAAATGATCCTTGTGGTGCTGCAAAGCTTGCTGTAGCCACAGAAGCACAAATAGCGGCCAAAGCAACTGTTTTGGTGAATAAGCGTTTTGAGAATTTCATATATCTCTCCTTATATAGTATTAAAAGAACGGGGGAAATACCCCAAAAAATATGACATGTATATCTTTATAAGTATGGTATTCATGTATATCATCGTAAGTTAAGTATATTGTACAAAATAGATTGCGTAAAATCAATATATTTTATTGAAAAATGAGTCAAAAGTGAAGTTTTGTAAAAATGAGAATTAGGGGTTGCGTAGGTATGTGGTTTGTACTATAATAACCATACAGTCGTTGAGGCGACTGTTTCTTAATGAGGAAA
>OAWU01000932.1_pt1 | contig 13502 bp, 9 predicted proteins | sample 1477041 | NCBI WGS metagenome assembly OAWU01 (sample SAMEA2580266, study PRJEB22360) | human gut metagenome | biome: human gut; feature: human-associated habitat; material: faeces | place: Denmark | collected 2008/2010
CCGTCTGGAGATGGCTCCGTTCATGTCCTGCGGTGCTCGCCTGCCGGTCTACGTTCTGTTCGCCACGGCTTTCTGGCCTGAAAATGGTCAGAACCTCGTGTTCCTGCTCTATATCATCGGTATTCTCGCTGCCATTCTGACGGGCTTCTTGCTCAAGCATGCTGCGCTGCCTGGTGCCGCGAGCGCCTTCGTGATGGAAATTCCGCCGTACCACATCCCGACCTTCAAGGGCGTGATGCTTCGTACGTGGGACCGCGTGAAGACCTTCCTCTTCCGCGCCGGTAAGGTGATTGTTTCGATCGTTGCAGTGCTCGCCTTCTTGAACTCCCTCGGTACTGACGGCACGTTCGGCAATGAAGACTCCGATAAGTCTGTGCTTTCGGAAATCGGCCGCGACATCGTTCCGATCTTCGCTCCGATGGGTGTTCAGGAACAGAACTGGCCTGCCGCTGTGGGCGTCTTCACCGGCATCTTTGCGAAGGAAGCTGTGGTTGGTACGTTGAACTCCCTCTACGACACCATCACGCTTGCAAAGGCTGAAGAAGAAAAGGCTGCCGACGGCGCTGCTCCTGCTGAAGAAGCTGCTCCGGAAGAAGAAGAAGAAGGCGGCTGGTCCTTCACCGACACCTTCAACGAAGCTGTTTCGACCACTTGGGAAAACCTGAAGGGTCTCGGCGACGCTCTGGCTGACCCGATGGGCATCAAGGTTGAAAGCGACCTTTCTGATACGGCTGCTGAAGCTGAAGCTCAGGAAGTTTCTGCCGGTACGTTCGACACGATTAAGATCCTCTTCGGTTCTCAGTCTGCTGCGTTCGCCTACCTGCTGATGGTTCTGCTTTACATGCCCTGCTGCGCTGCTATTGCTGCCATTTACCGTGAGGTCGGTGCTGCCTGGACGCTCTTCTCTGCCTCCTGGTGCACGGTGCTCGGCTACACCTCCGCTGTTATCTTCTATCGCGCCGTGAACTTCAGCGCTGCGCCGGTCTACGCGACTGTTGCCATCCTTCTGTCGCTTGCCGCCATCGTCGGCATGTACTTCTGGATGAAGACCTTCGCCAAGAAGGAAGACGACAATACGCCGAAGGTGATCCCGATCCATTCGGCCCATTAATCTCGTCCAAAAATCATCAGAGCCGTCCGCCGCATCCTGCGCGGGGGGACCCTTCTGGTTTCAACGTCCAGGCAGCCCCCCGCCGCATCCTGCGGCGGACAACCTTATATAAGCCTCGCAGGCATACTGTCTGCGAGGTCTTTTTTTTCATGCAGCTGAAGCCCGCTCTGCCGTTCCTTGCGACATAGAATTACCCGCATGCACACTGCATTTTGCGAAATGGCCTCAGTCCATGGTTCGTGAAATGCAGCATTTAAGGAGGCATGACATGTTTAAGCCAATTAGATCTTGCATTTTTGCCGGAGCACTCGCTTGCGCTCTCACGGGTACGGTGCTCGCTGCCGGTCCGTTGAAACCCGTCGACAATCCCGCTCCCATCGCGGCCAAGGGGATTGGACAGACTCAAGCACTCAATGCCGTAAAGAACGCAGCTCAATTGCGTAAATTCCGCGTTGTCAGTACGCATGGCAACGTCGTTAAGCTCGCCTATCCGAGCGGACCTCGCGCTCAGAAATTCGAAGCTCAGTTTGATGTTGTATACGAAGGCTCCAAAATTGCCGTGAAGTACGCATCGAGCCGCGGCTTAGATGCCGGCCCCTGCCAAAATGACGCCAAGCAGATCTGTCTGCACCGCAATGTGAATAAATGGATGGCCAATCTTGCCTCCGACATCACCAAAGAGCTTGGCCGCGCTCACTGACGCAGCTTCAAAAACAACCTAACTGCGGCTCAATGAGCCATATTCCCCGTCTGAAGTTCGTGCGGCTGCCATCCAGCCGCACGCAGACGGCACTGACGAGTGCTGTCTGGATCCTCTGTTTTCTCTAATAACTCACCTCCATGAATTCGATTTTTCCCTGGCTCGGCATCGCCGTACTCATTCTTTGCGGATGGGCGATTGTCAAAAAGTACCAAGTCAACATGGTGCTGCTCCTTGGCGGTCTGATTCTCAATCTGCTTGCCTTTTGGGGCGGCGCAGAGATCTTTCCGAAGAAATTCTCAGCCACCGGCATCGTTGGCTTTGACCTCATTGAACTCCTCCGGACGATCAGCGTCTCACAGGTGAGCGGCGTCGGCTTCCTGATCTTGATCTCCGGCGGTTTTGCAGCCTACATGCAGGCAATCGGCGCCTCCGACCGCTTCGTCACCGTCTGCGCTAAACCGCTTTCGCTGATCAAGAATCCCTATTTGATTCTCGCCGCCGTTTTTATCGTCGGACACTGCCTCGGTCTGGTCATCACTTCAGCGGCCGGCTTAGCCATGCTGATGGTTGTAACGGTTTATCCGCTCATCATCCGAGTCGGCTGTTCACCGCTCGCCGCGGCTGCGGTCGTTGCAAGCGTACTGGCCATCGGTTACGCACCGGCCTCCGGAACCGCTAATTTTGCTTCTGAATTGGTGCACCTGGATCCGATTGAGTACCTTGTCCGTTATCAGCTGCCAATGGCCGTTCCAACCATTCTTGCGATGGCTGCCGCCCATGTCGTCACGCAGTACTGGTTTGATAAACGCGAGGGACGAGGCGTCGTTGCGGACCTTTCGGAACTTGAACAAAAACGTGAAAAGCTCGAACAAACCCCTGCTTTTTATGCCTGCCTGCCGCTCCTGCCCATCGCGCTCCTTTTGGTCTTCAATAAATTCGTCTGGGGCGTTTCGATGAATGTGGCTACGGCTATGTTCATTGCCTGGATTGCATCCTTCTTTATCGATCTCATCACACGTCGAAATATCAAGGAATCCTTTGATTTGTCATTCGCCATGTTCAAGGGAATGGGCTCCATCCTCACATCAACCGTCGGCTTGATCTTCGTTGCGGCTTTCTTTGCCAAGGGTCTGCAGAACATCGGCATCGTTGCACTGCTGATGCACGGCGCAGATTCAATTGGTCTTGGCTACACCGGCTCCAGCGTGGTGCTTTCGGCTATTGTCGGCGTCGTCACGGTTCTCACGGGCTCCGGCGTTGCCGCTTTCACCAGTTTGGGACAGCTTGTTCCGGCTGCGGCACAAAGTTTTGGCGAAAACGGCATCTCCATGATGCTGATGATGCATACCGCTTCCGAAATGCTTCGCGCCATGAGTCCAGTCGCCGGCGTCATCATTATCGTGGCCGGCTTTGCCAAAGTTAACCCGCTCACCATGGTGAAGCGCACGATAGTGCCTTGCCTCACCGGCTATGTGGTGATGCTCATCACGGTTTCAGTGCTCTTCTGAAGCACTTTGCCGCCGATGACCGACTGCTGAGGCATCCTCGGCAGTCAGCCCAACGGGACGCTTCCAGCGATGGAAGGCGTCCCGTTTATTTTGACCGGCAGGCTTAAAGTTCCAAAACCCGCTCAAGAAAGCCTTCCACGGCTGACTGCGTTTGAGGAAGTGCAAAGAGCGTGTGGGGTGCTCCCGGAATGAGCACAATAGACGCGTCGGTATGATTCGCCAAAGTTCTGCCGGCATGGCCGAGCGCTGAAGGATTGTCCAGCCAGCTGTTAGCCTGAGAGAAGAACTTATCGGCGGCACTCATCACATTGAGAACGGGCATGTCCTGCGGAATCGCCGTGCGGTGAGCGGCAACATGATAATTGTCCTCACAGGGCCAGGAAAAGATCATGCGTGCGCATTCGGCTTGGCCCTGCGGAGCCTGAAACCGTGCAGCAGCAACACCGCCTTCGCTCGTGCCGGCTACGATATAGCGCCCGTCAAAGCCGGGCACTTCGGTTAAGCGAGCTGCCGCATTGGCCAGTTCAGCCGAGCGCATGACATGAATGCGCTCATAGTCATCGCGCGAAACGGGCGAAGTGTAGGTTATGCGATCCTTGAGCACGAAGGAGTTCGGGCAGAGAAACCCGATGCCGAAGGAGGCCAGCCATCGGCCGAAGGCTTTGAGGGGCTCCCCGATGCCGGAGCTGCCGTGTGCAAACAAAACAAGCGGTTCGGCCTCCAGACGAATCTTTTCCTTTGGAAAGTCTTTAAGAGGCCCTTCATAAATATCCCACGGCGCAGTGAAATAGGCATTTTCAAAGGATTCCGCAAGCGACGACTCGGTATGCCGATCTGCATGGCCCGCCATCGAACCTGTGATTTCAATAGTCATTGCATTCCTCCAGTTTTGTTCTGCACCGCTCTCACGGATGCCGATCCGCAGTCATTATGCGTCCGCAGACGCTCTGATGAATTGCAAAGCAAAGCGGACAGAACGACACATCGTCGAACTGTCCGCTCAAAGCGTACTGCTCAGCATTTCAGACCGAAGGCTGAAATGCACCGTTCGCCATTAATGCTTTTCGAGGGCTTCTTCGTGTTCAGCCTGATCAGCGGCGTAGTACTTCGCTTTTTGACTTGGCGTGGAGAGGTACATATGCAGCGCTTCGTTCTTAACTTCGCCGCACCAGTGGCCGACCACCACGCAGGCAATGCCGTTGCCGATCATATTGGTAAGCGCTCGCGCCTCGCTCATAAAACGGTCAATGCCGAGAATTAAAGCCAGCCCCGCCACCGGTACGTGGCCCACAGCGGAAAGGGTTGCTGCCAGCACAATGAAGCCGGATCCCGTCACGCCCGCCGCACCCTTGGAGGTGAGGAGCAGCACGGCGAGCAGCGTCACCTGCTGCATGATCGTCATATTGACGTCACAGGCCTGAGCGATAAAGACAGCCGCCATCGTCAGATAAATTGCCGTTCCGTCAAGGTTGAAGGAATAGCCCGTCGGAATCACCAGCCCCACGACCGAACGCGAAACGCCGGCTCTTTCCATCTTGGTCATCATGCGGGGAAGCACCGATTCCGATGACGATGTGCCCAATACGATCAGGAGCTCCTCCTTGATGTAGGCGATGTAGCGCATGACGGAGAAACCGTGAATGCGGCAGATGGCGCCGAGCACAATGAAAATGAAGAGCAGACACGTGGCGTAAAAGGTGCCCATGAGCTTTGCAAGCGGCAGCAAAGATGCGATGCCGTACTTGCCAATGGTGAACGCCATTGCGCCGAATGCACCGATCGGCGCAACGCGCATGATCATGCCGACGATCTGGAAAAGAATTTGGGAGCTCTTTTCGATGAGATCGAAGACGAGCGTACCGCGGCCGCCGAACTTATGCAGCGCAAAACCGAAAAGGATTGAGAAGAAGAGCACCTGCAGAATATCGCCCTGAGCAAAGGCGCCGACTACGGTGCTCGGAATCACGTTCATCAGAAACTGAGTCGTAGTCTGCATCTTGCCTGGTCCGGTATAGGCAGAGACAGCAGACTGGTCGAGTGTTGCCGGATCGACATGCATGCCTGAACCCGGCTCAACCACGTTGACGATCACCAGACCGATGATCAGAGCGATTGTCGAAACGACTTCAAAATAAAGAAGTGCCAGGCCGCCCGTTTTCCCGACCTTCTTCATATTCTCCATGCCGGCAATGCCTGTCACAACCGTACAGAAAATGACCGGCGCAATGATCATCTTAATTAAACGAATGAAGCCATCGCCGAAAGGCTTCATTTTCTCGCCCACTTCAGGCCAGACAGCACCTAAGACGATGCCGATTACGATAGCGCAGATGACTTGAAAGTAGAGGACTTTGTAGATCGGAGTTTTTTTATTGGTTGCGGCTTCAGACATCACTTAAGCGTCCTTGTTGGGAATGCGGCAATGGGGCTTCAATTGAGCATGCGCGGCCGCATCCCTCCGATCAGTCCGCGGCAAGTTTCTTTCAAGCCGCACACTCCCATTGGGTTTCCACCATTCTCATTTCAAGCCCCTCCGGGGACCAACAGCCTTACGGCTGTCTTTTGATCCTAAGAAGCTCTGGAACAACCAAACCGCGGTTTAGTGCATAGGCGACTACTTCCAGGTCAAAGATCTCACGATTTGTAAAGGATTTTAGGCTTCCATGCATCACGTATAAACGGGATGACACAGTCCTTTTCGCACGCAGGATAAAAAAAGCACGCTCCCTGCTTTTCAGATGCAGGTGCGTGCTTACGCTTGCGATTAAGCAATGATCAGCCGGCGACAGCCTTCTTCAGCGCAGAGCCTGCGGTGAACTTCGGACGCTTGCCAGCCGGGATTTCGAGCACTGCGCCCGTCTGGGGATTGCGGCCGGTACGAGCCTTGTAGTCGGCCACTTCGAAGTTGCCGAAGCCGATGATCTGAACAGCCTGCCCCTTGCTGAGTTCTTCAGAGACAGTTTCGAAGAAGGCGCCGAGGACTTTGGCGGCGTCGGACTTGGACAAACCAGTCTTCTGAGCAACAGCGGCGGTCAGTTCGGTCTTATTCATGGATGCTCTCCTTGATATGGATTCCCGTGCGGGAACAATTCCCGTCGCGGCGACCTTAGGATAAATATGCCTTTTCACAGAGGCCAGAATCAACCACTGCGACAGGTGAGGCACACTATAGCCAAGAAAAAACGATTTGCGGAGGGCCCTACAGGAAAATATTCATTCGCTCGATAGCCGACAAAGCGCATCATCATGCTGTTTGCTTGAATAAACCAACGGGCAAAATCGGCTGCCAGCAAACAAATATGACAGGATTTGTCTCAAAACTAAACACGGTTTCGATTGGATTGATGTAAGAAAATCAACGAAGTAGAAGTACCCTGCTTTTTGCTCAGCCGGCCTCATTCAAACTTCGCATCAGCCGCTGTGACGGACGAAAAACAGGAGCGCCGTCGATGAAAACAATTAGATGAAAGAATGTAAAAATTCATCGTCTGCAGGTTAACGATGCCTGTTGACGGGCGTTGTGCGCAGCCAACGCTTCGCCTCAGCCGCATCAGAACCCATCGGCCGCTGCGCTGCGAAAGCCCGCTGCTCGAGCCCGACGCCAAACCACTGTCACCCCCAGCCAAAGCGTCAGACCGTACACTATATCCGCCGTCCAATAGACTGCCGTCGGCGGCGTGAACAAATTCAGGACGGCGATATAGACGCCGTAAGCCGCAACCGCCGTGACCGTCATCCTGAAACTCTCCTTGGCAAAGCCGAGCGCACCAATCACAAAGAAATAAAGATAGGCGGGGGTTGTCAATGCATAAGCGAGCACCATCACATAAAAGGATGGCTTGGCATCGGAAATCACTTCTGGAAGATCGGTGAGGATACCGAGTACCAGCGAGGGGAAAAGCGCAAAACACAAAAAGAACGGCAGCAGCACTAAAGCACAAAGCCGCAGCGCCAATGACGCCATTGGACGAATCCATTCAGGCTTTCCTGCCCCGGCATAGTTAGCAGCGATCGTTCCAGCCGCGGAGCCGAATGCGTGCACAAAGAGAAAAAGAACTGCACCGAGCTGCCGCACAATATTGGAAAGCGCCAATGCGCGCTCGCCGCCGGCATTTTCCACCACAATGAAAAAATAGAGCCAAACGCCGAAGGCCATCGCTTCTTGGAGCATCAGCCAGCGGCTTAACATAAAAATTCGGTGCTGAAGGAGCCAGTCAAGGCGCCAAAGGTGCTTGCTCACCTCCAAGAGCTTCGAAGAGGCGCTGTGCCGCAGGAATTCCAGAAAATACACTGCCAGTGCCGCCAGTTCACTGACTGCAGAGGCGATCGCTGCGCCGGCGATGCCAAGTTCGGGGAACGGACCCAGCCCAAAGATAAGCAGCGAATTTAAACCGCAGTTGACGAGCACCATCACAATAGATGCCGACGTAATCACCCGGGTGTGCATCACGGCAACGAAGTACGCTCGCGCCAGCAGTCCGACATAAGCAAACGGCAGCCCGGCCAAACGCCAGAAAACATAATCGTCTGCTGCCTTGCGAACGGCATCAGCGGCAATGAAACGCTCGAACATCGGGCCGATCAGGAACCAGCTCACAAGCATGATGACAAAACCGCAGGCCGTCATGAAAATCGCACTCTGGCGAAAAATCGCCCCCACCTCCTCAGCGCGGCCGGCGCCGTTCGCGCGCGACATCAGCGACTGCGAACCCACCGTATAACCTAACCCCAGCATCATCACGAGCATCACATAGATGCCCGCTACGCCGGCGGCAGCAAGCTCTGCTTCGCCGTAACGTCCGAGAAAAAGCACGTCTGTCATGCCGATCAGCTGCTCGAGCGCCAGCCCCATCATGAGCGGAAGCGCAATAGACATAAGCTGCCGCGACTCGTTTCTCTTGTTTGAATCCGCTACTGCTTCAGATATCTTCATAAAAACTTTTTAAAGGTGCAAACTGCAGCGTGCCGTGAGGGATCTAGTCACAAATACCTAAACTCAGCCATCGTACCGGGATGCGGCCCCGGAAGCAACTGGCCCAGACGATCTTGAATGGGTAATGTTCGGCAACGTGAGAATGATGTATGGATTAGCGCAGGCTCTCTGCCCCATCCCGTTGTCCGAATGTATTCGGCGCCTTGTGTAGAATGCCTGCGTTTGTGCCCGCAAGAACGCCCGAATAAGGCCTAAGGCCCTGCGCACGGGAGTTGCTGCAACGGAGAATGTCGTCATGCCGCGCCTGCTTTCCCTTCCGCTCTCCGAACTTTTTACGGAATCATCCGGCGCCGCCTCAGCTGAGTACTTTCCTTCTCCATGGCACGGCGCGCCTCTGCCAATTGCTTTGAAAGCCCGTCAGCTCGCCGAAGACGCAGCGCTTTTCAGCGACGCTCCCGGCCGTCGGAATGTACTGGTCTGCCGAGCAGACAATGACGACCCGGCTCAGCAGTCAATCCTCCTCTTCGCTTCTCAGTCTCCGGCCGACTTTGTATTGCCGGACCCAAACGAAACGCTGCCGATGGCTGACCGCATTGCCGGAAAAACATCCTGCGGCGCCTTTGAAGAAGCTGCCCGCTCTGTGGAAATCCTGACGATGGCAGGAACCCGTACCTCTCTTTTGGCGTTTGCCGAGAGCGACCGGGCCAGGCGGCCGCCTAAAATCGCCCGCGGCGGCGCTGCCGGGCTCAACCTCACATTCGAACACTGGAACCGCGCGCTCCTCGATGCCGTCGAGTCGCCGTTGGCGGCCAACCTGCTCGCCGCGGCTCGGGCGCGGGCTGCCGGCAGAAAACTCACGGCGCTCGCCAGCATGGAATGGTGGCGCGGCAGCGCCCCCATATACGACGTCAAATGGGACGGCATGGCGCTCTCCCCCAAAACAACCACCAAGCCCCTGGTGGAATTCCTTTTGGAAGGCATTCCTTTTGCAAGCGATCCGAGAGTCAGCTCCCCCGTCACGCAGTCCCTTCGGCCGCGCATCCTGCTCGAACACCGCGACTTTATTGCAGTATTCAAACCTTCCGGGCTGCTCTCCGTTCCGGGCACCGGCGGACTGCCGAATGCCTTAACCATCGCTTCCGAAATGACGGGCACGTCTCTCACAGCCGTCCATCGTCTCGATATGGACACCTCCGGGATCCTGCTGTACGGCAAAACACCCGAAGGCATTCGATCGCTGATGGCAGCCTTTCGTGAAGGGCGCGTCGAAAAACGCTATCGAGCCGTGCTGGAGGGAAGGCTTTCTGCCGAATGCGGTCTGATTGACTTTCCCATCACCACGCATCCGCTCGACCGGCTGCGGCAGATTGCCGCGCTGGGCGGCCGCCCGGCGCGCACGCAGTGGCGGCGGCTGAGTGAAAAAAACGGACGTACGCTGGTCGACTTTCTGCCGCTCACAGGCCGCACGCATCAGCTTCGGCTCCATGCCGCCCATCCGACGCTCGGCCTCAATGCCCCCATTGCCGGCGATCCTTACTACAGCCGGCCGGGGCTCTTGGTCGATCGGCCGGAAACTCCGCTTTTGCTCAATGCCGCCGAAATCATCTTTCCGGATCCGCAAAACGGAAATCCCGTCCGCCTGGCGGAACCTGAGCCATTCAGCCTCTGAAACTGCCGCCTCCGCTCAGCAGCAGAGGTAAAGATGCCGCCCGCCCATAATGGATGATGTGTTGCCCTTTTAAAGGATTAAGTCAGAAGCTGCTTCAAGGTTTAGCATACGAACCAATCATCACTTGGAGACGCGAACCGCCGTACTGACGTGCAGAGTTCGTACCTCCCGCATCCATTTGGACATTGTCAATGACCACCCAAGACGCAAATCCCGTCTGCCGCATGCACTTCAACGTCACCGGCATGAGCTGTGCTGCATGTCAGGCCAGAGTTGAGAAAGTCGTATCCGGGCTCGACGGTGTAGAAAATGTTGCCGTCAACCTGCTCAAAAACACCATGGAGGTGACGCCCAAAGACGCATCGCAGGCCAACGAGCTCACGCAGGCCATCGAGGCAGCCGTTTCTGAAGCCGGCTACGGCGCTCAGCGCACGGATCCAGGCGCTAAAAATGCTTCCGCTGTCCCGAGCCGTGCGGAAACAGCTGCCGCCGAGGCTGCTGAGGTGAAAACTCGCCTCATTTACTCCATTGTGTTCCTCGTGCTCCTCATGTACGTCAGCATGGGCAGCATGATGGGACTGCCCATGCCGGACTGGCTCGGCAGCCATGAATCCGGGCTCCTGCGCGGCGTTTTGCAGCTCGTCCTCTCGCTGCCACCCCTCTTTCTCAACCGCGTCTTCTTCGTGCGCGGCTTCCGAGCGCTCTGCCACCGTGCCCCGTCAATGGACTCGCTCATTGCAGTAGGCGCAGGCGCCGCCTTCATATATGGCGTCTGGGTGCTTGCTGAAGCGTCCTATTGGGCCGGAGCCGGTCAGATCGATCATGCGCTTCATCTTGCCCACGGCCTTTATTTTGAAGGCGCAGCCATGATCGTCACGCTCATCACCGTAGGCAAATGGCTTGAAGCACGCGCCAAGGGCCGCACGACGGATGCGATTGAAAAACTTGCTGCCCTTGCCCCCAAAACAGCCGTGGTGCTTCGCGACGGCAAGGAAGTGACCGTCGCCCGCGAGGCGGTTGCTGCGGGCGACCTGGTCGTGCTGAAAACCGGCGCATCCATTCCGGTCGACGGCATCGTAACGGAAGGTTCTGGTTCGGTTGACGAATCCGCCATGACGGGCGAGAGCATTCCCGTTGAAAAGAAGCCCGGCGATGCGCTCACCGGCGCCACCTTGGTTTCGAGCGGCCGATTTGTCATGAAAGCGCTCCGCGTGGGCGACGATACAGCGCTCGCGCAAATCATCAAGCTCGTTGATGAAGCCACATCGTCAAAGGCCCCGATTGCACGCCTCGCTGACCGCGTGAGCGGCGTTTTCGTTCCCGTAGTGATCGGCATTGCACTCCTCACGCTTGTCGTGTGGCTCTTCCTTGGACGCGACTTCTCCTTCGCGCTCACGTGCGCCATCTCTGTCCTCGTCATTTCCTGCCCCTGTGCGCTCGGCCTTGCCACGCCGACGGCCATCATGGTGGGCACGGGCCGCGGCGCTCGCCGAGGCATTCTCTTTAAGAGTGCTGAAGCCCTTGAACTGCTCGGCAAGATCGACTGTGCGGTCCTCGATAAAACAGGCACTGTCACGGCAGGAAAGCCTCAGGTCGTCCGTATTGCACCGGCTGCGGCCGGACTGGAGACGCCGCTCCTCATGATTGCCGCCTCACTCGAAAGTGCTTCCGAACATCCGCTCGCCTCTGCCGTTGTAGCCGCCGCGAAAGAAAAGAACCTTCCGACGCAGCCCATCAGCGAGTTCGAGCAAACTGCCGGCCAAGGCATTGCCGCCAAGATCGGCAAGAAACTTTACTTTGCCGGCAACGCCCGAATGGTCGAGGCTTTTGGCCTGACGCCGCCGCCGGCGATCGCCGCAGCGGCACAACAGTCTGCCGAATCGGGCGAAACACCGCTTTTCATCGGACAGGCGCCGCAGGAAGATGCCCCTGGGATGCTGCTCGGTCTCCTTGGGCTGGCCGACCCCATTAAACCGGATTCAGCTGCAGCCATTGCTGCACTGAAAAAACTCGGCATCGAAGTCACGCTCCTCACCGGCGACAATCAAACGACAGCGAATGCCGTCGCAAAACGTGCCGGGATTGACCGCGTCATCGCCGGCGTTCTGCCTTCGGGGAAGGCCAATGAGATTGCTCGTCTGCAGGCAATGGACAAGCGCGTTCTAATGGTCGGAGACGGCGTCAACGACGCACCGGCACTGGCCCGCGCGGATGTCGGCGCAGCCATCGGCGCAGGCACTGACGTCGCTATTGCCTCGGCTGATCTGGTTCTCATGCGCAGCCGCCTCGGTGACGTGCCCGCAGCCGTTGAGCTCTCACGCGCCGTTATGCGCAATATTCGCGAAAATCTCTTCTGGGCATTCATCTACAACCTGATCGGCATCCCGATTGCCGCCGGCGTCTTTGCTTCGCAGGGCCTCACGCTCTCGCCGATGATCGCTGCGGCGGCCATGAGCCTTTCATCCTTCTCCGTTGTCTCCAATGCGCTGCGTCTGCGCTTTTTTAAGCCTAAGCTCGAAACAGATGCCGATGCGGCTCCCTTAGCAGCAGCCCAACCAGCTGAACCCTCTCACAAGGAAAAACAAATGGCTCAAAAAATCATTCATATCGAAGGCATGCACTGCGGACACTGCACTCAGTCCGTCGAAAAAGCCCTCAAGGCACTGCCCGGCATTGATGCCGTTGAAGTGAGCCTTAAAAAGCAGGAGGCCCGAGTCGACGCCGATCTTTTCGTAACCGACGACATGCTCCGGGCAACCGTTGAAGGAGCGGGCTTCAAAGTCACGGGCATTGAATAACGCCTCTCGCCGCTCATATTGAAGGGCGTGCCTATCATGCACTGCATGACAGACACGCCCTTTTGACTGCAAGAGCTCTGCCGCTCGAGAATCTCAGAGCGTTTATGGAGGAAAACCGGTCAGCAGGTCATTTCATCATGGGAACTACGCAGATGTTTTGTTTAAATGACTATCTTCGCGATCTTCAGGAGGTCGTCGATCTTGACTGCGGCAACTGCAACTGCGCCGGCGTCACTCGAGCCGCAGAAATCATGAAACGCCGCTTCGATGCGATTGGCTTTGCCGCTGAGCTTGTTGATCTTGGCAGTCATGCCAGCCGAGGACTCTTTGCCGTCAACAGGACCGCCGCAGGAGTCCCCTTCCTAATGACATGGACCACCCACCTACCCAGTGCGTCACAACGAAGCGCTGCGCGATAATGGGTGTATACCAACTCCGTAGGAGGTCCATGTCATGTCAAAGAAGAATACACGCAATGCGCTGGATACGTCGCTCTCGTACGCCGTCATCGGCCTCGATCTTGCTAAGGCAGACTGCGCCGTTGCAGCGGTGCCTTGTGCCGATGACGAGCTGGGGCTGATCGACCGCATGGATTACGAGTCGCTGTTTGAACAAGCGGAGAAGCTTGGGCCTACGCTCTTTGCGATGGAGCCTTGCTGCGGCTACAGTCAGATTTCCCTGCGCCTGCAAAATATGGGGCACGAGGTCAAGGTCATTTCCGGACACGCAGTCAAGAACTGGATTGCAACGCACAAGTCAAATCAGAAAACCGATCTCAAC
>OAWU01000942.1_pt1 | contig 13360 bp, 9 predicted proteins | sample 1477041 | NCBI WGS metagenome assembly OAWU01 (sample SAMEA2580266, study PRJEB22360) | human gut metagenome | biome: human gut; feature: human-associated habitat; material: faeces | place: Denmark | collected 2008/2010
CGGTAATACTAACTGACCGAAGATCCCTGTGAAGATGACTTCCCCGTAACGACACGTTAATGCCAGCGAATGTGGCGTTGAAGATCCGTTGCGCCGGTCCGGGTCCCGGTCATGATGACCGGGACCACAGAGAGGCGATGGTTCTGTCAGAAGGTCACATTCAGTGTGGCCTGACCGTTATACCCTTCAGCGCTGCTGCCGCTGACGCTGTGGGCATAACCGGCCTGAACGCCCAGGGTGATATTTTCCCGGACACGGGCTTCCAGTCCGGCCTGCAGGTCCAGTGATGTGCCATTCTGTGAGGGAGAGAACGTCATCCCGCTGCCTGCAGTGGAAGTCCCCACACGCATATCTCCCCGGGAGTTGAAGGTGCGGATAACAGAAGGCTGTACCCACCAGTTCACCGGTAATTCACTCACACTGTGTTTTGCACTGTCACGCAGGGGGGCACGGGATGAGGTGCCTTCGCCAAAGGTCATATCGTTGTGGCTGCCCAGACGGAAACCGGCACGCACATGTTGTGCACTGCCATGCCCGAACTTCACATAACCGGCGTTGTCCTTACCGTCATCCAGGGAAAGTCCCTGCCAGGTATACTGCAGTTGTGGCTCCAGCATCAGGTTGTCAGTGATACTGAAGGGCAGACCGGTTTCCAGTGAACCCAGCCAGCCCCAACCCCGGGCGCGGAAGTCGTTATTGTCCGTTGACGCTTTCATGCTGTGGCGGGTTCCCAGGGCCACAATGTCAGCCCACAGTCCGGAGGCGTTGTGTATCAGATTCAGGTATCCGCCCAGGCTGCCGGCATCATCCCGGACCGTGCCGGCACGGGAGCTGTCATCATCCTTAACATCAACGGAAGAATGGCCAGCAGCACCATATACCCCCGCGGTCACAGACATACCGGCAACCTCTGTTCTCATCAGGTCACCCTCCAGACGGACGAATCCATAGCTGCCGCTGCTTTCCGGCGTGGCCCCACGGGCAATACCGCCATTGTTATCGTGACCGAGATGACCGCCCTGAATGCTGAGACGGACGCTGTTGTTTTCACCATTTACACCGGTCTGATGGCTGCGGGAGCCTGCCACAATCCGGTCATAGTCCATTGCCTGTGTCAGCATGGAGGCATACAGGGGGACTTCTGCACGATAAGCATTTTCACTGCGCAGATACCAGCTCTCATCACTGTCCCGGTTGAGGGAGTAGTTAAAGGCACCGGCCTGCAGCTTATTCCCCTGGACAAAGGCCCCTTCCTCCGTGGTGGCACCGTTAATGGCTTCCACCACCTGAATACCCTTACCGCTGGTCGCCAGCCCCGACGCACTGTTGCCGGCGTTCACCAGGTTCAGGATGGTTTTTCCGGTTGCCCTGCCACCGTCAATGACCAGTCTGTCAGCATTGTTCTGTGCCATATCCGGGCGTACACGCAGGCTGATGGTGCCATTCTGCCCGTTCAGGTTTTTCACTTTCAGGGTTGCCGGTACGAACTTCCCTGTGCGGGTGGAGGTGAAATGAATCTGTCCGGCATGGCTGAGGTCATCCACCACCGACTGCACCGTGGCGTTATCAGGGATATTCCAGGTGGCACCGGAGGCGAGAGTGACATTCGTGGGGTCAATGGCACCGTTCAGCACAGTGCTGCCGGTCAGCTTCAGGGCTGTACCGCGCTGAGCAATGACATCCGTGGTGACGGTACTGTCGTTCAGCGTCAGCGTGCCTTCATTCAGGTTGACGGCTTTCTGGGTGAGTGTGGTGTTGCTGACAGTGAGTGTGCCACTTCCTGATTTTTCCACGCTGCCGTTACCGGTGAGAGAGCCTCCCTGCAGGAGTGCATCGCCTTCACGGATGGTCAGGGTATCGTTGTTCACCGTCTTCCCGGAAAGGGTAAGTATGGCGCCGTTATTCAGCGTGGTGGTGCCCGCCAGTGTGCCGCCCCTGGCGGTGAACAGTCCGCCATTTACCGTGGTATCCGTGGCCGTATCACCGGCGTTCAGTGTGAAGGAACTGCCTTTTTCCAGCATCAGGGCATCCGCCTGACCGCCTCCGATACGGAATGCCGTTCCGTCGCTCCGGGTACCACTGACAGCGGCCCCGGAATCGGCCAGCAGTACCCCGCCATTCCCCATGGATACGGTGGTAGCGGTACCACCATTGCGGACATCCAGCGTTCCGCCATCATCCACGCGGGTATTAGTGGCTGTGTGTCCGCTCAGCACATCCAGACGTCCGCCATTTTCCAGTACGACATTATCAGCCTTACCCGCCACAACGGAGAATGCTCCCAGGCGGTTTGTGCCGGTGACGGTTGCAGCTGTACTGGTAACCAGTGCACCGCCCGTGTTCTGGGTGACATCAGACGCTTTACCGCCGGCATTCACCTGCAGCTTTCCTTTCTGGTTGATGGTGGTATGCGCGGCAGTTCCTCCTTCCTTAATCACCTGCCAGCCATCACGGTTTATCAGCGTCTCTGTTGCCGTGCCACCGTTGTGTACATACTGGTTACCCCCCTCCAGCCGGGTGTTATGTGCCTCTCCGTGTACCGTCTGGTCACCACCGGCGTAAATGAGGGTGTCCCGTGCCATCCCCGAAGACCAGATAACCTGCCGGCCATTTTTGTTGATGGTGGTGGATTCAGCCGTCCCTCCGACCATCTGACCGCTGGACACATTTTCAGACTCCGGACCACCTTCTGCACCGGTGTTGACGATGGTTCCGGTTGCCAGTCCGCCATGTTTTATGGTCTGGTAACCATCCTGGTTAATAATTGTACCGGCAGCTTTCCCTCCCCCGTGTACCCACTGCTCACCTCTGTTATCCAGCGTGGTGTTCACCGCCAGTCCGTTAAGGCTCTGCCCTCCGCCATCACGAATAACCGTATCACTGGCAGTTCCTCCTGCCTGCACAATCTGACGATCATTTGCGGTGACAGTGGTGTTTCTGCCTGTGCCACCCGCTTTTATCCATTGCCCGCCGGTGTTTTCGTCACTGTCCGGCCCCAGCTCAAGCCCGGTACTGACAGTCACGCCATCAGCTGTTCCGGATACAAACTGGTTGTCATGGTTTACCAGTGTTCCGCCATTCACTGTTTCACCCGGGTGCACAACGATGTCAGCAGCCAGCACCGGGAGTGACGTGACCGCGGCAAGAGACAGTGCAACCGCCACACCGCCACGTTTACCCCGTGCGCGGGCCAGTTCGGAGGCAACCACGAAAGCGCCCGTAATGTGATTCCATACCAGCCTGTAGCAGGTATTCAGATGTCGTTTCATCAGCATTTCCTTAATCAGAGTGAGGGTGAATAAAAAAGCCGGTATCCACAGATGTGGATACCGGCAGGTAAAGGGTTACAGTGCCGGAGGTCCGGCTGACGGAAGTTTCTGACGTGTGGCTCTGTTGTTCCCTGAATCTCATGTCTGTGTGTATCTGTGCACGTTGCTAACAGGAGTTATTATTAGCATAACGATCGATATTAACGATCGATAAAATAGGTATCGATCGTTTTATTCTATTATCAAGCTATTGCACGGACAAGAGAGACAGTAACGAAAACAGCGCTTTTGTGAGCAGACTCAGAGGCAAGGAGGACATCATCCACAACAGGTTCAGAAGAAGATCCAGTTCCATACCGCGCGGGCAACAGAGACCACTGTGTCACGGACGGCACGCAGAACCGTGCGTGCAACAGAGGCAACACAGACGCTCTCCGCTGTGTCAAATATCCGGTCCACCGCACCGGTAAACTGCTCACGGGCCTGAGCGCGGACAGATTCCGTGCGCAGCTCGTCCTGCAGGCGGGTCATCAGGGGACTGGCGGCATGGTCGGGAAGCGCTGTCATGAGCGCACTGACCAGCGTATCCAGTTCCCAGCCGGTGCGGGCCGATACGGCCACAACCGGATGTACAGGCCGGAACAGACGGAATACCGCCTCCGTTTTTTCGCGAATGTTCTGTGCCTGTGCGGGAGAGGGCTGAATGCCGGCCATATCCCATTCATGGCAGGGCTCCGTTTTGTCGGCCTGTGTCACCACAAACAGCACCTGCTGATGTCCGCACTGCAGGATGTGTCGCCAGAAATACTCATCCACAGACAGGGCCCGGTCATCGGCTTTAATCAGCCACAGCACCAGGTCCAGTTCAGGCAGAATGTCACGGTACAGGGCTTCATACTCTGCATCCCTGTCCCGGCTCTCGCCCACCCCGGGCAGGTCAGTGATAACCATGCTGTGACCGTGACCACTCAGACGGAAGCGCCGCACTTCCCGGGTGCCGGCGTGAACATCACTGACCGGGGTGACCTCCCCCTGAAACAGTGCATTACAGAGTGAGGATTTACCGGCCCCGCTTTTACCCATAATGCCAATCACGGGTTCGTGACTGGTGAGTTTGCGCAGATGTTCCAGGATGTGACGGGAAAGTGAGTAAGGCAGGGAGGAGAGCGGTTTTTCAATTGCCTCAATGGCATCAGACGGATTCATACATGTATTCCCGGTGAAAAAAGACAAAACCCCCGCACACCGGAAAGGTGGCGGGGGATTCACGGAGATAATATCTGTCTGAAATTGTTTGGAATCGATGGGGATGTTGCGTATTAACATGAAGGAGGGCAGGAGTTATCCGTTATTGGGTGATATCCTTCCATGAAAATACGCGGTTATTGTTAAACAGCAGGCTGATTACTCCGTAAAGGAGAAAAATATTCATCTTGCAGCCTGATTATCAGGTGTGTTTATGTTTACTGAGGTGAGTATTTTTCAGTATATTGTCGGGGCAGTCAGTGGGAGATATTAAATTTACGTTTAGAGTTATCTTGCTTCTGCTGTGTATTTTTATAAGAGTGCGCACGTAATGATATCTGTTGATACCATGTTGTTAAGTGTTTCCCTTCCGGGTCATGCGTACTTGCAAAATGGCATCTGAATCGATCACGGTTTGGCCAAACCGTGATCGAATAGAGAGGAATACGCACGTAATGATTAAATGCTTTTGTTACACCATTCTTCCGGCATGAATATTTATCCAGTTCCCTTTTTTATTTGTGTAGTGATACTGTCGGAATAGCGTTCAGTAATGTGAAGTGTCCTGTTAAAAATCTTTAATAAATGTGTCATCCTGGTCAGGAAATATCTGCTGAGATATTATTAGTTGGTGGTGTTTTTACTGAGTAATAGCTGGCTTTTAATTCCTGAACTGAAATACTGTCGCTCGTCAGGGTTTAATTAAAACTGGATGATGATGTGAAAATGAAGGCTGGTTTTTGTGTTTGTCGAAGAAGTGTTATTTTAATCCATTCTCATCATTGGCTGGCGATTATACAGAAGTATTTGAAGAAAAAATGTTGCATTTTATCTGTGTCAGCAGGGAGGAAGTATTTTATTGATGTATCAGTATTAAATGGTTTTTGTTATTTATAAAAATGTCATCCTGTCCATAGAATATTGTACTCAGCATTCAGTGCAGGAACTGTCATCTTCTTTATTTTATTCTTCTTCAGGAGGGCAGTTTTCTGAAAGCGTTACTCCGGGGAAACTGTTTATGTTTATTCCCGGCAGGAAACCCGTACCTGCAATACCCTGGATGATGCTTTTTGCTGGTACGTTGTTGTGTGAAAATTAATCAACATGTGTGTTCCGGAGAGCGCCCGTAGACGCACAGATTCATTCTAACATTCTTTAGCGACAAAATACCGAATGGTTATTATTTAATCTGAAAATCGACAGAAATTTTTATCCTGTATTGATTCTGCTGCTATTTTTGCTATTAGTAGCAATAGTTGCGGTACTTTATGTTCTGTGTGTTGTGAGGTCATTATGCCATACTTTCAGTATCCTGATGAGTTTCCCCTGAGCTCGCTGCCTCCACTCATTCGTGATGCCGTTATTGAAGCTCAGCAAATCACGCAGGCTCCCCTGGGGCTTGTGGCAGCATCTGCCCTGGGCGCTGTTTCACTTGTCTGCCAGAATCTGATTGATGTCTGCAGACTGAATACACTGCGGGGGCCGGTTTCTCTTTTCTTACTGACGCTTGCTGAGTCCGGAGAACGAAAAACCGCAGTGGACAAATTATTAATGGAGCCCCTGTACCAGCAGGAGATGCTGTTATATTCCAGACACAAAAATGAACTGACGATATGGAAAAATAAGGAAGAGCTTTTAAAGGCGCAGAAAAAAGCATTGTTGTCAAAACTGAATAAAGAACTCCGCAAAGGCGCGGATGAGTCAGAAACGCTCAGACAACTGGAAGCGCTTCAGAAAAACAGAGGGGAAAAACCTGTAAGATATAAATTCATTTTTAATGATGCCACGACAGCAGCAATTAAAGATCAGCTTTGTGGTCAGTGGCGTTCAGTGGGTATCATGTCTGATGAAGCCGGTATAATATTTGATGGGTATACCCTGTCTGAGCTGCCTTTTATTAACAAAATGTGGGATGGCTCCGTATTGTCGGTGGACAGAAAGAATGAACCCGAACAGATGATTGAAAATGCTAGAATGACATTATCCCTCATGGTACAACCCGGTCTTTTTGACCGATATATGGAGCGAAAAGGTTCTGTTGCCAGGGACAGTGGTTTTCTTGCCCGTTGTCTAATCAGTAAACCTGCCACCACGCAGGGGAAACGCTTTATTAACGGAGCTGTGACCCCGGGAGGATCATTAACGGCATTTCATGAACGATTAATGGAACTGGCCAGAGGCAGTATTGAAAAATCCAGTAAGGATGAACGTTATTGTCTGCATTTTTCTCCTGAAGCGCAAAAAATATTTATTGATCACTATAATGTTCTGGAGCAGGATTTGTCTCCTTCCGGACCCTTAAGCCAGTTTCGGGGGCATGTTTCAAAAAAAACAGAAAACATTGCGAGAATTGCTGCGTTATTGCAGTATTTCAGTCAGGGTGAAGGGAAAATCTCTGCCGATATCATGACGTCTGCTGTCGTAATAAGTTCGTGGTACACAGATGAATATAAAAAATTATTTGCGTTACCTGACGAATCTGAACTGCAGCTGCAGGACGCCCGGGAGCTGCTCGACTGGCTCATTGAGGAGTGCCGCGGAGAATGCCCGCCCCGTGTCAGGAAAAATTATATTCTCCAGTGTGGCCCGGGCCGGTTCCGGAACAGGAAAAAGCTGAACGTCCTGCTGAACATTCTTGCATCTCAACTCAGGCTCTCTGTCGTGCAGGAAGGAAAAACCACCTATGTCCTGCTTTCCGAAATAAACAATATCACGCTGCCTGAACTGAATGCGTGCTACAGCCAGAAACTGATAAGATGGCATGAGCAATCCTTTGGCTTATAATGTTCCCTGTTGCTGAGACGGATTATTCAGTGGTGGTATCGCAGTATGCCCGTCACCCCCGCTTCTGCATGAGGGTGACGGAGGAAAAGTAAGTGTGCGGAGGCCCGGGAGCGTTATGAATCAACAGGCGTATAACAGGTACTCGTCAATCATCAGTTCCAGCTCGCGCTTTTCCCGTTTGCGCGCCACAGCCCAGTTTTCAAGCTCTGCATGTGATTTATGCTTTAACTCTTCAGTCCAGGGCTGCATGGAGTGAGCACACATCAGATCATACCAGCACAGCCATATCAGCGTGTGGTAGAGATCACGATCGTTGAAACGCCGGAGCAGGCTGTTCAGCCTGTTTGCCAGCCGGTTTTCACCCAGACGATGTAGCTCACTGAGTAAAACGCCGCCCAGATTAAAATGTGTAAGCAGCATGATTTCATGGGTCTGAATGCTGGTCATTAACCCTTCCTGAATGGCAGGAATGAACGGTGGTGTTCCCGGGTTGACGACCTGATAGAGTCCCTGTGGTGCCACTGAGATGATGGTGCCTTTTTCTGGCAGAAAAAAGTGGGCCAGGGTCAGGCGGTGATAACCATGAAGATGCGGAGCCCCCATTCCATGAGCGACGATAAGCCTCGTCACGTTTGTCATCCATTTCTGATGCTGGATGAGCAGCAGCTCACACCGGTTTTCAAGTTTTTGCATAATATTCTCTCCTTTAGCGCGCAGCAAAATGCCTCCGGGGGCCGGATCATGCCTTTGCTGCGGTTGAACGGATAACGGTCAGGAATTACGGACGGGACTGTGTAATACGTGCCTGCAACCAGGCTTCCACTTCACTTTTCAGCCATCGGGAGCTACGGCCCAGTTTGATGGGGGCAGGAAAGGCACCATCCTTGATGAGCTTGTAAAACCATTTATCGGTCAGGCCGGTCAGCTGAGTGATAAACGACATGTCGACCATCTGGTCATCCATCAGTGAAACTGGGGTATTCATGAAAATGTTCCTCCGGATGTTGTTAATCTCAACCGGCGTTGGTGATGAAAACAACGCACCACCTTCCCCGGCATAACAACCGGGGAAAAACGTAAAAAATAATCGGGAATGTGACCGTCAGGAGATAAACGGGGGGATTGCGGTGGCTGAGCCGTACCGGTATGTCGGGTGATTGTTGCGAAACGATGCTTCCGCACGCGCACGTGATAAAGGAGGGAGGACTTTCGTGAGACAAGGGGAAAACTGGCGTTCTGATAATTGCAGAGTTGTTTTTGAAGGCGGTTGTGGTGCATCAGCCCGTGACCTGTGGGCAGGCGACAGGTATCACTGGTGGGATAAGACTGTCTGATTGGTATTATAAATATATAAGAGAGCTCAAACACATGAGTTCATATATGTGAAATAAATCTGTGAGTGTGATCAGCAGACCAGTCTACCCAGTAGCAACAGATTGCGTTGTACTCACAGGGTTATCCCTGATAACTGGCGTATAACCTGCGTACATAAAACGTACCTGCAATGCACCTGAACAGAGTGCATTAAGCATCCGCCTGAGCAGTAAACGTATCCGATCTGGTGAGTGACAGTCTGAGAGCATTCTCAGTAATCGCCCCCTTGTATCCTGGAAATTGGTTAAGATAACAGCGATTAGATTTGGCAAGGTGTATGCAGCCAGCAGCTTAACATCTCAGCTAACTTGTGGTTACCTTCAGGTTGTCGCAATGGCATCGGACATCCGGTGTCGGATAACTAAACGTAGCGTTAAGGCGATATTGCTGAGAGACCGGTTAAGTGGTTGCACGGGAGTAATGAGTCTGGGGAGGGTACCAGAATGTCAGTCTGGTGCGGTATGCTGGCAGTATCACGTTGATTACAGCATAAAGTAACGAGAGACGAATGGAAGTTAAAACCAGAGCAGTTCCGTCGTTGTTCATCCCGGGAGACGCTGGAAAAAGTGATTTCCCACACACGTTATAAACTTACCCCTGCGGAGCTGGAAGCCTTTAACTCTGCGGTCGATCACCGGCTGGCAGAACTGACAATGAACAAACTTTACGATCGCGTGCCGGCTTCCGTCTGGAAATATGTCACCTGAATCTTGAATCCGCGCTACGATGACTCCGGTGTTATCTGTGCACCGGAAGATCGGGAACATTAAGCAGTATAACGGCAACAAAGAATTCGAAATCAAAAGGGAATGGTGTACAGAGGGGCAGGCGTTCAGGCATTACCGGCCTGTATCTTCTGAAGGGGACTCGTATTTGTCGGGGCTGAGTATTCCGCTCGATTCGATCACGGATTGGCGGAATACCTGACTGTGATTGATTCAGGTACCATTTTGCAGGGAGCCGGTGCGTTACTGTCTGGCACAACAAACGCAGCGGGTCGCTCTGCCCCGCCGATTCCTGATAATCCCTCCCCTGTAACCTACTGCAACAGTACAAATACACTGACGCCTGAAACGGTAACCAGAATCAGCAGCAGCAGTAACGTCAGTAAACAGAGCAGACGATCGGTCTTCCGGTAATAACCGAAGGGGTCGACAGCGCCACAATACGGGCAACATACTGTATTATGAGTAATTGCGTTACCACAGTCCCTGCACTTCTTTTTGCATATCACGATCGCTCCCTCTCCACGCCTTATCCGTAACCTGTTTTTTACATTAAAAAAACAACGCCGGGAATTCAATCGTCAGTCCGGCGATGACCGTTCGGGTTATCACAGAGTGCCTGAGACAGTGTCCTGCCGGAGGTCACCTCAGGGGTTCTGCGCATTTTTTACGACGTGGTTATTCCGTATGAACCATACGGAGATTTAACCATGACCTACAAATACAACCCCTTCTGGCAGCAACGTATTCGTGAGACGGTGCGGCACGCACTGAATGTTCATCCCCGCCTGACGGCATTGCGGGTTGACCTGCGTTTCCCGGATGTACCGGCAGCAACGGACGCAGCTGTGATATCCCGCTTCATCAATGCCCTGAAAGCCCGAATCGACGCTTACCAGAAACGTAAGCATCGGGAAGGTAAACGCGTGCATCCCACAACCCTGCATTACGTCTGGGCCCGGGAGTTTGGGGAGTGCAAAGGTAAAAAACACTATCACCTGATGCTGCTGGTCAACCGGGATACCTGGTGTCGTGCCGGCGATTACCGCGCTCCGGGATCACTGGCCGGGATGATTAAACAGGCGTGGTGCAGTGCCCTGGGAGTGGATGCCGGACGTTATGACACGCTGGCACATTTTCCGGTCAGGCCGGCGGTGTGGCTGGAACGCGATGATGACACCGGCTTTCAGCAGGTGCTGGAGCGTGCTGACTATCTGGCGAAGGAGAGTACCAAAGCTTACGGCACCGGTGAGCGCAATTTTGGCTGCAGTCGTGGCTGAGCCCGACAGACGACTTATCTGACCTTAGTGTGATGACGTGTTCACAGCGACCACACTGATTTTCCCTTCTGAGACTGAACTGAAAACCGCCATTCACACCTGACCACGCTGCCCGTACCGGGACGGCTGTTGCCTGCGTGTCGTCTGGCGCAGAGGAACATATACTATGTACGCAAAATCTTTTCTCGCACTTGATGGCAACGGACGTCTGATCGGTGCCCGTACCGCACAGACTGCTCCTTATGCCCACTACACCTGCCACCTTTGCGGCAGTGCACTCAGATACCACCCGCAATACGACACCGAACGGCCCTGGTTTGAACACACTGACGACGGGCTGACGGAGCACGCGCAGCAATGTCCTTATGTCAGGCCGGAACGCAGAGAAATACGGTTGATTAAACGTCTGCAGCAATTCGTCCCGGATGCCTTACCCGTGGTACGTAAAGCCAGCTGGTACTGCAGGCAATGTCACCACGATTATTATGGGGAGCAGTACTGCACACACTGCCAGACCGGGCGTTTCAGTGAGGAGGGGGTAGCAGAATGAACGGTATAAAAACGGGGCTGGGGATCACGCCGGGTGAGCACATTATCAGTGCCGACTCTGCGCTCAGCAGAAATATCCGGCATTGTTTCTGCCTTTCCTGTCATGGCCGGTTGATTCTGCAGACAGATGCTCAGGGGGCGTGGTTTGAGCATGATTTACATGCCCTGAGTGAGCAACAGAAGGGTAAGCGTGCAGCAAGAACCGTATTGACGGGGATGTGTTATTCAGTCGGCAGTGCTACGCGCCAGGGGAGCAGTTCGCCGACCCGGTTTATCGGCCAGTCGGCTATGACGTCAAGGACATAGCGGAGGTAGCTTTCTGGCTCCACTCCGTTCAGTTTGCACGTCCCGATCAGGCTGTACAGCAGCGCTCCCCGCTCTCCTCCATGATCCGAACCGAAGAACAGGTAGTTTTTGCGGCCCAGACTGACCATCCGCAACGCATTTTCAGCGATGTTATTGTCCGTCTCAGCCCAGCCATCATCTGCATAGTACGTCAGCGCCGGCCACTGGTTCAGGGCGTATGCGAACGCTTTCGCCAGTTCTGAGTGTCGCGACAGGGTTTTCATCTTTTCACGCAGCCAGCTTTCCAGGGATTTCAGCAGCGGTTTCGTTTTCAACTGACGTTCGGCAAGGCGCTGCTCCGCCGTCATTCCCCTTATCTCTGCCTCGATGGCGTACAGTTCGCCGATCCGTTTCAGCGCTTCCTCCGTCAGGGCTGACGGGGTGCGAACGTGCACATCGTGGATTTTACGGCGGGCGTGAGCCCAACAGGCGGCTTCCGTTATCCGGCCATCCCGGTACAGCTCGTTGAACCCGGCGTATGCATCCGCCTGCAGTACACCACTGAACCCCGCAAGATGGGTCTGCGGATGGATGCCTTTTCTGTCCGGGCTGTAAGCGAACCACACCGCCGGCGCCAGCGTTGACCCGGCGTTACGGTCGTCACGAACGTAGGTCCATAACCGCCCGGTCTTCGTTTTCTTATTGCCTGGCAACAGCACCGGGATAGGCGTGTCATCAGCATGGAGCTTACCGTCAGTCAGCACATAGCCATGAAGCGCCTCTTCCAGCGGAGACAGCTGCCGGCAGCATGCATCCACCCAGCCCGACAGCAGTGAACGGCTCAGCTCCACACCTTGCCGGCCGTATATTTCTGACTGGCAATACAGCGGGGTGTGCTCTGCATACTTCGAGGTCAGCACGCGGGCCAGCAGCCCCGGTCCGGCGATACCCCGCTCGATGGGCCGCGAAGGTGCAGGTGCCTGCACGATGGTATCGCACTGAGTACAGGCATGTTTTTCCCGTACCGTCCGGATAACCCGGAAGGCGCTACGCATCAACTCCAGCTGTTCGGCGGTATCCTCGCCCAGATAGCTCAGTGAACCGCCGCAGTTCGGGCAGCACGGCGCCGCAGGCAACAGTCGCTTTTCGTCACGGGGTAGTGATTCAGGGAACGGCTTACGGGTGCGGGTCTGACGCAACGGACGCTGTACTGCCGGGTCATACACCCTACCAGTCAGCGTATCGCTCTCTTTCTGAAGCCGGTTCAGATCGGCTTCCATTTGTGCGATACGGCGGGAGACTTTTTCGGAACGACTGCCGAAGTTCATCCGGCGGAGTTTATCCAGCTGCGCCTGCAGATGGTCTATTTCGCGCTCCCGGTTGCTCAGCTTTTCCTGCAGGGCGTGGATCAGCGCTTCCTGTTCGGCCAGGCGCTGTTTCAGCAGGAAGATGTCGTCAGAAGAGATGTCGTTCATAAGCCCGTATTTTACCGGGCTTATTCTGTGACAACCAGGATAAAGAGATTTACAGCATGGTCAGGGAGGTCAGCAGCCGCTTGGGCTGTCGCCAGTCGATACCTTCCAGCAGCATCGCCAGCTGCGCCTGTGTAAGGAACACTTTGCCATCACGGGCTGACGGCCAGGTGAAGCGCCCACGCTCCAGCCGTTTGGTCAGGAGGCACAGTCCGTCACCGGTGGACCACAGCAGTTTAACCTGACTGCCGCTGCGGCCCCGGAAAATGAAAACATGGCCGGACATGGGATCGTCTTTCAGCGCCGTCTGTACTTTCGCAGCCAGGCCGTTGAAGCCATTTCTCATATCGGTGATACCGGCAACCAGCCAAATTTTG
>OAWU01000952.1_pt1 | contig 13265 bp, 11 predicted proteins | sample 1477041 | NCBI WGS metagenome assembly OAWU01 (sample SAMEA2580266, study PRJEB22360) | human gut metagenome | biome: human gut; feature: human-associated habitat; material: faeces | place: Denmark | collected 2008/2010
AGTCATCGGGCATTATCTGAACATAAAACACTATCAATAAGTTGGAGTCATTACCTGTCACGTTCATACCATACCTGCCGAATCGTGGCTTCAGAAAAGTTTGGTTTTTCGGCCTGAATCTGTTCTACAAGCTGGCGGTAGTGTTTGCCCCAAACTGAATTGTATTGATTATTTTTTTCAATTTGAGCACGAAAGAAGGGGGCTAATGCTGATGAATCCTGAACCATCTCTTAATCCAATATGTAGGGGGGAGGGAAATTGGGATAGCCTTATCTTATCGGATTAATCTCAAAAATGTTAAATTTTGTGATAAAAAAAATAACTTTCATCCTGAAATTACCTTCTGCCCTGGAGCCACCACATTTATCTGATGACTTAACTGCAAAACGCATGATGTTGATGGCTCTCAGAGAAGGCTATAGCATTCTTTCATACGTAAAATCGCTACTCGTTTTTCAACCTGTGTGAGGTTTCTAGTTGCATATGGAATCAACTGTTTTTAGGTAAACATCGTTTCCAGTAAATGGATATGCCGAAATTCAGAGGGTTCCAGTAACGACATTATTGACAGCAAACATACGACATTCATTTTGCTGATAACGCTGACGGATAGTGCTTCGCCACAATGTCATTCATCTTATCCACCAGATCCAGTCGCTTGAATGTGATGTGTCCACTGCCTTTCTGAAAGTAGCGAATAGTGAACAACTCATCTTCGAAAATCTGCTGATGCGGATTATCGCGCACAAAATCCATAAACCGGATGGAGACATCATGCCGGTTATCGGGAATGGTCTTCCCATCCAGCAGGTAGAACATCCGTTCCAGATCGGCAAGCTGATCTCGCCGCCAGCCCCAGTACAGGCTGTAGCCCCATCTGTCATGCTTCACCAGATTGTTAACGATAATCTTCTTACCGAAATAACAGGGATTATTGGTTTTGTAGTCCCAGCTCAATCCCTTAAATACATTGATAATCCCACGTTCGAAAACGTCCTGCTTGTTATGGTGCAACTGCTCAAAAGTACTCAGGATGTTGGCTTCGCTAATCGCCGGGAGCTCGCCCTCCTCCAGGTTCTTTGCCCACTGACTGCGGGCTTCGGCATCCATCAGAGTCAACATCCCGGACTTCAGCATGAGATCGCGCCAGATACTGCGATCGATATTTCGGGTGATCACCGGCATCGCTTTGTCGGTTGGCTGCATCAGCCAGCAATCAAAGGCATATCCATTACGCATTCCCCAGGTTCCAGCCACATCACCGCCAATACTGAATGTCAGGCTGGAGATATCATCAAGTTTTTGGATTAACGTCGCTATCTGCTTCAGTGCACTATCACGTCCTGTGACGATACGCTCAATATTGGTCGAGCAAATTATCTCGTTATGATCGGTTAGGACTTCAGCTTCTGTTTGCATAATCTTTTGTCCGTAAAAAAATACACTCGCCGTTAGTAGCTGACGGATTATCCACTAGTGAAAGATTGGGTAAATAATGAGATTGAAAATCGGGAAGGTGACTCGCAATAAATTATTTGATCACCTACGGATGGGCGATGGGCATATAAAGTAGCCTCCTGACGCAAGCGGTGAATGCTGAAGAAGATGCACTAACAATCTGGTGTTGAATCCCCTCCTCACCGTCATACAAATCTGAAAAACCAAACAACTTCCGGTAAAATCCCGGCAAAAGCCGACGTAAAAACACATTCAAAGGATAAAAAATGACCAGTCTTCAGCAGCGCGCGGAGCTTCATCGCCAGATCTGGCAAATTGCTAACGATGTCAGAGGTTCGGTCGATGGATGGGATTTTAAGCAATACGTTCTGGGCGCGCTTTTCTACCGTTTTATCAGCGAAAATTTTTCCAGCTATATTGAAGCCGGTGATGACAGTATCTGTTATGCAAAACTGGATGACAGCGTAATTACTGATGACATTAAAGACGATGCCATCAAAACCAAAGGCTACTTCATCTACCCAAGTCAGCTTTTCTGCAACGTAGCTGCGAAAGCAAATACCAATGACAGACTGAATGCAGATTTAAACAGCATCTTCGTTGCTATCGAAAGTTCTGCTTACGGTTACCCTTCAGAAGCTGACATCAAAGGTTTGTTTGCTGATTTCGATACCACCAGTAACCGCCTGGGTAACACCGTTAAGGATAAAAATGCCCGCCTGGCTGCGGTTCTGAAAGGGGTTGAAGGGTTAAACCTTGGTGACTTTAACGAACATCAGATTGACCTGTTCGGCGATGCCTATGAGTTCCTGATTTCTAACTATGCGGCGAATGCCGGTAAGTCAGGCGGCGAGTTCTTTACACCGCAGCACGTCTCTAAGCTGATTGCACAACTGGCTATGCACGGGCAGACCCATGTTAACAAAATCTACGACCCGGCAGCAGGTTCCGGTTCGCTGTTGTTGCAGGCTAAAAAACAGTTCGATGACCATATCATCGAAGAAGGTTTTTTTGGTCAGGAGATCAACCATACGACCTATAACCTGGCGCGTATGAACATGTTTTTGCACAACATCAACTACGACAAGTTTGATATCAAGCTGGGTAATACACTGACTGAGCCGTACTTCAGAGATGAAAAACCGTTTGATGCCATCGTTTCTAACCCACCGTATTCTGTGAAATGGATTGGCAGCGATGACCCGACGCTGATTAACGATGAACGTTTTGCCCCGGCTGGCGTTCTGGCCCCCAAATCCAAAGCTGACTTCGCCTTTGTATTACATGCGCTGAACTATCTTTCTGCCAAAGGTCGTGCTGCGATTGTCTGCTTCCCGGGCATTTTTTACCGTGGCGGCGCGGAGCAGAAAATCCGTCAGTATCTGGTTGACAATAACTATGTCGAAACCGTGATTTCACTCGCACCGAATCTGTTCTTTGGCACCACCATTGCCGTCAATATTCTGGTGCTGTCTAAGCATAAAACGGATACCAAAGTTCAGTTTATTGATGCCAGCGAATTGTTCAAAAAAGAGACTAACAACAACATTCTGACCGATGCTCATATCGAACAGATTATGCAAGTATTTGCCAGCAAGGAAGATGTTGCTCATCTGGCGAAATCTGTCGCGTTTGAGACCGTTGTCGCGAATGACTATAACCTGTCGGTGAGCAGCTATGTGGAAGCGAAAGATACTCGCGAAATTATCGATATCGCTGAGTTGAATGCAGAGCTGAAAACCACGGTCAGCAAAATCGACCAATTGCGCAAAGATATTGATGCGATTGTGGCTGAAATTGAAGGCTACGAGGTGCAGAAATGAGCGAGTTAAGTTATCTGGAAAAATTGCTGGATGGGGTTGAAGTTGAGTGGTTGCCATTGGCTAAAGTTTGTCGTTTAATAAACGGGAGAGCATATAAGCAAGAAGAACTGCTTTCCAAAGGCAAATATCCAGTATTAAGAGTCGGTAATTTTTTTACTAACCAAAATTGGTATTACTCAGATTTAGAATTAGATCAAGACAAGTATTGTGATAACGGTGACCTTTTATATGCTTGGTCCGCATCATTTGGTCCAAGAATTTGGCATGGGGGTAAATCTATTTACCATTATCACATATGGAAAGTGGTTCCAGATTCGAATCTTATTTGTAAACAGTTTCTATATTACTTGTTACAATGGGATACTAAAGCACTTAAAGATGCACATAGCACTGGTTCTACTATGATGCACATCAGCAAAACTACAATTGAAAAAAGGTTAGTCCCCATCCCCTGCCCGGATAATCCGGAGAAATCCCTTGCCATCCAGTCTGAAATTGTTCGGATTCTGGATAAGTTTACTGCACTTACCGCTGAGCTTACCGCTGAGCTTACCGCTGAGCTTAACATGCGTAAAAAACAGTACAACTACTATCGCGACCAGTTGTTTAGTTTTAATACCGAAGATGTTCCACATTTACCTATGGGGCAAAAAGATATTGGCGAGTTTATCCGGGGTGGTACTTTTCAGAAAAAAGACTTTATAGATGCAGGTGTAGGGTGCATACACTATGGTCAAATCTATACGTATTACGGAACATATACAGAAAAAACAAAAACATATATTTCAACCGCACTTGCAAAAAAATGCAAGAAGGCTCAAAAGGGAGATTTGATTATCGCAACTACTAGTGAGAATGATGAGGATGTATGTAAAGCTGTTGCATGGTTAGGCAGTGAAGATATAGCAGTAAGCAGTGATGCCTGTATTTACAAACATAATTTAAACCCTAAGTATGTCTCATATTTTTTTCAAACAGAACAATTCCAAAATCAAAAAAGACAGTATATTACTGGCGCAAAAGTTCGGCGTGTAAATGCTGATAATTTATCTAAGATATTAATTCCAGTCCCTTCTATGGAGATACAGGAACGTATAGTATCCATTCTCGATAAATTCGACACCCTGACCAACTCCATCACCGAAGGTCTCCCGCGTGAAATCGAGTTGCGCCAGAAACAATACGAGTATTATCGTGATTTACTGTTCAGTTTCCCGAAACCTGAAACTGTCAGTAATTAATTGACCATTGCTACCGACCGGGCCACCTTAACACCCGGTCAGTATATAGACTATTTTTTACACGCTGGAAGTCACCCTTAACTCCCTTCCGGCCCTTGCCAGACGGCACAAAGGATGCGCTATGACTCATCAGACACACACCATTGCTGAATCCAATAACTTTATCGTTCTTGATAAGTACATCAAAGCTGAGCAAACAGGCGACAGCTATCAGAGCGAATCGGACCTGGAACGGGAACTGATTCAGGACCTGCGAAATCAGGGCTATGAATTTATATCCGTAAAATCTCAGTCGGCGATGCTGGCCAATGTTCGACAACAGCTTCAGAACCTCAATGGTGTGGTATTTAATGACAGTGAGTGGCGGCGTTTCACGGAGCAGTATCTGGATAACCCGAGCGATGGCATTCTGGATAAGACCCGTAAAATCCATATCGACTATATTTGCGACTTTATTTTTGATGACGAACGCCTTGAGAACATCTATTTGATAGATAAAAAGAATCTCATGCGCAATAAGGTGCAGATTATCCAGCAGTTTGAACAGGCGGGTTCTCATGCTAACCGTTATGACGTCACGATCCTGGTTAATGGCTTGCCACTGGTGCAAATCGAACTGAAAAAGCGCGGCGTGGCGATTCGTGAGGCCTTTAACCAGATACATCGTTACAGCAAAGAGAGTTTTAACAGCGAAAATTCTCTGTTTAAGTATCTGCAACTGTTTGTCATTTCCAACGGCACCGATACCCGTTATTTTGCCAACACGACAAAGCGCGATAAAAACAGTTTTGACTTCACCATGAATTGGGCGAAATCAGACAACACGCTGATTAAAGACCTCAAAGACTTTACCGCTACCTTTTTCCAGAAACATACTCTGCTTAATGTCTTAGTGAACTACAGCGTGTTCGATATTAGCCAAACGCTACTAGTGATGCGACCGTACCAGATTGCCGCCACTGAGCGTATCTTATGGAAAATCAACAGCTCCTATAAAGCGAAAAACTGGTCTACCCCCGAAAGCGGTGGCTTTATCTGGCACACAACCGGTTCTGGTAAAACCCTGACCAGCTTTAAAGCCGCGCGCCTGGCAACAGAACTGGACTTTATTGATAAAGTCTTCTTTGTGGTCGACAGGAAAGACCTCGATTACCAGACTATGAAGGAATATCAGCGTTTTTCGCCAGACAGCGTCAACGGCTCGGAAAATACAGCAGGTCTTAAACGAAATCTGGATAAGGACGATAACAAAATTATCGTCACCACTATTCAGAAACTTAATAACCTGATGAAAGCAGAAAGCGACCTGCCTGTATACAATCAGCAAGTGGTGTTTATATTTGATGAATGTCACCGCAGCCAGTTTGGAGAAGCGCAGAAAAATCTGAAGAAGAAATTCAAACGCTATTATCAGTTTGGTTTTACCGGCACACCTATTTTCCCGGAAAACGCTTTAGGCTCAGAAACGACCGCCAGCGTATTTGGTCGTGAATTGCATTCGTATGTGATTACCGATGCGATTCGTGACGAAAAAGTGCTCAAATTCAAGGTGGACTACAACGATGTGCGGCCACAGTTTAAGTCTTTAGAGACAGAAACCGACGAGAAAAAACTGAGTGCGGCTGAAAATCAGCAGGCGTTTCTTCATCCCATGCGTATACAGGAAATTACGCAATATATTCTGAATAACTTCCGCCAGAAGACCCACCGTACTTTCCCAGGTTCCAAAGGCTTTAATGCCATGCTGGCAGTGAGTAGCGTGGATGCCGCGAAAGCCTATTACGCGACGTTTAAACGGTTACAAGAGGAAGCAGCTAATAAATCGGCCACCTATAAACCGCTGCGTGTTGCGACAATCTTCTCCTTTGCCGCCAATGAAGAACAAAATGCCATTGGTGAAATTTCCGATGAAACTTTTGATACCAGCGCAATGGACAGCAGTGCTAAAGAGTTTCTTGACGCTGCAATTCGTGAGTATAACAGCTATTTTAAAACTAACTTCAGCACCGACAGTAACGGTTTTCAGAACTACTATCGTGATTTAGCCCAACGGGTTAAAAATCAGGATATCGATCTGTTAATTGTCGTTGGGATGTTTTTAACCGGCTTCGACGCTCCAACATTGAACACGCTATTCGTCGATAAAAACTTGCGTTTTCACGGCCTGATGCAGGCATTCTCCCGCACCAACCGCATTTATAACGCCACTAAAACCTTCGGTAACATCGTCACTTTCCGGGATCTGGAACGCTCAACCATTGATGCCATAACGCTGTTTGGTGATAAAAATACCAAAAATGTAGTGTTAGAAAAGAGTTATGCAGAGTATATGGAAGGCTTTACTGATGCTGCCACTGGTGAAGCTAAACGCGGCTTTATGGCAGTAGTTTCAGAACTGGAACAACGGTTCCCTGACCCTGCCAGTATTGAAAGTGAAAAAGAGAAGAAAGACTTCGTTAAACTGTTTGGTGAATACCTGCGTGCCGAGAACATCCTGCAAAACTATGATGAATTTGCCACGCTGAAAGCCCTGCAACAAATCGATCTTAGCGATCCTGTTGCGGTAGAAAAATTCAAAGAAGAACATTATGTGGATGATGAAAAGTTCGCTGAATTACAAACGATTCGTCTCCCTGCTGAACGCAAGATTCAGGATTATCGTTCTGCCTATAACGATATTCGTGACTGGCAGCGCCGCGAGAAAGAGGCTGGCAAAAAAGAAAAGTTAACTACTGACTGGGATGACGTGGTTTTTGAAATCGATTTGCTGAAGTCTCAGGAAATAAACCTGGATTATATCCTTGGACTGATTTTCGAACACAACAGACAAAACAAAGGTAAGGGCGAAATGACCGAAGAGGTCAAACGCTTAATTCGTTCAAGCCTTGGGAACCGTGCCAAAGAAGGTCTGGTGGTCGATTTTATTCAGCAAACGAACCTGGATGATTTGCCGGATAAAGCCAGCATCATTGACGCGTTTTTTACCTTTGCTCAACGCGAACAGCAACGTGAAGCAGAAGCCTTGATCAAAGAAGAAAATCTCAATGAAGAGGCGGCGAAACGCTATATTCGCACGTCTTTAAAACGCGAATACGCCACCGAAAATGGCACGGAATTAAACGAGACATTGCCAAAACTCAGTCCGTTAAATCCGCAATATAAGACGAAAAAACAGACGGTTTTCCAGAAGATCGTCGCGTTTATTGAGAAGTTTAAAGGTGTAGGCGGGCAGATATAATGTATTAATCCGAACCTGATCTGGCAGATAGCTGTCAGATCAGGACTGAGCTAATAAAAATTAATATCGAACCGAAAATACCAACGCCTGTACCAACATTTTTCGTTTGCGATGGGTTGGAATTGGTTAGCCCTGAGAGAGTTAAAATAGCGAGAAAGATAGGTAACTAACGGATCCCAGGCACAAAAAAAGCCGCCCTTAAGCGACTCGATTTGCATACGATGTGGTGGAAGGCCGGACTCAAACATGCGATTTAACCTCATGATTTAAAATTGTTAATAATAAACAACACCATCCTATACCAACACAGATACCAACACGAAAAATCACTGGTTTTCGGCATCGAACCAGGACAATCAGGTCCTGATTGAGATACCGAGCTCTGTTACTCGTCATCTTCCTCGACAGGCTCCATTGCATCAAGTGGTACTCGCACCATCGCGATAGAACCAATCCGGATAAAAGCATCTTCCCCATCTATATCGGTTAACTGATATCGCTTACTTGATGCCGGATAATTGTGTCGATTGGCAACAGTGTACTCTTTCGTACAGCCAGAATGTGGCAGACTGAGGTGGAATAGATAACGTCCGTATGCCCGCTGACCACCTCCGGGCGGGAGAGTGTGGTATCTGACATCATCATTTTTCCTTTCTGTTTATAAATGAAAACGCCAGCCGTGTTCAGGCTGACGTCAGGGAAGTGAAATCGGGTGAGTGATCTTCACTGGTTCTGGTGCAAAAGTTACTGTTGGCGCAGGGTACGGATACCCTCCCTGGCCTGTTCGATACAGGGCAACAGTGCTGCCGAATCTGTTTTATCCTCATCGTTGTCGAAGATAATTCCCGATTCGCAGTCGATATTGTCCTGCAGCCACGTAATCAGAATATCCAGCGCTGTTTCCGTGGTTAATGATTTCATGTTGTGAATTTCCGGATTACCAGTCGAAAGTGGGTAAACCCGGCAGATATCCGGCACTGGCATCCAGATGAATGAGACTGACACCATAACGCCGGATGAGTGTGACGACCAGACGACGGAACGTTTTTGACAGCCCCAGGCGCTTAAGCCGCAGAACCGGGTATGACCACGCATCGGTACGTAACAGATAACCGGTATCTGGGCGAGGATACCGCCGAACAGCTGGAGTTGATGCGTAGCGCCTTCCGGGTTATCCGGACGGTACGGGAAAAACATGCCTGTACTCAGTGCGATACCATCGTGCAGGCACCTGCACCTTCGCGGCCCATCGAGCGGGGTATCGCCGGACCGGGGCTGCTGGCCCGCGTGCTGACCTCGAAGTATGCAGAGCACACCCCGCTGTATTGCCAGTCAGAAATATACGGCCGGCAAGGTGTGGAGCTGAGCCGTTCACTGCTGTCGGGCTGGGTGGATGCATGCTGCCGGCTGCTGTCTCCGCTGGAAGAGGCGCTTCATGGCTATGTCATGACTGACGGCAAACTCCATGCCGATGATACCCCGGTCCAGGTACTGCTGCCGGGTAATAAGAAGACGAAGACCGGGCGGTTGTGGGCGTATGTTCGTGATGACCGCAATGCCGGGTCAGCGTTGGCACCTGCAGTGAGGTTCGCTTACAGCCCGGACAGAAAAGGCATCCATCCGCAGACTCATCTTGCTTGCTTCAGCGGTGTGCTGCAAGCGGATGCGTACGCCGGGTTCAACGAGCTGTATCGCAATGGTGGGATAACGGAAGCTGCCTGCTGGGCTCATGCCCGCCGAAAGATCCACGATGTGCACGTCCGCATCCCGTCAGCACTGACGGAAGAAGCCCTGGAGCAGATCGGTCAGTTGTACGCCATAGAGGCGGATATAAGGGGAATGCCGGCAGAGCAGCGGCTTGCTGAACGTCAGCGAAAAACGAAACCGCTGTTGAAATCCCTGGAAAGCTGGTTGCGTGAAAAGATGAAGACCCTGTTCTTCGGCTCTGGCCATGGTGGTGAGCGGGGAGCGCTACTGTACAGCCTGATCGGGACGTGCAAACTGAATGACGTGGATCCAGAAAGCTACCTTCTCCATGTGCTTGGCGTCATAGCAGACTGGCCGGTCAACCGGGTCAGCGAACTGCTTCCGTGGCGCATAGCACTGCCAGCTGAATAACACATCCCCGTCAATACGGCCCTCGCTGTACGCTTACTTTTGTTCGGACTGCTTATGGCCTTTTTCCACTGGTGGCGCAGGAAAGTTAACCGGCTGCCACCATGGGATGACGTGTAAACCGTGCAGGCATGTTTTCACGTGGTGACGCTTTCATTGGGGGTCTACGCCGGAACCCCAATATTGTTCACATACATGAATTTGAAAAACTAAGCGATACTGCTGTCCGTACCTTATAAACTTATTTCAACGCTTCCGGCAGCGTCACAATCCACAGTTCACTGTCAGACTCCGGTTTCTCCAGTGGCTTCACTCTGAGGGTCGTTTCAACCTGCTTGTCGTCAAGCGTCAGCTTTCCTTCCGCGTTCACCCGATAATCCTTGAATGTCTTGCCCTCGACCGGATGTTGCATCGCCACCTTCACGCCAAAGTCGTTATCGTTCGCCACCGCCAGCGTTTTGCTGTCGATCAGCGCCAACCCTTCAGCCTTCTCCTGCTGCCAGCCCAAGGAGCGCAGATCAACAACCTGCGTTTTCTGCGCAAGGGTAATGCCGCGCTGTGACAGGGTTTTCTCATCATCAAACTCCGGATACTCACCCGGCTTGTCGAAGCCTGACAGGTCGCTCGCCTTATTGAGATCGACCTCGTAAATCAGGTTACGCATTCTGTTGTTTTTATCTCTTCCCTGTTCGATCAGCAGGATGTGCTGGTTATCGAGCGCCACGATGTCTCCGATTTTAGCGTCGCTGTTTTTGCTGTAGGCCGCGCTGTCGATAGGATAACCGTACATCGCGGTTTTTCCGCTTGCCGGATCGAAGCTCACCAGACGCGTAAACAGCGCCTTTTTCTTGCTCTTAGCGTCGATATCCAGCGTACTTTGCACGGCGACAATAATACGCCCGTCCGGCATACGGGTGAGGCCTTCAAAGCCGCGGTTCGCCTGACGCCATTTGAGGATATTTGGCAAACCGCCCGCAATCGCTTTTTCCCCTTCCGCCGCCTGCGGACCGTGGATTGCCAGGATTTTCCCTTTACTGTCGATGTTAATCAGGAACGGGCCATACTCATCGCACAGCCAGTAACCTCCTTTACCATCCGGAGTGATCCCTTCCGTATCCAGCCCGCGATTATCCCCCTTCAGTCTATGTAACGTGTCGCTGAAGGCCACTTCATTGGTGGAGCCAATCACGTCGCTTGCCAGCGGCAGACCGTTGATCGCGCCTTTATCGTCATGCAGAGGACGGGGATCGATGGCCTCCGCTTTGCCGTTTTGTACACGAATCGTCATCAGCAGCGGCGCGAAATCTGGCGTAACGAAAATTTTAGTTTCGTTTTTCCCCTCTTTCGGTGAATCCGCGTTCGGACCGCGATCGGTAATGGTTGCGAATGTCAGGGCATCGCCCTGTTTACCGGTGAACAGCAGGCCAGAACCTATCCCAACCGGAAGGCCGTTCGGGAATGCACTGGCAAATGCGCCGGCGTAGTTCACGTGCGTGCCTTCTGGAAAACTGACGACATAGCGCTCAGCCGTAGGTTGTGCCGCCAGGGCAGAGAAAGAGAGCGTACAACCGATTAGCACGGGAATAATTTTTCTTTTCATATTGTTAGCATCCATAAAGTGAAGATCACACTACACCATAAAGAAGAAACGAGTCAGGAAAATGACATCGAATGGCAACATGCGCGGGCCTGAGGCCAAAGAAATGTAAAACACTGTTGTTATTTGTAACAACGGAAACATTTACGGAAATTATTTGTCTTTCTTCGTGATCAAAAATGCTGTGTCTTGTTGGATTGGAGTGATGAGGGCTGCGTTTAGGAAACGCCCTATATTGTACGGTTGCATTATCGCGGTAGGGGTAATGCACGTGTCAGTATGATGAGCTGACCACACTCACGTGGGTGGACTGGTATAACAATCGACGATTGCTGGAAAGGCAGGGCCATATCCCACCGGCAGAAGCAGAAAAAGCTTATTATGCTTCCATCGGAAACGATGATCTGGCAGCCTGAGTTCACAGATAAAACACTCTCCAGGAAACCCGGGGCGGTTCAATTGCTGGATAAGATCATAACGATACACCGGGTTAAACAGGTGGTCACTGCTTCACTGAAGCTGCGTGATTATGATGGTCAGGTAGCAGAAGCTATGCCCATGATACAAAAATGACGAAAGCCGAAATGTCTGAAAGCGTGTGTATTACCTGAAAATATGACCGGCTCCGGGGTACGTAACCGATTCAACAAAGCCAATCGATATTACAAAACGAGAGGGACTATATATTTCGTTTTCAGATAAGACTCCTTGAGAGATTATCTTTTATGTAAAATCTCAAATATCACCTGATGTAATGTCAATGATAATATTAAGTGCGCTCTGAACAACATCTTTCTTGGTGTGATTAACATCTGACAAAAAGAACATCAGCTTCTTTATTATGTTCTTGTTGTTTATTATTTCACGCTCACAGAATAAAGCGTTGACTGCCTCTTCTATGACATTTCTCTCGTAAAAAAATTGAGAGTTAGCTTCATATAAAATATTGGCCAATTTTTCACCAAAAACCATATTATAATAATCACTGTGCATCTTTCTCCCCCAGGGTTCAGTCAATAATTTTACCATGCCTAATTATGACAGGTGTAACAAGCATATTTTGCTATATAAATAAAATACATAATACTGATTATTGTAAGAACAGGAAGCAGACTAATGGTTTTTTTTGTGAGCACATTCCTTCTTATGTAGGAAGAGGCTGTATTATATTCAGTCAACTCTTTTTTACTAAAAACATTATCTATGCCATCAAAGTTGCCTGCTAGCTAATTTTTAGGATATCGCCTTGTCGTGGATTATGCACTCTAAACATGTAGAAGGTATTCATTATAAATACACAGACGGCCATCTTTTGTAAAATGGATGCCGTTTTAAGTGAGATTCTGATTTTCAAATTGTTCCGGACTGAGACCGCCACACCAACTGTACCATCGCCAGCGATTGTAATCGCACTCGATATAATTAAGTAAGTTTGCTGATTTTGCTGTTTACTGCGACAGATGTAAAGCTGTGGTGATTCATGCAGACTAAGTTCACGGACTCCGGCAGTAACACCGATGCATTCTGCAAGCTTCAGATCTTAACTACGAAATTCATGCGAATGGTGTTTACGTTTTTTTACTGGTTGAAACTGTTTTGTCTTGTGAGTCACCTCTGACTGAGAGTTTACTCACTTAGCCGCGTGTCCACTATTGCTGGGTAAGATCACAACACTTTAAAATGCCCTATATAGGGTTAACCAGTAATTATCTGTATGATAGCTTTGAGTTCGGGAGGAGGTAATGACTCCAACTTACTGATAGTGTTTTATGTTCAGATAATGCCCGATGACC
>OAWU01000966.1_pt1 | contig 13109 bp, 13 predicted proteins | sample 1477041 | NCBI WGS metagenome assembly OAWU01 (sample SAMEA2580266, study PRJEB22360) | human gut metagenome | biome: human gut; feature: human-associated habitat; material: faeces | place: Denmark | collected 2008/2010
CTATCTTTGTTACGAGACTATTTTGATTATTTTCAGCCATTGTAAAATCCTCTTATTTCATCATTATTATTTTAAACATATCATTTTCCTGTTATTTAATAAAGTTTCTTGACACGATTGGTTGATGTAATTGATATGATTAGTTTTTGAAAAATAGACAAATTAGAAGCATCGAATTCACTGTTATGAGTTCAAAAATAATTATTTATGATACCAAGTTATTGAAAGAGCTTTTTATAAAAATAAAGCAAAAGTTTTATACAGTAATGAAAATCATGATACTTGTCGTTGTAGTGATTAAAATGTGATAAAATAACAAATGCTAGGATTTTTTAAAAGAGGTGAATCAAAGGATGATTGGTATAATTGGTGCCATGGAAGAAGAAGTAACAATATTAAAAAATAAATTAACACAATTAAGCGAAATTTCAGTTGCACATGTTAAATTTTATACTGGCATTTTAAAAGATAGAGAAGTAGTGATTACCCAAAGCGGCATTGGAAAAGTTAATGCTGCAATTTCTACGACATTATTAATTAATAAGTTTAAACCGGACGTCATTATTAATACAGGTTCTGCTGGAGCTTTAGATGAAAGTTTAAATGTAGGTGACGTTCTTATAAGTGATGATGTAAAATATCATGATGCGGATGCAACAGCATTTGGTTATGAATATGGACAAATACCACAGATGCCGGTAGCATTTCAATCAAGTAAACCTTTAATAGAAAAAGTATCTCAAGTTGTACAACAACAACAATTAACAGCTAAAGTAGGCTTAATTGTAAGTGGTGATAGCTTTATCGGTAGTGTTGAACAACGCCAAAAAATTAAAAAAGCATTTCCAAATGCGATGGCGGTTGAAATGGAAGCAACTGCAATTGCACAAACATGTTATCAATTTAATGTACCATTTGTTGTAGTTCGTGCAGTTTCAGACTTAGCAAATGGAGAAGCGGAAATGAGCTTCGAAGCATTTTTAGAAAAAGCAGCTGTATCATCAAGTCAAACTGTTGAAGCATTAGTGTCTCAATTATAAAAAGGTAAAGGTGAGTTAAATGGGTTTAGTTCGCAAGTTTTTTATGCCGAATTCATATGTTCAATCAATATTTCAAATTGATTTAGACAAGTTAGTGGACAAAGGCGTTAAAGGTATTATTACAGATTTAGATAATACGCTAGTAGGTTGGGATGTTAAAGAACCTACAGAACGTGTTAAAGCATGGTTTAAGGAAGCTAATGAAAAAGGAATCACTATTACAATCGTGTCTAATAATAATGAGTCTCGTGTTGCTAGTTTTAGTCAGCATCTAGACATCGATTTTATTTTTAAAGCGAGAAAGCCAATGGGGAAAGCGTTTGATAAAGCAATAACTAAGATGAATATCAGACCAGATCAAACTGTTGTTATAGGTGACCAAATGCTTACTGATGTATTTGGTGGTAATCGTCGAGGTCTATATACAATTATGGTTGTTCCAGTTAAACGAACTGATGGCTTTATTACTAAGTTTAATAGATTAATTGAAAGACGATTATTACGTCATTTCAGTAAAAAAGGTTATATCACATGGGAGGAAAATTGATTGTCTGACATTTTAAAATGTATCGGTTGTGGTGCGCCACTTCAATCTGAAGATAAAAATAAACCTGGTTTTGTACCAGAGCATAATATGTTTCGTGATGACGTGATTTGCAGACGTTGTTTCCGCTTGAAAAATTATAACGAAGTTCAAGATGTAGGATTAGAAAGTGAAGACTTTTTAAAATTATTATCAGGACTTGCGGATAAAAAGGGTATTGTCGTCAATGTCGTGGATGTATTTGACTTTGAAGGATCATTTATTAATGCAGTTAAACGTATTGTCGGAAACAAAAAAATCATTTTAGCAGCAAATAAATTGGATTTATTGCCGAAACAAATTAATAAACGTCGAGTTAAAGAATGGTTAAAACGAACAGCAAGAAAATATGGTTTGGAAGCTGACGATGTCGTATTAATTTCAGCTGAAAAAGGCTGGGGCATAGACGACTTATTATCATCAATTGCGAATATTCGAGAAAATGAAGATGTGTATATTGTAGGGACAACGAATGTTGGGAAATCTACATTGATTAATAAACTGATTGAAGCTAGTGTTGGTGAAAAAGATGTAGTAACAACTTCAAGATTCCCTGGAACAACTTTAGATATGATAGATATTCCTTTAGATGAATCATCATTTATGTATGATACACCAGGTATTATTCAAGATCATCAAATGACGCATTTAGTTAGTGAAAAAGAATTGAAAATTATTATGCCTAAGAAAGAAATAAAACAACGCGTATATCAATTAAATGAGGCGCAGACATTATTCTTCGGCGGTCTAGCGCGCATAGATTATGTATCAGGTGGTAAACGTCCGTTAGTTTGTTTCTTTTCTAATGACTTGAATATACATCGTACTAAAACGGAGAAGGCTAATGATTTATGGCGTAATCAACTTGGCGATTTATTAACGCCACCTGGAAATCCACAAAATTTTGATCTTAATGAGGTAAAGGCTGTTAGACTTGAAACAGGCAAAGAGAAACGTGATGTTATGATCTCTGGTCTAGGCTTTATAACTATAGGACCAGGAGCTAAAGTAATCGTTCGTGTTCCTAAAAATGTTGATGTTGTATTAAGAAATTCTATTTTATAAGGTGATTTAAAAAATGAAATTTGCAGTTATCGGAAATCCTATTTCACATTCCTTGTCGCCCGTTATGCATAGAGCAAATTTTAATTCTTTAGGATTAGATGATACTTATGAAGCTTTAAATATTCCAATTGAAGATTTTCATTTAATTAAAGAAATTATTTCGAAAAAAGAATTAGATGGCTTTAATATCACAATTCCTCATAAAGAACGTATCATACCGTATTTAGATTATGTTGATGAACAAGCGATTAATGCAGGTGCAGTTAACACTGTTTTGATAAAAGATGGCAAGTGGATAGGGTATAATACAGATGGTATTGGTTATGTTAAAGGATTGCACAGCGTTTATCCAGATTTAGAAAATGCATACATTTTAATTTTGGGCGCAGGTGGTGCAAGTAAAGGTATTGCTTATGAATTAGCAAAATTTGTAAAGCCCAAATTAACTGTTGCGAATAGAACGATGGCTCGTTTTGAATCTTGGAATTTAAATATAAACCAAATTTCATTGGCAGATGCTGAAAAGTATTTAGCTGAATTCGATATCGTTATTAATACAACACCAGCGGGTATGGCTGGAAATAACGAAAGTATTATTAATTTAAAACATCTTTCTCCCAATACTTTAATGAGTGATATTGTTTATATACCGTATAAAACACCTATTTTAGAGGAAGCAGAGCGCAAGGGAAACCATATTTATAATGGCTTAGATATGTTTGTTTACCAAGGTGCGGAAAGCTTTAAAATTTGGACTAATAAAGATGCTGATATTAATTCTATGAAAACAGCAGTTTTACAACAATTAAAAGGAGAATAACATATGCTTACTGGCAAACAAAAAAGATACTTAAGAAGTTTAGCACACAATATTGATCCGATTTTTCAAATTGGAAAAGGCGGTATCAACGAAAATATGATTAAACAAATAGATGATACGTTAGAAAACAGAGAATTGATTAAAGTACATGTACTACAAAATAACTTTGATGATAAAAAAGAATTAGCTGAAACATTAAGCGAAGCTACGCATAGTGAATTAGTGCAAGTGATTGGATCTATGATAGTGATTTATAGAGAATCTAAAGATAATAAAGAAATTGAATTGCCATAATAATGAAAAAGATAGTACTTTACGGCGGTCAGTTTAACCCTATCCATACTGCACATATGATAGTAGCTAGCGAAGTATTTCATGAATTACAGCCAGATGAATTTTATTTCTTACCTAGTTTTATGTCTCCATTGAAAAAGCACCATGATTTTATAGACGTTCAGCACAGATTAACAATGATACAGATGATTATCGACGAGCTTGGTTTTGGAGATATTTGCGACGATGAAATTAAACGTGGTGGTCAGAGTTATACCTATGACACGATCAAGGCATTCAAGGAGCAACACAAAGACAGTGAGTTGTACTTTGTTATTGGGACGGATCAGTATAACCAACTAGAGAAATGGTATCAAATTGAATACTTAAAAGAAATGGTTACTTTTGTAGTTGTAAATCGAGACAAAAATAGTCAAAATGTTGAAAATGCTATGATTGCAATTCAGATACCTAGGGTAGATATAAGTTCGACAATGATTCGACAAAGAGTTAGTGAAGGGAAATCTATCCAAGTTCTTGTTCCTAAATCCGTTGAAAACTATATTAAGGGGGAAGGATTATATGAACATTGAAAAAGCAAAACGGCTTGCAAAAGAGAAACTGCCAGAGAAACGTTATAATCATTCTTTAAGAGTTGCAGAAACAGCGATTAAATTGGCAGAAATTTATGATGGAGACACTAGTAAAGTAGAATTAGCAGGTGTATTACATGATTTCTGTAAATATGATGATTTAGGTAAAATGTATCAAATTGTTCGACAATACGAATTAGGTAATGATCTACTGAGTTATGGTAGTGAAATATTGCATGGCCCTGTGTGTGCAGCAATCATGGAACATGAATATGGTATCAATGATGAGGAAGTATTAATGGCTATCAAATACCATACTACTGGACGTCAACAAATGACAAAAACTGAAAAACTGATTTTTATTGCTGATTACATCGAACCTGGAAGAACAATCCCAGGAGTTGATGATATTCGAGATATGGCATACAATCAAGGTAGTTTAGATAAGACAATTTATGAAATTTCTAAACGCACAGTACTATTTTTAATACAGAAAGATATTACGGTATATAATAAGACGATTGACTGTTTAAATTATTATAACTATAGCGATGAAAGAATAAAGGATGATTAAATGAATTCACAAGAATTATTAGCAATTGCTGTGGATGCAATTGACAATAAAAAAGGCGAAGATACGATTTCTTTAGAAATGAAAGGTATCAGCGATATGACAGATTATTTTGTTGTAACGCACGGAAATAATGAACGACAAGTTCAAGCGATTGCTAGAGCGGTGAAAGAAGTAGCCAATGAACAAAATATAGAAGTAAAACGTATGGAAGGATACAATGAAGCGCGTTGGATATTAATTGACTTAGCTGATGTTGTGGTACATGTTTTCCATAAAGACGAAAGAAATTATTATAATATTGAAAAGTTATATCAAGATGCACCATTAGAATCATATGGTCAGGTTGCGTATTAATTATGTCGCAATATGCAGAAATGAGCCTAGTGTACGATCAATTGACTCAAGATCAACCATATGAAAAATGGTTTGAAATTGTAAAAAATCACTGCAAAGATGAATCAAATATTTTAGATATTGGATGCGGTACTGGTAGTTTAACAGTTCAATTAGAAGCTTTAGGTAATGTTACTGGTATGGATTTAAGTGTTGATATGTTGACTGTTGCAGCTCAAAAATCAGCAAATGTAAATTGGCTTGAAGGAGATATGACATCTTTTGATTTGCAACAACAATTTGATATCATCACTATTTTTTGTGACTCTCTAAATTATTTGCAAGATGAAACTGCAGTGATTGAAACATTCATCAATGTTTATCATCATCTGACTGATTCAGGTGTATTTATTTTTGATGTACATACTGTTTATAAAATGATGACTTTGTTTAATAATCAAAGTTATATTGATGATAAAGGGGACATTTTTTTAGCATGGGATGCTGTGCAAGGAGATTTACCTTTAAGTGTTTATCATGATATGACATTTTTTATTCGACATGAAGATGAAACATATTCAAGATTTGATGAGTCTCATTTTCAGAGAACATTTGATGAAAAGACATATTTGTCTTGGTTAGCTCAAGTTGGTTTTAAACATGTTGAAACATTTACTGATTTTAATATAGATGAACATAATGAAGATGCAGAAAGATTGTTTTTCATTGCGAAAAAATAAAAGTAAAACCACTCGCTCAGACGTGTATAAAGTTGAGGAGTGGTTTTATTGTATCAATTTTTATTACGCTATAAAGATTTTTTAACTCAGTGGAAGTTATATATTATAAGTGCTGTTGTTTTAATTATGGTATTAATTGGTTTTATATTCTGGAGACAAGATGATTATACTTCAAGAAATTTTGAAAATAAAGATACTGCTCTGAAACAAAGCACTAGTGAAAATAATAGTTTGTCCAAATTAGAAGATGTCCAGGTCAAAGATGGAGATAATTCCAAAAATAAAGGTCCTGTATATGTCGATGTAAAAGGTGCTGTTAAACATCCTAATGTTTATAAAATGACATCTAAGGATAGAGTAGTTGATTTACTTGATAAAGCACAATTATTGGATGATGCAGATGTAAGTCGAATTAATTTGTCTGAAAAATTAACAGATCAAAAAATGATTTTCATACCTCATAAAGGACAAAAGAATGTTGAACCACAAATTGAAGTAAACAGTGTGCACGTAAAAAATGGGAACACAAATAATACTAAAGTAAATTTAAATACGGCATCTGTATCAGAATTGATGTCTGTTCCTGGAGTAGGGCAAGCTAAAGCTAATGCAATTGTTGAATATCGCAACCAACAAGGTGCATTTCAAGAAATTGACGATTTGAAAAAAGTAAAAGGTTTTGGAAGTAAAACTTTTGATAAACTGAAATCTTATTTCACGACATAATGGATTATTTTAATTGCAAATTTTATTTTTTGTGATTAATCTTATATTATTAGAAAATGTTACTAAATTTTAAGTATGGAAGGTGAACATCTTGGAAAGAATCAAATGGGAAGAATATTTTATGGCACAAAGTCATTTGCTAGCATTACGTTCAACTTGTCAAAGATTATCTGTAGGTGCAACGATTGTTAAGGATAATCGTATTATTGCTGGTGGGTATAATGGCTCTGTAGCTGGCGAGGTGCATTGTATAGATGAAGGATGTTTAATTGAAGATGGACATTGTATCAGAACGATACATGCAGAAATGAATGCTTTATTACAATGTGCAAAACAAGGTGTATCTACTGAAGGTGCAACAATCTATGTTACTCATTTTCCATGCCTAAATTGTACAAAGTCAATTATTCAAGCAGGTATAAAGCGTATCTACTATGCAGAAGATTATCATAACCATGAATATGCAACTAAATTACTCAAACAATCTGGTATTGAATTTAAAAAAATTCCATTTTCACCAGAATATGTTGCTAAATATCTGACTAAAGGTTAATGTTTTGCTGTATGTCGCGTTATCAATGATTGTAGGAGTGCTTTGGAATTCTAGCAAAGTGCTCTCTACATTTCTTTTCATTTTACTTTTGTATATTACTTATCGTAAAAATAAAATCGTTTATGCCCCTATTTCTCTCTTTTTAATCATTTTCTCCTCATGGTATTTACATTATTCACAACAAGCAATATTTAATTATATCAATTATATTGAACGTAATTCTCAGTTTAATGAGCGTGCTCAAGTAATCCAAATTCAACGTCAAGGTAGTGACACATATAAAGGTAGGTTGAGTTTAAAAAATGAAATATATCCTTTCTTTTTAACAAATAAAAAGAATTTTGATTTAAAGAAAATTGAAAGTCGTAATTGTATTGTTAAAGGACAATTCAAAGTTAATGACAATAAGTTTGTAACTCTTAAATTACAAAGTATAGTTGTACAAAGCTGCCTAGAATCGAACCGGTCTAATTTAATTGAGAAACATAAACAGTATATAATGAATCGAATTTATGATTCGGGTATTAAGTTTCCGGATCGTATTATGGCATTGATTACTGGTGACGTAAAAGAAATTAATGAGCAATTTAAGGAACGTGTTAAAGAGATAGGTATATATCATTTGCTGGCAGTTAGTGGCTCGCATATAGCTGCAATTGTATTCTTAATTTACAAACCTTTAAAACGATTAAATTTACCTTTATTTGTCATTAAAGGAATTACAATCATTGTATTAGCTTTATTTGCTCAATACACAAATTATGCACCTAGTGCTGTAAGAGCTATAATAATGACAACTCTTGTACTGCTTATTACTAAGCAAATTAAAATAAAGGGTATTCAGCTATTAGCATTTGCATTTATAATTATGTTTATTTTAAATCCACTAGTTGTTTATGATATTGGATTTCAATTTTCATTCATCATTTCATTTTTTATTATGCTACTTTTTCCTTTTTTACAGCAATTGTCAAAGTTACAATCATTATTCATAATTACGTTTATTGCACAATTAGCTTCATTTATCGTTGCCATTCCAAACTTTCATCAACTTCAATGGGTGGGATTTTTATCTAATTTGATTTTTGTACCGTACTATTCGATTATATTGTTTCCGCTATCTATTTTATTCTTTATTACAAGTCATTTTATTGTGGGATTAACGCCGCTAAATTACTTGGTTGACCTAAGTTTTAATTTTCATGACTGGTTACTAGACCTATTCACAAGAATCAAGCAATCACATTTTTCTGTTCCCAAGTTTAATGATTGGATATTTATAATATTTATAATTTCTGTTTATTACATATTTTGGTTATTGGCTAAACGTAAATATATATTGGTTACGGTTTGGACTATAATTATTCTGACATTATTAATAACGTTTCCAACAAATTCACATCACAAAATTACAATGTTAAATGTGGGGCAGGGAGACAGTATTTTATATGAAGGCGGTAAGAACCAAAATGTCTTGATTGATACAGGTGGGAAAGTGATTGATGATACTAAACAACCTAGTTATTCAATTTCTAAATATCATATTTTACCAACGCTAAATGAAAGAGGGATAAATGAATTAGAGTATCTAATTTTAACACATCCACACAATGACCATATTGGTGAAGTGGAATATATTATTAGTCATATTAAAATTAAACATATAGTGATATACAATAAGGGATATAGTAGTAATACATTGATGTTATTATCGAAATTAAGCCATAAGTACAACATTAAACTTATGGATGTAAGACAAGTTAGTAGTTTTAAACTTGGAGATAGTAGTTTTCTATTTTTTGATAGTTTTATTCCAAATAGCCGAGATAAAAATGAGTATTCGATTATTACTATGATTACATATCAAAATAAAAAAGTTTTATTAATGGGCGATGCTAGTAAAAATAATGAATCTTTACTACTAAAAAAATATAACTTGCCGGAGATTGATATTTTAAAAGTAGGACATCATGGGAGCAAGACAAGTAGTTCTAAAGAATTTATAGAGATGATTAAGCCTAAAATAAGTTTGATTTCTTCTGGGAAGAACAATATGTATCATCTTCCTAATATAGAAGTTGTTAAACGATTGCAAAGGATTCGCAGTCGCATTTACAATAGTCAACAAAACGGTCAAGTTACAATTGACTTAGATGATAATTTAAAAGTTGATTCAAACTCTTATGGAAATGCAAGTGGTTTATAGATACAGAAACATGATATAATCTATTGATGTGTCAAACGAATGAAAGGGTGTAATGAATGAGCGACAATATTGTAGCTATTTATGGAGATGTGCCTGAATTGGTTGAAAAACAAAGTGCAGAAATCATATCACAATTTTTGAAAAGTGATAGAGATGACTTTAACTTTGTGAAATATAATTTATACGAAACAGAGATTGCACCAATTGTTGAAGAAACATTAACATTGCCTTTCTTTTCAGATAAAAAAGCAATTTTGGTTAAAAATGCATATATATTTACAGGTGAAAAAGCGCCAAAAGATATGGCTCATAATGTAGATCAATTAATAGAATTTATTGAAAAATATGATGGCGAAAATTTGATTGTCTTTGAGATATATCAAAATAAACTTGATGAAAGAAAAAAGTTAACTAAAACTCTAAAAAAGCATGCAAGGCTTAAAAAAATAGAGCAAATGTCTGAAGAAGAAATAAAAAAATGGATTCAAAGTAAATTAAATGAGAATTTCAAAGATATCAAAAGAGATGCATTAGATTTATTTATTGAGTTGACAGGTATTAACTTTAATATTGTCTCACATGAGATAGAAAAGTTGATTTTATTTTTAGGCGATAGACCAACAATTAATAAGCAGGATGTTAACCAAATTATTAATAGAAGTTTAGAGCAAAATGTATTTTTACTGACTGAATACATTCAGAAAAGAAAGAAAGAACAAGCAATTCATTTAGTAAAAGATTTAATAACTATGAAAGAAGAACCAATTAAATTACTTGCACTAATTACAAGTAATTACCGATTATTTTATCAATGTAAGATTTTGAGTCAAAAAGGATATAGTGGACAGCAAATTGCTAAAACAATAGGAGTGCATCCATACAGAGTAAAATTAGCGTTAGGACAAGTAAGACATTATCAACTTGATGAATTATTGAATATTGTAGATGCTTGTGCGGAAACTGATTATAAACTTAAATCATCATATATGGATAAACAGTTAATACTGGAATTATTCATTCTATCTTTATAAAAAATAAAAGTTCAAGCATGCGCTTGAACTTTTATTTAAAAAGATTATTTATTTGCAGTCATTAATTGTGATTTAATACGGTCAGCTTTGTTTGAATGTATTAAATTACTTTGAGCAGCTTTGTCTACTAACTTAACTGCTAAGCTTACTAATTCATTTTTATTATCAGCGTTATTTGAAACAGCTGTTTTAGCGTTTTTAACTGCTGTACGCATTGCACTCTTTTGTGAAATGTTGCGTGCTTCAGCTTTTTCAGTTGTTTTTACACGTTTAATTGCAGATTTGATATTTGCCATTTCTGTCACCTCCTAAAAGTGAGTTCATCTTATCAAAATTTTATTTGATTACAACAAGAAATATTTTAACAAAAGTCTAACCGTTGTGCAATCATTTATTTGATGGGGTTAGTTTAAAATTTTGCAGATTTAATAAATTGTGTTGGAAACACAATCAATACGTTTTATAATTATAAGTACGTAATTAACATATTAACATATCGCAAGTATGTATTTAAATAAAGATTGTTATAATTTCAAAGTTCATCCAAGATTATGGCGTTTGCATTTACCTATTAAAAACGTTATTATATCAAAGATGCGAAAGATAATACGGGTTTATTTTATGAAAGTGAGAAGGATAAAATGGATAATGAGCAACGCTTAAAAAGAAGAGAGAATATAAGGAATTTCTCGATTATAGCACATATTGACCACGGAAAATCTACATTGGCTGATAGAATTTTAGAAAATACCAAATCAGTTGAAACAAGAGATATGCAAGATCAGTTACTAGATTCAATGGATTTAGAAAGAGAACGTGGTATTACAATCAAATTAAACGCAGTTCGTTTAAAGTACGAAGCTAAAGATGGAAATACTTATACATTCCATTTAATCGATACGCCTGGACACGTCGATTTTACATATGAAGTGTCACGTTCTTTGGCAGCTTGTGAGGGTGCGATTTTAGTAGTAGATGCGGCTCAAGGTATCGAAGCACAAACATTAGCAAATGTTTATTTGGCATTAGATAATGAGTTAGAGTTAATGCCTGTTATTAACAAAATTGATTTACCTGCTGCAGAACCTGAACGCGTGAAACAAGAAATTGAAGATATGATAGGTTTAGACCAAGACGATGTTGTTTTAGCAAGTGCTAAATCTAACATTGGAATTGAAGAGATACTAGAGAAAATAGTTGAAGTTGTACCAGCTCCAGATGGTGACCCAGAAGCACCACTAAAAGCATTAATATTTGATTCTGAGTATGATCCATATAGAGGGGTAATTTCATCGATAAGAATTGTAGACGGTGTTGTTAAAGCCGGAGATAAAATTCGAATGATGGCCACTGGTAAAGAGTTCGAAGTAACAGAAGTTGGAATTAATACACCTAAGCAGCTTCCAGTTGATGAATTAACAGTTGGTGATGTTGGTTATATTATTGCAAGTATTAAAAATGTTGATGATTCTAGGGTTGGTGACACCATCACATTAGCTAGTAGACCTGCATCAGAACCATTGCAAGGTTATAAGAAAATGAATCCAATGGTATATTGCGGACTGTTCCCAATAGATAACAAAAATTATAATGATTTAAGAGAAGCATTAGAAAAATTACAATTGAATGATGCATCATTAGAATTTGAGCCTGAATCGTCACAAGCATTAGGTTTTGGTTATAGAACTGGTTTCTTAGGTATGTTACACATGGAAATAATTCAAGAAAGAATTGAAAGAGAATTTGGTATTGAATTAATTGCAACCGCACCATCTGTAATTTATCAATGTATTTTAAGGGACGGTTCAGAAGTGACGGTTGATAACCCAGCACAAATGCCAGATCGTGATAAAATTGATAAAATATTTGAGCCATATGTTCGTGCAACTATGATGGTTCCAAATGACTATGTCGGTGCAGTAATGGAATTATGTCAACGTAAACGTGGACAATTTATAAATATGGACTATTTAGATGATATTCGTGTAAATATTGTTTATGAATTACCTTTAGCTGAAGTTGTATTTGATTTCTTCGATCAACTTAAATCTAATACTAAAGGATATGCATCATTTGATTATGAATTCATCGAAAATAAAGAAAGTAATTTAGTCAAGATGGATATTTTATTAAATGGTGATAAAGTGGATGCGCTAAGCTTCATAGTTCATAGAGATTTTGCATATGAACGTGGTAAAGCATTAGTTGAAAAACTTAAAACGTTAATTCCAAGACAGCAATTTGAAGTACCTGTACAGGCTGCAATAGGACAAAAAATTGTAGCGCGTACAAATATTAAATCAATGGGTAAAAACGTTTTAGCTAAATGTTATGGCGGTGACATAAGCCGTAAACGTAAATTACTTGAAAAACAAAAAGCAGGTAAAGCTAAGATGAAAGCAGTTGGTAATGTTGAAATTCCACAAGATGCTTTCTTGGCTGTATTGAAAATGGATGATGAATAATTTTAAAAAATCAATTAACAATTTACAATGAATAAAGTTTAATAACTAAAAAGAGGGAGCCTAGGATAAATTAACGTCCTGGGCTTTACAATGTTATATTGGCAGCC
>OAWU01000985.1_pt1 | contig 12850 bp, 9 predicted proteins | sample 1477041 | NCBI WGS metagenome assembly OAWU01 (sample SAMEA2580266, study PRJEB22360) | human gut metagenome | biome: human gut; feature: human-associated habitat; material: faeces | place: Denmark | collected 2008/2010
TAAATAAGCTCTTGTTTGTAAGTTTTTTGATTTAAAGAAGTTCCTATGAGAGATACTTAGTAATCCTTTTTATTTAAAAACTTCCACCACTACATAAAACAGTGCTATGTAGTAATAGATATTGTTAATTTTTTCACACGTTTGAAAACTAGTAAGCGGTAGTTTGCCGTAATATGTCATTCCGCATAGTTGTTGAAAGTTTGAGTGTTTGGAATGATCATGTCCGGAGAAATATTTTGTGAGAAGTTGACCGATTTGATCATGTGAAATCATCCATATTGAACGTGTGGTTTTAGGGCTTTTTTCTTTTGGATATCCGTAGTTATAAAGTAAGTTGGCTTCATCGGCAAAGTAAGTTAACTTACTTAGGCATTCCAGCTAGTTAACTTTGTTGATGAAACAGGCTTCACCAATTTAGTCTCATCTTCGTCGTATGAAAGGGGGAGGACATTACCTATATTGAGGTAAAATGTGCTTGTTGATCCTGCCAATTTTATATATTGGCTAGGAGTCTGGTGCTGTTCAGATGAGAGCTTTAGCGATTCGTTATCTATTATTGAAACCGTAAGTTATTTACTATACAAGCCGTAAGCCTAGCACTAGGTATAGCCGTAAGCCTACGGTTAGACAAGTCGTAAGTTGTTCACTTTAATGGGGCTTGATAGATTGGGTTTATACGTATCACCATTAAATATCGGATGAGCTCGTATTGATGATTTTTAAATGTATGTTCATTTTTTTCTTTTCTATTATAATCCACGTTTGTAATAATTGGGACATGAACTGATTATTACAAACGTGGAACGTGGATAAAAGTAAGTTAGAATAGGCTATCCTTGGGAGCGATAAGCCCCAATTTTTCTAGTAACGAACGGAATCTTGCCTTAATGCGTGCCTTCATGGGGATATGCCTAATAAAGCTTTTGTCCAAACCGGATGTGTCTAAATAGAACGCGAAATCTTTTTTGAAAGGAGGCTCAAATTCGATAAACCAAGGTTTGCTGCCGCTGTAATGCAAGATAACGGGGTCAGTGATAGCTTGCTCTCTTTCATCCCGGTAAGTTCGGCTAATCAACGGGTCCTTGAAAAAATATCCGTGTTGTACATTGTACTTCATGGGCAGGGTTAGCTTGATCTCTTTTAATACTATATTCAATACATCTTGATCATGGTATCTAAGTCTCTCAGGGTATTTGTTGATTATCTCGAAAAAGCTTTCTGAAAGATTATTTTCTCGCCAATATCTTAGGTTGACCAATAATACCCCAGCGTTGAAATAGCCAAGAGATGGGGAATATTGGAGCCGGTTGTAGATACGTATGTCATCTATTGACATATCAGGGATTACTCCGGCGGCATAGCTTTTTATATCTGTATCCCATAATGAGCGTAGTGAGTGGCGGACGACAACATCACAGTCGAGATAAAGGACCTTCTCAACGCTTTTGGGAAGTATATCCGTCATGATAAGTCTAAAATAGGTCGCTAACGTGATATGTCTACTTATCGGGCAGTTGGCGAAAACCTTTTTATCTACAGTATAGAACTGGATTTGCTGGCCATATTTGGCTACGACCTTTTTCAATACCTCTTGGTTTTCAGGGGATATTCCCTCTGTCAAGATATGTACCGTAATCTCCTCTTTCGGGTTATTCACACAAATAGAGGTTACTAATACACCACAGGGTATGACATAATTATTGTCTGTGCAACATACAATATCCATAGGATGTGTTTTTTATTCAGGTTAATACTGTGTTTCTACTGTCTATGTTTTTTTAGGATCAACGAGAGAATGAAATCTATCTCTTCCCATTTAAGCAAATAGGATAGAGTTAGATAATAGCAGATACCTATAATTATACCGACAATGAGTTTAAATAATAAGATAGGGATAAAACTTACGCAAACGTATATGATTAGTCCCATCGATATGGATAACAAGAGTATAGGACATAAAGCCTTAAGCTCTTTTCGCAGGTAAACATCGGGTAAAAGTCTTTTAGTGAATCTTGTCAATACATAGATGTCACATAAGGCATAAGCAGCGATACCGGCGCACATGATGGTGATCCCAAATGGAATGGTAATGACTAAGATAGTAACCGCAATGAACTTTTTTATGATCTCGGATCGCAGGGAATAATCACTTCTCCGTTTTACGTTGAGCAGATCCCAGTTCAGGCGTGAGATCGGGTCCCACATATAAGCGATACTTAATATTTGTAAATATGGTATGGTATGTACCCACTTATCTGTCAAGATAACACGAATTAATGGATCAGCCAGTACACATAAGCCGATCATCAACGGGAATATGATGAAGGCTGTCATACGGATGAACATGAAGAACTTTCGTTGCAGTTCCTCGTTATCATGCTGTATTTGGCATTCTATCGGATAAGTGACCCGTGTGATGATGCTTGTTATATTAACGGAAACGTATTGGGCAAGAGAAGTAGCCCTGTTGAAGTTTCCCAGATCAGCGGATGAAAAATATTTACCAATTACCAATGAGTATAGATTCAGATATATCGTATGAAGCAATCCTCCGGCAAGTAATTTAGATCCGAATCCGAACAATTCCTTGAAAGACTCTTTGGAGAAACATAGGCGAGGAATCCACCGGGTACTTCCCCAAAGTAATATCAAAGCTAATAAATTCGTGAGTAAACTTTGGATGACCAGTGTCCATACACCATAACCATGATAAGCCAGCCATATACCTATTCCTCCACTTATAGCTACTGTGCTGAATGAGATGATAGCTTGCTTTTTGAAATCGAGGGAAATGGTCAGTTGTGCTCGTTGTACGGCGCAGAATGAGGTCAAGATTAAGTTTAATCCTACGAATTTTATGATGGTTTCTAGTTGAGGCTGGCTGTAGAATGAGGCTATGAATGGAGCGGTGGAGAAAAGGAGAAGGTACATGGCTATCCCGATAAATATATTGAAAAAGAATACCGTCGAATAGTCTACATCTGTTCTTCCCTGTTTCTGGATAAGAGCGTTCGAGAAGCCACTATCAACGAACGTTTGAGCTACCGCCATGAAAATACCAAGCATGGCGACAAGCCCATAGTCGGAAGGCGACAAGATACGAGCGATGAAAAGACTTAACACGAATTGAGCTCCCTGTACCGAAAGCCTTTCCATGCTACTCCAAAAAAGACCGTTTACTGTTTTGCCTGCCATGTATTATTCGGGTTGTTTTTGAGAGGTTGATTTATTAGCCAACAATTGGTGCTTTTGCTCAGACATTACAAGCCCTAACAACATCATTATAAAGAAACCCCGATGTCCGGTAAACGTGGCATCTGCGATATTCTCAATCAATAGATACCCGATGATAAGAAAAGGTATAATAAAATATTTCTCCTTTTGCGTAGAGAGAAATAGTTTGTAGGCTTTCCGTATGATATAGGCGAAAAATAGTATATATAAGAATACGCCTATTATCCCAAATTGAGCTAAACAGGGATAATAGGTGTCCGCTATATAACTATAATTGTTTTTACTGATCCCTTTTACATTCTCGATACCGTATTTTGCGTATAGAGGCGAATAATAAACGCCAGAGGAGTGGGAGGCAAAACTAGCGAAGCCCGACCCAAATGGGAAAAAGTCCTTGAAAATCTCGAAAGATGTGACGTATAGCATGGCACGGGCCATGAATTCCTCGGGAACACTGTCCAAGGATTTACCCACACCAAAGTACATGACCATTTTTTTCCAGCTAGCTAAAACCATTGCGGCAAGACTTAATACGGCTATCGCTATTGTCTTGAAATTGAGCTTCAGACGACTTATGTTCCCGAAGAATATCACGGTGACCAGAGATATGATAAAAAATCCATAGAACTTTGAACGAGCCGAGAATAATCCAATCGCTAAAATAAGGATAAAGATCATCTTATCAATTTTAGCACCTTCGCTACAATAATAATAAAGCAGGGAGGATGCGGTTATGATAGCGGCGAAATAAGCGACATGCCCAACAGTTACCCTGAAGGCGAGTGGATAGACTAGAGACGCACATCCTATAAGAAACATGAAAAAGGATATAATAAGAATGATTTTCTTTATCAAATCTTTCTGTTTCGAACTAAATACAGGACAGAGATAATAAACTGCGAAAAAAGCTAAATAGGGTTTAAATTGGATAATCATGTCTGAGATGATTCCTTTCGCAGAGTTACTATGTATATAAAACGAATAAATCGTATAAAATATGAAAACAGAGCTTACCGCTAGAAATGACTTATTTATAGCCCAATCCGGCGTCTTGAATGTTGCGAAAATAAATAAGATAAGCAAGATGCAAGCACATATCTCATCTATACTATCAAATCCGATCGTTCCATAAAGGACCAATCCAAATATGAACGTGAAAATAAATAAGTTATAAAATTGCTTGTTTATGAATTCTTGTATCATCTTTTTTATTTGCTAGGAACGACCTTTGGTTGTAACTGAAATGTTTCTTTTTCTCTTTGAGGTGCACTTGTGAGGTGCTGAGCCTCAGATTTGATCTTAAATCTGTTTTTCCTAAAGAAATAAAAGAAACTTTTCAAATGAATTAACGTTTTCTTATTAAGACGCTGACTACTTCTTTGGTGAACATGCGTCATTTTGGATAAAGGGTAATAGACTACCTTCTTATTCTTTTTCCAACAACGATAGCAAATATCCATATCTTCTACATACAAGAAGAATTTCTCGTCAAATCCTTTTAGTTCATTGTAGAATGTGTGAGAGATCAAAAACGCTGCTCCCATACACCAATCGACCTCTGTAGGAGTGTCCATAGGAAGGTTCTTCAGTAAATAGGTTTGAACATTTTTATTGCCGGACTTATCATTTCCTTTGGTAAGAGCCCGATTTAGCAAAATCTTAATTGAAGGAAATCTACGTGCAGAATATTGCAATGAGCAGTCCCGGTTTTGTAACTTGGGTGCGACAATTCCACATGAAGGATGTTTTATCGCATAGTTGTATAATTTGTCGATTGCTCCTTGCGTTAATATGATGTCTGGGTTTAATATAAGTATATAATTCCCTATAGCATGTTTTGCTCCAATATTATTATTTCGGGCAAAACCATATTTCTTTTGATTCTCAATGAGTTTTATGGTAGGATAATTGTTCCGGATATAATCGGCGGTTCCGTCAGTAGAACAATTATCAACAAAAATAACCTCGAATGAAACGGATGGACTTCCTACTGAATACAAAGACGCAAGCATCTCTTTCACGTATGAAAGGTGATTCATGCCAACTGTTATAATCGATATTTCTGGTTTCATTATCATTTTGTCCTATTATATTTTTAATTTTATAGATGCAATTTATGTTCTATTTGTTGATGATAGATTGTATTTTTCACCTATTATAACATTATTAAGTTTGTTGGTCGGGTTATTACCTTAAACCGATTCTTCTTTAAAAAGTAAATCGTACCATCAGATGAGCAATTATCTACGATGATGACTTCGAGCGGGACTGATGGTCTTCCTGTCGTGAACAACGAATTTAGTATCTCCATGATATATTTGAAATGATTCCTTGTTATGGTTATAATAGATACATAAGGTGTCATAAACTAGTATATGCGTTTTGATAAGACAAAGACATTTTCTTCGCTGTATAATGCTTTTGGAATATGTCTTGTACTTCTCGTGCGACTTCTGTACGATCTAACAGGAGCACTTTTTCTATTTTGTCGAATAAACTATTACTGTCTTTATTGTTGAAAATATATCCTGTCGTGACGCTCATCTTCGATAGCACCTCTTGGTGTGAAGGTATATCAGAAAGTAACATAGGTAATCCTACTGTCATACTCTCCAACAGCGTGTTTGCCAATCCTTCGACATCTGAGGCTGAAATATAATAATCGGAAGCGATTAAGTAATCATAAACATTCGTTTTAAAACCGGGTAAAAGAATCCGGTCATCACCTTCTTTTTTTAAATCTTCCCATAAGGGTCCCTCACCGAGCATGATCAATCCCACTTGCTTGGCCCCTATTTGTTTAAAGGCACGTATTAATAGTTCAGGATTCTTCTCTCCTGAGAAGCGCCCGATAAAAATAAAATATCGGATATCGTCTTTTAGTCCTAAATCTTTTCTTAGCTTTTGCCGATAAATCGGATCGCAATTCCAGATGGGTAACGAAGATCCATTGGGTATGCAAGAGATGTCCCAACCTTTATTTTCTTTATAGAGTTTTCCTACACTTTCAGAGCAACCTATGGGGAGATCTACTTTTCGGGTGAAGAAATGGTTCAGTTGATTGACGATATCTCCTTTAAATTTTCCATATAATATCTGCTGCTGCAGTCCCGGATAGATATGAATCGTATAGATTCGTTTATACTTTCGAGGTAAAAAGCACATTAAATATAATGAACGCGGACAATGCGCATGAAGCATATCCGGATTGATCAATTTTACCTCTTGTTTTAGTGCCGTGAATAAAGCGAATGGATTAAGAGGTGTTTCTGGTGCCAATTGATGAATCGAAAGCGGATACTTCTGGAAATCCTTAATTCGGGTAGTTTTTTTCTCTGGTATGAAAGTAATGATAGATACCTTGAACTTGGAGAAGTCCATATATTGGATAATGTTATACATAACATTAACCGGGCCTTCGTTGCATAATGATGATACCAAGAAACAAACTTTAGTCATGCTCTCTTCCTTATTTTTCTTTACTGTCAAACTGTACCTGCAATAATAACGGACGGGTGAATCTATTATTGTTGATTTCTCCGTTTGTTTAACAATGTAAGATTTCCCTCTATTAAAGGGAAATCGAATACAAAGTTAACAGTTATTTCTTTAAAAACAGACGAATATATGATTTTTTTCAATTTGTATATTTATGATAGCGGATTTCTCTGAATTATTGTACATTTGCATACGTTTTTAAGATATTTTGAGAAACAAAGGGAATTATGAAAATAGCAATAGTTGGAACAGGCTATGTAGGCTTGGTAACAGGTACGTGTTTTGCGGAAATGGGTACAGAGGTGTTTTGTGTAGATGTGGATAAAAATAAGATCGATAATCTGAAGAAAGGCATCGTTCCCATTTATGAGCCGGGTTTGGATGAATTGGTGGCTCGTAATATGCAGGCGGGACGTTTGCATTTTACTACCGAGTTAAAAGAATGTCTGGATGAGGTGGAAGTCTTGTTTTCCGCAGTGGGGACGCCTCCAGATGAGGATGGAAGTGCGGACTTGAAATATGTGCTGGAGGTTGCTCGGACCGTGGGAAGATATATGAATAAATATATTTTGGTCGTTACTAAAAGCACGGTTCCTGTTGGTACTGCCCAAAAGGTAAAGCAAGCTATTAAAAATGAGCAAATTAAACGGAATGTAAATATAGAGTTCGATATTGCTTCTAACCCTGAGTTCTTGAAGGAAGGGGCTGCGGTAAAGGATTTTATGAGTCCGGACCGTGTAGTTGTAGGAGTGGAATCCGAGCGTGCCGAGAAATTGATGTCAAAGTTATATCGTCCGTTTTTACTGAATAATTTCCGGGTGATTTTTATGGATGTTCCTTCCGCTGAAATGACTAAATATGCGGCAAACGCAATGTTGGCGACTCGTATCAGTTTTATGAATGATATCGCTAATTTGTGTGAGATTGTCGGTGCTGACGTAAATATGGTGCGTAAAGGGATTGGAACGGATGCTCGTATCGGTAGTCGTTTTCTGTATGCGGGTTGCGGATATGGAGGTTCTTGTTTCCCGAAAGATGTCAAGGCGCTTATGAAGACCGCTGCCGATAGTGGTTATCAGATGCGTATATTGGAAGCGGTAGAGGCTGTAAATGAAGAGCAGAAGTCAATATTGTTTCGTAAGTTGGTGAAGCATTTTAACGGGGATATTAAAGGCAAGCGTATCGCTTTATGGGGGTTGGCGTTTAAGCCGGAGACAGATGATATGCGAGAGGCTCCTTCATTGGTTTTGATCGAAAAGTTAAGAAACGCCGGATGTCTGGTTTCGGCTTATGATCCAGTGGCTATACCTGAGGCTCAAAGACGTTTGCCTGAAGATGTGATTTCTTATGTTAAAGATATATATGAGGCTGTGATAGATGCGGATGCACTATTGTTGGTTACTGAATGGAAAGAATTCCGTATGCCTTCTTGGTCTGTTATTAAGAAATTAATGGCTACGCCTTTAATCTTGGATGGACGTAATATCTATGATAAGGCAGAATTGGAGGAGGCCGGTTTTATTTATCATTGCATAGGTCGGTAAAGACCTTTTGGTTGGAAATAAGTTATGGGGCTGTGTTGCAATTCTTTGCTTGACTCAACCCCATTGTCTATTTCATCAATTCTTTCTTTAACGAACACCCACTACATCCGCAACAAGGGTCTTTGGATTTGGGGGCGGCGAACATTCGATAAACCTTATATGCGATATATCCGATAATCGAGATACCAATAACGTAAACTGCTATATCTTGCCACATACCTATAAATTTACCTCCTATATATAACTAAATAAAACATAGGAAAGTTCTTAGCAAAATAAACCCACAAAGAAATTTCCCGTTTGATAAACAATGAAAGAAACGATCCATGCTAGGACACAAGTATAAATGATAACGAATATACCCCATTTCCATGAGCCAGACTCGTTGACAATAGCCGATATAGTCGCTATGCACGGAAAATAAATCAAGACGAAAAGCATTAAGCTAATCGCTATGAGCGGTGTGAATACCAAATTACCTTCCGCGTTACGGTCTTGCTTCAAACGCTCCGACAGGGCTTGGCTGTCATCATCGGCATTCCCCGTGTATAATACGCTTAACGTGCTGACAACAACTTCTTTCGCCGCCATACCGGTAAGTAGGCTTACACTCATTTTCCAATCGAATCCTAAAGGAGCCAAGATCGGTTGAATCGTCTGGCCGATACGCCCGATATACGAATTTTGTTGGTGGTCGATTGCCTTCAAGCGTTCTAACTCCTCTATCGTATCTGTTTTTTCTTGAGAATCCAACTCCGTATTTTCGATCTCCGCTATCTGGCGATCAAACTGATCTCCGCTCTCCGAATGTCTGGGGAAATACCCAAGGAACCAGATGATGATAGAAGCGACCAAGATGATACCTCCCATCTTGTGCAAGTATTGTTTCGCTTTCTCCCACATATGGATCATGATGGATTTGCCGGTAGGCATCCGGTAGGGGGGGAGTTCCATTACGAAAGGAACATCCTCCTCGTTAAACAGGAAGCGTTTGAAAAGACGGGCCATGATAACTGCCAGCAAGATTCCGGATACATATAAAGCTAATAACACAAAGCTGGCGTTCTTCGGGAAAAACGCCCCGGTCAGCAATACATAAACCGGCAGGCGGGCGCTACAGCTCATCAACGGATTTACCAACATCGTTATCATCCGGCTATTACGGCTCTCTATCGTACGGGAGGCCATGATAGCAGGAACATTACAACCGAATCCCATCACTAAAGGGATGAACGACTTTCCATGCAGTCCCATCTTATGCATGATCTTATCCATGATAAAAGCCGCACGTGCCATATATCCGGAGTCTTCCATGAACGATATGAACATATACAGAATCAAGATATTCGGCAGGAACACGATAACACCTCCCACGCCACCGATGATACCATCCACGAGAAGATCCTTCAAAGGTCCTTCCGACATATGGTTGCGCACGAAATTACCGATCACCTCGACCAATGCCTCTATCCATTCCATCGGATAGCCTCCCAAACGGAAAGTGGCCTCGAACATGATCCACATGAATAGGATAAAGATAGGGAAGCCTAAGACTTTATGCGTGACGAATAGATCGATGATCTGCGTACTCGTTGCCTCTTTGATCATATTTTGTTCGTAAGTCTCACGCAACGCTCCGGAAATAAAGCCATAGCGTGCGTTCGTGAATGCGGTCTCACAATCCTCTTGCAATAACTTTTCTATTAGGGCTGTATTACGGTCTCTTTCTTGGAAGATCGTTTCGGCACCGGGCAGCGTTTTTATAAATGTCTCTATCTCCCGGTCTCCCTCTAATAGCTTGATAGATAGATAGCGCTTTGACAAGCTTTTGGGTATATCCACGCTATTTTTCAAGGTCTTCCTAACGTTGCTGATCCCTTTCTCTAAAGACTCTCCGTAATTAATATGGATATGACGGATGACAGGATCTTCTTCTTCGTATACCTTGATTACACGGTTAAACAAATCCTCTATGCCAAAGCCTGTTTTACTTACGGTCGGGATAATCGGTGCCCCGATCATTTTCGCTAAGGACTCATGATCGAATTTATTACCATGGCGTTCCAGCTCATCATACATGTTTAAGGCGATTACCATGCGAACGTCCATATCGATCAGTTGGGCGGTCAAATATAGGTTTCGCTCCAGATTGGATGCGTCGATAACATTGATCACCACGTCTGGTTGCTCTTCATTCAAATGCTTACGCACGTATAATTCTTCCGGCGTGTAAGCGGATAGGGAGTAAGTACCCGGTAAATCTACGATGCGGAATGTATAGCCATTCTGTTGGAAGGTTCCTTCCTTGGCATCTACGGTCACGCCGCTATAGTTACCCACATGCTCATGTGCTCCGGATGCGAAATTGAAAAGAGAGGTCTTTCCGCAGTTCGGATTACCAACCAAGGCTACGTTAATTGTTTTTCCTTTATGTAATGCGATGGCTTGCAATTCATTGCCGGAAGGCAGGATAAAAGAGTCTGCACTCCTGTTCGTATCTTGTACCGAGGTAGCTTGTTCCTTCTCGAAATCCGCCGCGCTAACGACTTCGATCAATGCGGCGTCCGAGCGTCGCAATGAGACATCATATCCCATTACACGATAGTGAATAGGGTCTTTGAGCGGAGCGTTTTGTATAACGATCACTTCTTTCCCTCTGATAAATCCCATCTCGATAATGCGTTTGCGGAAAGCTCCGCGACCCATTACCTTTACTATAACACCTTTATCGCCTGTGCGAAGTTCTGATAATCTCATGTCCTATTAAATGTTACGCGAAGGTAGCTTGAAAACTTCGTACCACCAATACCAACTAATAGGTATTTTTTTATTTCCATGGGTTGTTTTTCGAGTATTTTATGTATGTTTGTGCCACAAATTTCAACTTTAGACAAATGAAACTACGAATTACTTTGTTCACCACCTTATTGGTTCTTCTGTCTGCTTGTTTTACAGGCTGTAAAAAAGAATTGAAGGATTTCTCTTTTAGTTATAGTATGGAAAGTGTAGATAACTACAAACTAATGGTTCTGTTTGATAGTGACAAGACATTCCGTATCGAGGAGTATAATTATTATATGGATAATTTCGCCAAGAAACGAGATCCTAAAATTATGGAGGGGACATTGACTGACGAGGAGTTTGCTTCTTTAAAACCGATTCTGCAAAAATGTAATTTCTTTAAGATGAAAGACTCTTATGGCTTTGAGGAGGAGACGAACCGGGATTTAGGGGATATCATGTATCAGGTTTCATTTACCACGGAAGGTAAGGAGAAATTTATCTCTATCCGTAATAGCGATACCGGACAATTTTCCGCTTCTTTCGTGAAGTTGATCGGTTTTATCAATACATTCTTGAATAATCATAAGAATGACTAAACGCTTTTAGCCGGAGATGGAGAATAAACGAAACCGGGTTCTATTGTGCTTAGGCTCTAATTGGGATAAAGAGAAAAATATGGAGCGCGCGGCGGAGATGCTGCGTGCTCATTTTGTTTTTATACAGTTTTCTCAGCCAGTTTATACGGAACCGATCGATTGTCCATTATCAACTACATTTTTGAATCGAGTGGCTGTTTTGTATAGCGAGGAGAGTCCGGCGCGAATAAAGGATCTTGAAAGATATAGAATGCTGCATCGGCCGTAAGCCGGAAGATAAATCTTGTGGGCGTGTGCCGATAGATATTGATTTATTGCAGTGGAACGACCAAATCTTGAAAGCAGAGGACTTGACCCGTGAATATGTTCTAGATGGCATCTGCTCGCTCCTTGCCGCAGGAGAGAATGATGAATGGTGCCAATAGAAAACCAAAGGAGCCGCTGTTGCGGATCAATGCGTTGATACCTTTGCATATCAAAGAAAGAACTGGGTTGTTTCGGTCTGCGTTATAAAATCCTTTCTCTACTTTAAGCTTGAACTGGTAGGGTGCCAATAAGTCCTCATAAGTCTGTATGGGAAGGATTCGTTCGGCCCAATTACCTGTAGCCGGATCGCAAGTATTGTATGGGTCTTCCGGGCTTGGTAAACTCTTTTTCTCGATCGCTTTTTGGATATCGGGATAGGTCAAGCCTCTAGTCTGCCGGGCCCATGTCTCTACTTCTTTTGGGGAGAAAGCCGGGCAAAGTTTCGTTATGAATTGCTCTCGTAATGTATAATAGTTGGGGGATTCCAAAGATCCACTTTCGCATCCGATCATCATCTTATGTAACCGTTGTTGGACATACGGGTTGAATGGTGTAGAGGCTGTCGTGAATAGTAGATACATGGAATCGTTTATATGGATTAAATCCTTGAAGAACAAAGATAAATCATAGACATGTTCTATCAGGTCCGTAGCGATTAAAAGTTGGGGGGAGACTTTGTTCCTTGCGCACCAGTCCGCAAGAACATCTGAATCTCCATGGAGTATGGTATCGGGGCCTATTCCTATTATTTGTTTCAATAGCTGGATCGTCTCCACGGAAGATGGGTTAAGATCAATATAAATAACTTGTCCTATTCCTATGGATTTCGCCAGAATACTAAGGAAGCCGGTTCCTCCTCCATAATCGATTAGCGTGACATCGGAGATA
>OAWU01000996.1_pt1 | contig 12652 bp, 9 predicted proteins | sample 1477041 | NCBI WGS metagenome assembly OAWU01 (sample SAMEA2580266, study PRJEB22360) | human gut metagenome | biome: human gut; feature: human-associated habitat; material: faeces | place: Denmark | collected 2008/2010
CAGCCGCAGCATCGCCCTCTTTCACCGCCCAGGCATATGTGCCGTCCCAACCTTGGTGTGAACCGTCCTTAGACGAATACTCGAAGTCGCGGTTCTGTACCAGCTCGGCATACAGTCCTCCATCCGCAGCATAGTTGATGTCTTCGAAGAAAATACCTATCAGATGCTTGCTGATGGTTTTTGCACATTCCGTCTCCACTTCGATAGTCGCCTCCACCGGTTTCAGTCCGGCAAAACGTACGGGGTCTTGCTCGGTACGTTCGGCATGGAGTGCCTGGCGGTACTTCTTATGCTCTGCAAAGGAGATGACACGCTGCACCGTGGCATACGGTACACGCTGCATCCAACCCTGCTGTACGGTACCGTTCAGCAGAACCTCCTTCCGCACGTTAGGATAGACCTCCGCCGGCCGGTATTCGGCAAGGCGAGAACGGTCAAAGTATTTCTGCGCTTTCCATTGCAGCAAGTCGGGAGACTCGACGTATGCAAGGGAGTTTCCGCTTTCCGTCAGTTCCCAGATACAGTGCCAACGGTCGTCGGCACGGGTCTGCATCAAGTGCGGTTTCAGCATCCGCTTCATTTGCCCCCAGGGGCCGAAGTCCGAGTTGACAAAGGAGCTGCCCTCTGCCACGCTGAACCATCGGTTGCCATTGGGACTCCAGGCTAGTTTCAGACCGCCACTGCCGTCGGCATGGGAGTAGGAAAAGAGGTAGACTGAATCGGGTTCATTCGCCACTCCATTCGTCACAGCCTGCAAAGGAACGGTCAGTGTCAAGAACAGACACAAGGACAATAATTTCAAGAATCTATTCATGGTATTAAGTCGGTATTAATCATTCACATTTAGTTCGATAGTCACAATCAGCCGTATTCTGAATGCCATTCAGTCGTATAGTGAATAGGGTTCAGTCGTATAGTGAATGCCATTCAGTATACGACTGAATCAGGACAACTATAAACCTCTGATAATCAAAGATTTGCAAAAGGAGTAATCCGTTATGATATATCATTACAAAACAAGGGTTGCTCCATGCCTTCTTTATTCCACGATTACCGCCCCTCCCTGCGGCTGAACCGTGAGTTGCAGAGAGCCGTCAGCCTTTATCCTCTGTAGCTTTAATTGAGGCTGCATCTTCTTGTCATCACTATACAGAGACACCTCTTGTCCTGCCAGCATAGGAAGGTCAAGTTTCAGTTTCAACGGTTCCACCGTTGCATTGGCAGCGGCTATGTACCACGTGTTTCCATGACGACGGGCAAGAACAATATATCTCCCCGGATAGCCGTCAATGAAACGGGTCTCGTCCCAAGTAGTGGGCACTTGTTTCATAAAGTCGAGGCAGATTTGCGGAGCATCCGTCAAGTTATTAGGTGCCAAGGCGAAGTTCTGGATAGGATTTTGGAACAGCACTGCCGTTGCCAGCTGAAAGATGTCCGTGGTGCGGCGAATAGTTCCGCCATCGTTGCTGCGGTTCAAACGCTTGTTCAGGAACACACCGCCAAACTCCATGCATCCCACAGCATTGCGGATGAAAGGGTGCAGCGTGGCATTGAACGCCTCGTTATCACAGAAATGCTGGCTAAATACCAGATTCTCGGAAGCCAGCACCGCCTCGCTGCCTACGTAATTGGGATACATCCGTTCCCAGCCGCGAGGCAAGGTACAGCCGTGGAAGATAACCATCAGACCGTGGTCGTCGGCATCGCTCAGAATCTCCTCGTACAAACGCAGGGTCTCCTGCTTGTCACCGCCGAAGAAGTCTACTTTGATACCCTTCACACCCAGACTTTGCAACCAGCGCATCTCTTGCTTGCGGGCAATGGAGTTATCCATCCGGTTGACGGGACTCTGCTCTATATCGTTCCAGTAACCACTGGAGCTATACCACAAGAATACCTCCACACCCTTGCTACGGGCATACTTGATAAACTGTTCCATGCGGTCGCGACCGATGTTGTTGTCCCACCAGTTGTCAATCAATACATATTCGTATCCCATGGCGGCTGCCAAGTCAACATAGCGCACCTGGTCGTCGTAGTTGATGCTGCCGTCCTGCCAGAGAATCCAGCTCCATGTGCCACGGCCCGGCTTGTAATCATGGGTGGTGGTATAGCGTGGTTCCACTACATCCCAGGGGACGGTGGTTTCCACAATCGGCTTCAAGGTTTCCCCCACCGTCACAGTACGCCACGGCGTGGAGCCCGGCAGGGAAAAGGCAGGTGCCACCGTTCCATTGCCGTTGTTCTCTTCCGGCATGGGGAAAGCAATGCGATACACGCCGTTATCCCAATCACTCAAACGCGAGCCACAATAACGGCTGTCCACTCCGGTTTCACTGAGCAGTACCCAGCCGTCATCCCCCACCTTGAACAAGCAGGGAAATGTATATCCATGTCCATAACCCGAACGTTCGTTCATCGGGGCATCTGCCTTATATTCTTCTTCGTAACTGGGTTTGGTACGCTTCCACCCTATCATGGCGTCGCTCTGCGGACAAAGGAAAGTGGTGGTCTGCGACGGGAAGCGGAAGCCGGTCCGTTCGCTGTTCACCGTGACGCTTCCTTTTCCCTGCTCCCTCGGCAGGGTGTAACGGAAAGCCACGTCATTGTTGCTGACGCGGAAAGTTATCTGCACATTCTTCCCCTCACCGTTGACGAATGAACAAAGCAATTCGTTTGCCCGGTAATGGATGTGCGAAGCTTTGATTCGGGATTGTTCATAAACCGTATCGAAAGCTGTGACTTTATGTTCCTTCAACTGCAATCCTCTATAGAAATCACCCACATTTGTCTCCATCCCCAAGGGAGAAGATTCCAGCATTTGCTTTCCATTGTAGGTGACGGCGTAAGACACTTCACCGTTGGCTGACGGGCAGGATACCGTAAGCTGCAATTTTCCATCCGGACCATTGACAGATACACTCTGTGCTGCCAGCGGACCTGAGAGGGCAAACAACCAAACCAGTAATTTCAATCTATTCTTCATGGTATTAAATTATTATGTTATATCATTAAATCAAAAGGTAGGCACCACCGGCCTGATGGTTCCGTCTTCATTGAACTCCATCCGGTCTATGCAGACTTCACGATGAACGCCGGGGCCATCTTTCAAGTACCATTTATTAATACGGTGGTAAACGATTCTCCACTCATCTGTACCGGGAATCTGCAATACAGCGTTGTGTGCCGGACCGTAAATTTCCTTTTCCGGATTCTGAATCAGCACAACGGGTTGCTTGGCAACTTCGATAGGACCGAGCGGCGACTTGGATGTACCGTATGCCACATGGTAATTGGGCGAACCGGTATCGTCTACCGACCACATGAAATAGTAGAGCCCGTTGCGATAAAAGACATAAGCTGCTTCGCGGAAAGCATAGTCCTGCAAGGTGCCTCCCGCCGGTGTCATCACCGTAACGGTATTTTCCTTGATGGACACCATATCGTCGTTCAGCTCGGCACCTGCCATGTAGCCGTTGCCCCAGTAAAGATAGGATTTGCCCGAAACAGGGTCTGTAAACACATCCACATCAATCTGTTGCCCGCCACCGACGGGTGAGGCAGTAACGACAGGGCGTCCCAAATCGGTGAAAGGGCCGGCAGGAGAATCGCTCGTAGCCACTCCAATCTGCTTGCCGCCGCCATTCTTGGGGTTTCCACTGTAATAGAAGAAGTATTTATACTTACCGTCCACTTTTTTCTCTTCAATGCAAGGCGCCCAAGCATTGCCATCTGCCCAGGGCACTTGCTCCGACTTCAAGTCCAGCATGACGCCTTCATCCTGCCAGGTCTTCAAATCCGTGGAGGAGAATACGGTGAAATACCAGCCTCCCCAACCCGGCTGTCCGTCCGTAGTAGAATAGATGTAATACTTTTGGGTCTGATGGGAATAAAGGATTTCCGGGTCGGCATGGAAACCCGGCAATACGGGATTGTTGGGCAATGCGCCCAGTTCTGTCGGCTTGCCCCATTCATCGGTAATGCGCAACAGCTCATGGCGGGTAATGGGGATAATGGTCCCATGACGGGGATGGAAGTTCATCTTCACCTCGCTGTCTATCACCTTAAAATTCTTCAAGTCAGTGGTTTCCGTAAACTGATAGCTTCCTTTCATATAGACGTCGTACATCAGGATATACTTATCCTGCCCTATCAGTTTGAAAATGCCCGCACCCTCTACGGCTTCCTTAGTCTGTTGCTTGTAATCGGGCTCTTCCGTCCATGCCCCGGAGGTCAGGGAACGGGTGGTGGCCACCTTTATGCCGTTTCCATGCCCTTCCGTCTTATAGAAAAGGTGGAAAACACCATCCTTATAGACAATGTCTCCATCGATGCACGATTTCCCGTTCTCCGGCAGAAACAATGGCTTGGGCTCTCCCTCCAAATCCGTAAACTCCGCATTGGCATAAGCATAATATATGACATCGGCTCCATCGCCATGCAGCATGGACCAATACACCATGTACTTTCCCGCCTCCGGGTCGTAGATAGTCTGCGGAGCCCATACACGCTTCAAATCCTCCTGACCTGAATAACGTTTCTGTATATTGATAACGGAGTGGGACCAGTTGACCAAGTCGGTAGATTTCAGCAAAACCATGGCACGGTTGGAACTCCATCCATTGGCTGAAACCATATCTGTCACTACCATATAGAAAGTCTTGCCATCCTCGCAACGAAGGATATGCGGGTCGCGGACTCCCCCGGTGGAGCTGATGACTTTCGAGTCGATTACCGGTTCATTATCATTCAATGCCCAGTAGGTATAACCGTCCATGCTTACAGCATAGCGCACAGCTTCTTCATCGCCACTATTCCCAGTGAAATAAGTGAACAAATAAGCTACATAATCTTTTTCGGGAAAGGATTTTTGCCAGGAATATCCCGGAAGTGCAAACAACGACAATAACATTGCCGCCAAAAGCATCCGGAAAGTGTTTTTCATCCGTACAATCATAATCTTTTTATATTAAACCTTTTAACGGGTGTAAAATTAACACTATATACATTATAATACAAAGAAAGTGTATATGTTGTGTAACATATACACTTATTTAATCTCTCCAATCAGTCGGCATTCAAAAAACGCACCATCTCACAAGCTGCCAGCAGAAATGCCCCTACCCCAAAGTTAGCAGTAGAGTTGGCATCAACCACTTGTCCGGGAATGGCTTTCTCGCCAATCGGCTGTACATACCCTATGCGGCCATCGGGCTGCAAGGCTACAGTAGTCAGATAATTCCACGCCTTCATCACTACGGGTTGATAAGCAGCCTTGTCCAGCAAGCCGTTGTTCATCCCCCATAACAGACCATAGGTAAAGAAAGCCGTACCGCTGGTTTCAGGACCGGGAGCATGCTCAGGGTCGAGCATACTGCGTGTCCAGTAGCCTTCCGGCTGCTGGCAGGCAGGCAAGTGGTTGCAGTGCCCTCCGGGCGGCGGGCGGGCAGCCACGGATTTGGCCATCGTCTGGAAGCGGTCTATGTACTCCTGGCGGTATTGGTCTGTTTCGGGCAGGTCTTTCAGTACCTTTGCCAAAGCAGCCAGCACCCAACCGTCGCCACGTACCCAGAAGTCTTTCTTACCATTCACACTTTTGTGTTTTGGATAAATATATTTGCCGTCGCGATAGTATAGGCCTTCCTCCGAATCGTACATGATACTGTTGGCATAGGTCCAGTATTCATGCAGTTTCTCCAGATATAACGGATTGCCGGTCAGCTTGTACATCTTTGTCATAACGGGCATTACCATGTAAAGTCCGTCCGCCCACCACCAATAATCGTTCTTGTCCGTACTCATCTAGTATTCCATCACTTCGCGCGCACGGGCTATCTTCCCGGAATCCGGCTTCACGGTATACAAATCCGCATAAGTCTGGAAACAAATCTGATAATCACCGAAAAGCACATAATCATCACTCTCCCCATAGCTGTACTTCCACTCTTCCTTGTTGTCACTCTTCGCGCCTTTCCATTCATTATGTTCTGCCCACGCCTCGGAATAGGCATAACATTCCGGATTACCGGTCAGGAAGAACACCTCCATATTTCCCGTATGATAGGCGGCATTGTCCCAGAAAGAGCGCCCATGTTGCGGATGGGTCTCCTGCCAATAGTTATTCACCCGATTGATAATCTCAATCACTTCTTCCGGTTTCGGCTGCTGAGCGGTGCATGAGGACACTCCCCAGCAAAAAGCCAAACCCAATAAAAATAAGCATGTCGTTTTCATATACTAATACTGTTCTTTTATCTTATCACTTCCAATACATACACCGGTTGCGGTGCAAACTCCACAACCCGCTCTCCATCCCCTTGCTTGGCATGCTGCACAAACAGATGCAGCCGCTTCCTGCTCTTCCACAATTCCGTGTCATGAGACGGTTCCCAGGCATCGACAGCGAAGTCGGTCAAATCGCTGATGCTCCACTTACTGTTTGCTACATCCGTAGCGTGCGCCAAGGAGACTTTGCTCCCCCGTTCTTCATCCCTGAATACATAAAATATCTCCCCACCATCTACTACGATGCGCGGACGGGCCATCGGAATCATCTTCGTGCCTCCGCCTTTCAAGGAAAACGGAGTGGTACGCCCGGATACCTGGCGGCTGTGCCACATCTGCCCGTCATGCCAGACAATCCGGTATTGCGGGACGTCGCTGTCCGGGTCACGCCAATAGGAAGCAATGTAGGGATGACCGCCTGCATCGGCACTCATGCTGGTCTGGTTTATCAGTTCCGAATTCTGAGGAATGCGGCAGGCATACTCTGCATTACCCAGACGGATGGGCAAATCATATTTCTTGCCATTTGCCTTATACCATGTTACGCCATTGTCAAAGGAACGGGCGTAGCATAGGTCGTGGTTGGTTTCCACATGCCAAGTCTCGCGCCAGACCCACGACAGATGGATGGTTCCAAGCTCATCTACATATAGCTGCCAGTAAGCATTGCGCTTGTTCTCGCCATCAATCAGCACATCCTGCACACGGCTCCATTTCTTCTCTTTCAAGGAATAGCGGTTCATCACCAGGTTGCCTCGGCCGGAAGAACCGGAACGGTATGCAAACAGCAGGTCGCCTCCGGACAGCAGATAAAACTCCGGATAGGTTACATTGCCTTCATCCACGCCCGTCATGGGCTCCTTCTCACCCAATTCCAGCGAATGGGGTGCAATGCTGCGACAGTAGTTCAAGGGCTGTCCGTGATGGTCGAAGGCTACATGAATATACCCGTCACCGTCCAGCATCATGCTGATGACGTTATGGGCATCCTTCACATTCCCTTTATACTGTGTACGGTGCAGTGTCCACTGTCCGGCATGGAGGTTCCGTTTTCCAAGAGTCAGGAACCCTTCCGCATCATAGTAACTGATGTATTGCTCGTCACCTTGCGTCACCAGCGAATTATTACGGAATACGGCGGTGTTGACGGAAGTCTGGCTGTATCCTTTCCCCACTTCCACCAGATGCGTTTCGGGAAGGACACCGGCAGCACCCTGCGCACAGAGTGCCACCGGAAATCCACCAATCCCCCAAACAATTAATATAAATACTATAAAAAATGAATCAGTCTTACTCATAATAGGCATGGTCTTTGGGGAATTCTTCACCACCCCACGCCTTTTTCGAGGTCCATGCCTGCGGAGCATCTGTCCAGAACGGATGGTCGGCGGGCAAACCCAGGGGCAAGAATGCCAGGGAAGCCATGTAAAGGCTGCCGTTGTTAGTATACCAGTCGGAGATATGAGGCTGGGAACCATTGAATCCCAATGTCAGAAAACCTTTCTCGTTGAAGTTCCGGTTGTCACCGAACATACGGTTGATGACAGCTGTCATGGCAGCACGTACCTGTCCGTTCGACAATTCCTTGGGCAACCATCCACGCCATGCCAACAAAGCCAATGGCTGGAGGGTACCGGTGCGGTAGGTAATGGAACGCCCGAATACGGGGAAGGCCCCCTCGGGAGAGATGAAACGTTCCAGAATCATGCCGAAACGCTGCATGCGCTTCTGGGCACGCTGGAAATTGCAATCCGGCGCATTCCATATCTTATTTTTTCCACTGTTCGTAAAGACTTCCAGACACTCCACATACATGGGATGGAGTACGAAGCTGTTGTAATAGTCAAAGGCAAATCCCGGTCCGTCACTATAAAAGCCGTCGCCTACATACCACTCTTCCACCTTGCGCAGAGCGGAGACAATACGGTAAGCATCACTCTTGGCACCTGCCTTGCGCAGAAAGCATTCTACCGTAGACGAGAACAGCAGCCAGTTGGTATAAGGAGGGTCCACACGGCGCAACTGGGTGAACTCTTCAATGTAACGCCGTTTAGTCAAACTATCCAGAGGCACCCACAAAGCATCGTATCCTCGCAGGAAGCTTTCAGCAACATAAGCGGCATCGACCAGCGGCTGTCCCTCTTTCCGCCAAAGCAGGTAATCCTGGCTTTTAGGGTCTACCGCCTGCGCATAACTTTTCAATGCCCATTCGCGGAGCTGCCTGCGCTGCTTGCCTTCGGCAGTGTCATCGTCCGGCAAAGAGAGCCAGGGCGCCAACCCCGCCATCAGACGGCCGAAACATTCCATATAGGTCACCCGTTTGTCGCGTCCATCCCAAGTGGGACTAAGCTCCACCTGCATATTTTTCTGGAGCTTCCCTTCACTCATATTGCTCAGTACCGGAGCAGCCATTTGATACAACACCCCGGCCCAAAGTTCGCGGTCTGTCACTTCCTTCTCTTTTTTCTTCTTGGCAGCCATTTCCTGAGCGGGCAGCAATAAAACTGCCACCAGCAGCAGCCATAAGTAGTTACTTTTTCTCATGATATTATTTAAGTTTGTTTTTCAATACTGCAAAATTACCCCATTCCCGGTAATTTCGGGGGCACTATTGTTTCAAAAAGGGGTAAATATCGGTCATTAGTACCCCAAAAGCTCAGAAATCACAAGAAAAAGCCTAAGATTAAGCCGTGCTACGACGGAAGTGAATAAAGTATTTGCCGCTATATTTGTTTCTTCATGAACTGCACCAGTACGAGGGCAATGCAATAAGCTATAATCTGTTCAAACCAAAAGTCAAGTCCTTCAAACATATTACTCATTATTTTAATAGACACCCATTCCTTTTTCTGATAACAAAGGAAAGGAGTTTATTCGGAATAATGAATTTCCATACGACTCAAAAAATGTTCTATTTTTCCGGATTACAGACAAAACTGAGAATCTCCACCAAGACACTGACTACTTCCATATTACATTAAATGTCCCGAAAACCGATATATTCTCCCGCCAAAAGACTATTTTTGCAACAAATATCCATAAGCATACCATGGCAGGCATCTATATTCATATACCTTTTTGCAAGACGCGCTGTATCTATTGCGATTTCTATTCCACCACTCGCAGCGAATTGAAGCAGCAGTACATCCGTGCCTTGTGCACTGAACTGAAAACCCGCAAGGGTTATCTGAAGGAAGAACCGATAGAGACCATCTACTTTGGTGGAGGAACTCCCTCACAGCTCGCTCACGAAGATTTCGAGCAGATATTCCGGACTATCAAAGAGGTGTATGGAACAGAACATGCCGAAGAAATTACCCTCGAGGCCAATCCCGACGACCTGACGGAAGAATATGTGTCCATGCTGCGCACCCTCCCCTTCAACCGCATAAGCATGGGGATACAAACATTCGACGCCCCCACCCTGAAACTGTTGAACCGCCGGCACAATGCCGCGCAAGCCATCGCAGCCATACACCGCCTCCGCCAAGCCGGCTTCCGGAATATCAGCATCGACCTCATCTATGGGCTACCGGATGAAACAGACCAACGGTGGGAACGCGACCTGCAACAAGCCGTCGGCCTTGATGTGGAGCATATCTCCGCTTATCATCTGACTTACGAAAAAGGCACCCGCATCTACGAAATGCTGCAGAGCCATCGTATCAGCGAAGTAGATGAAGAGAGTAGCGTGCGCTTCTTCTCGGCACTCATGGACACCCTGGGAGCCGCGGGGTATGAGCATTACGAAATATCCAACTTCTGCAAGCCCGGCATGTACTCACGCCACAACACTGCTTACTGGAAAGGCATTCCGTATTTGGGCTGCGGCCCTTCCGCCCACTCCTTCAATGCGGAGACAAGGGAATGGAACACAGCTTCTCTGGAAGGATACATAAAGTCCATTGAAGAGGGGCACCGTTCCTCCGAAACAGAAATTCTGGATAAAGTGACCCGTTACAATGAATACATCATGACTTCCCTGCGTACCATGTGGGGAATCTCCCTGACATATACGGAAGAAGCCTTCGGCACAGAGTTGTGCCAATATTGCACGAAAATGGCAGCCCCCTACCTCCAAAGCCACAAACTGGAGATGCAGGCAGACCGCCTGCGCCTGACCCGGGAAGGTATCTTTGTTTCGGACGGCATAATAAGCGACCTGATGTTCATTGATTAACAGCAAAACCGGGAGACTGCATGACCGAACAAGAAGTCAGACGCTACTTGCGCCAAATGAAGGAAGAAGACTCGGAACGGGCTTTTCACAGTTTCTACAATCTGTGCTACGACCGCTTGTTCCGTATTGCCTGCTATTTCGTGAAGCACGAAGAATGGGCGCAAGAAATTGTGCTCGACGTCTTCATGAAGCTTTGGGAACAACGCGCCCTGTTGCCGGAAGTGAACAACATAGAGGATTACTGCTTTATCCTTACCAAAAATGCCTCCCTCAATTACCTGGAAAAAGAGAACCGGCACCCTACACTCTCGTCCGAACAGCTTCCCGAAGTTTCCGGCCAGGCCGATTCCCCCGAAGACACTCTTATCAGCGAAGAACTGTTTGCCCGATATGTCAAGGCGCTCGACCGCCTGCCGGAGCGTTGCCGTGAAGTATTCATCCGCCTGCGCGAAGAGAAACAAAGCTATGCACAAGTGGCGGAGGAGCTGAACATCAGCACAAAGACAGTAGACGCGCAACTGCAAAAAGCACTCACAAGACTCAAGGAAGCATTGCTGACGGAGTGAACTCTGCTTCATCTTCCTTGCAAGAAGCCGCGTATGCATGTATGAGATGTACATCTCGAGCTGCATGAGATACACATCTCGCACAACATGAGATGCACATCTCGAGCACACCTTCCCTATTGATTGAAACAGAGAAACAAGGAAGTCATACGTAGGTAGGACAGACTTTCACGGACAAAGAGCTTTAGATTAACATTATTTCAGGATATAGGCATAGGGAATTCCTGAAAAGGAGCTGTCTTTACATGCAGAAAAGGAGTCATAGGCTCTTAATAAATTGCCAAAAATGAAAGTGAATAACGAGAATTTCGACAAGGTACTGAACAAACTGGTTGCTTCTACCCGTTCCCCACGAGGACGCTTTACGGCAGAGAACAGCTGGAGGCTGCTGGAAAGCCGTTTGCTAAAGCGCCGCAGCATGAAGCGGTTCTGGATGCGTACAGCCAGTGCCGCAGCCGTAGTCCTGCTCTGTGTAACGAGCTGGGCAGCCTATCAGTTCTTATACGTAGCACCACAACGGGAAGCCATTCCCACAGAAGCCATACATACTACCGAGGAAACCCAAGTAATCCATAGCGTACTGACATTCGATCAGCAACCCTTGCAGGAAATCGTCCGTCAACTTTCCGAAACGTTCCGTACCGATATACGTATCGAAGGAGACAGCCTGAAGAACTATCATATGACAGCTACCTTCCGCGAAGGGGAGAGTCTTACAGAAATCCTCGACCTACTGAAGGACGCCGGCAACTTTACCTATAAAAAAGAAAACAACACTATTATCCTTACTACTAAACTTAACTGACAATGACCAGCTCTACTATCTGTTCGCACCACCGCATCAGAACCGTACTTCTGATGTGTGTGGTTCTTTTAAGCGCCTCACTCCATGCACAGGCACAAAACAAGGAAACACGTATAAACCTGAATATCCGTAACGCAACTTTAGAGAGTTTCGTGAAGCAACTGGAAAATGCAACCGGATTCTCCTTCATCTATGGGGAAGAAGTAAAGCTCACGCACCGCATCACACTGGAGATGAAACAAAAGAACATCAGTGAGATATTGCAACGTGCCTTTGAAAACGAACCCATCACGTTCGAAATATCCGGAAAGCACATTCTACTCCATAAGCGGCCCGTGCCGCAGAAACCCGTTAGCCGTAAGTTCACCATCAGCGGATACGTGACCGACGGAGCGTCTTCCGAGACGCTGATTGGTGCCAATATCCTTGAGAGTCGTCGTTCCACAGGTACTGCCACCAATCCTTTCGGTTTCTATTCCCTCACCCTGCCGGAAGGGGAAACGGAACTGGTTTTCTCCTACCTGGGCTACGAAAGCCGGCATAGCCGGTTCGAACTGACGAAAGACACCTTACTCAACGTCAGGCTGGACAGCAATAACCAGCTGGCAGAGGTCGTGGTGCTCTCGGACAAGCGGGAGGCCGGCATAGAAAGCACAGCCATGGGAGCGCATGAGATACCGATGACACAAATCAGGCATACCCCGTCCATATTGGGAGAAGCCGACCTGCTGAAGACCATTCAGCTGATGCCGGGTGTGCAAGCCGGTATGGAAGGGTTTGCAGGCATGTATGTGCGAGGGGGAGGTAGATAGGGCC
>OAWU01000998.1_pt1 | contig 12649 bp, 14 predicted proteins | sample 1477041 | NCBI WGS metagenome assembly OAWU01 (sample SAMEA2580266, study PRJEB22360) | human gut metagenome | biome: human gut; feature: human-associated habitat; material: faeces | place: Denmark | collected 2008/2010
AAGCGGAACCACCATTATTCTTCTTTTCAGGATCGATGGATTAGATTCAGTTGTATAGTGTAATAAAATTTATTATTATCCTCACAATCATTAAAGGACAAGAGTATTTAAAAAAATCATTACATAACATACAAAAAGTGAGTATTACGAATACCAAAATTAATAATACTCGCTTTTTTGTATATATAATTGATTAAAACTATGGCTATACAGATAAACAGAACAATCTCTAAATTTAATAAGATAAACTCTTTTGACCATATATCAGATGTAGTCTTATTAAATAGATTTAAGAAATTTCCAACAGGCGGTATAAAAAATAGTAAGAACTTTAGCACTGGATAACTTTGAACTATCGCAAATTTAATTATTGATAAAACATAAACCAAGACTAATAATAACCAACTATATTTTTGTGAAAAAAACCTTTGAACAGTAATAAATGAAGTAACTAATACAGCAATCATTACTATAATTAAATGTAAATAAATGCTGAGTATTAGGGTATAAAGATCAAATGATTCTGAAAATCTATTAGTAATAATTGGATATAAAATTGAAAACATAACCAATGGGATTGATGACAGGAAAGAAAATAACATTTTGTAATTTAGATATTTTAATTTACTGTCAAACTGAATAAAAAGCATATGTTTTTCTTGTATAGAATCTAAATTGAAATTTATAATTGTTAGCCAGGATAAAGTGGCATAAAGTAATGTCATTGAACTAGCATAACTAGGCAATATCATCTGGTTTTTATAAAAATAAAAAAGCATTATTCCTATGATAAAAAAAGCGTACGGAGGAATGAACGAATAAGATCGAAATAATTTTATATTTTGATATTTTATAAATGTCATAGATTCTCATCCTTACTTATTACTTTATAAACAGTTAAATTATTTTTAATTAGTGTTAACAATGTAATATTGGTTTTAGAAAAAGGTACAATAATTTTTGCTCTATTATTTTCATTTTCTTTTGTTATTTGAAAACTAAAGTTTAATGTTTTAATTGCTTTTTCAAAGTCTGCATTTGAAAAGTCGATAATAGTAACCTCTGCTGTTTTATTAAAATATTGCTTAGAAAAAGCATTGGATTTTAAGTTGAATGTATGAGTAATAATTTTTTTGTTTATATCGTGTTCATGAGAAGAGATAATAATAGTTGCTTTACTTTTAATCTCACACAAATAATTAGCTAAAAAGTAAATGGAATCTTTATCTAATCCTGAAAAAGGTTCATCCAAAATGTAAATATCTGCAGGCTTAACTAAGCATTGGATTATATTAACTTTTTGTCGAGTGCCCTTAGAACAATTATTTACTTTAAAATCTAAAAATTGCTCAAGATTGAAATTTGAAACCATATAATCAATCATTTTGGAGTAAGTAGGTAATTTATAAATTTTTTTCAAATAATTAAAGTATTCATCTAAAGTCAGGTTTAAAGAGGTAGGAAATTGATCTGGTGCATAACTCACTACGCCATCAGATATTAATTTTCCACTAGTTGGTTTATATATTTTGGCAATTAATTTCAATGTTACACTTTTTCCTGAGCCATTATATCCATCAATTAAAGTAATAGAATTTGGGTATAGTTAAATTTAGATTATTAAGTATAGTATTTCCGTTAATTGTTTTTTTTACATTATTTATATTAACAATTCCAGTAGCCAATTAAAAAACCTCCGTTTAATTCTAGACTGCTATTACTTGAAAATGAATAAAAGGTTGAAAAGGAAAAGTACTTAAATCTATAGTTACAAAAATTCAAAATAGATACAACAAAAAGGAATTATATTAAATGATTTAACAAATACATTATCTATTAAAAAAATAATAGGTGATTGATACATATAATGATTCAAAATTAAACGTTAGTTCTAATTAAGGGAATACAATTCAAGACCAGGCAAACTCATTTGTAAACATTGTCCGTTTATAGATAGGTATGCGTGGTCTATTTTTATAAAATATATTTAATTACAGGTTTAAATATCTATAACAAAATCTCAACAGCAAAAAATAAATCTCCATTAATCATTTATCTAGACTCAAGGAAATCATATATTTCTATTCCTTTTAACATATCGTCAATTTTAATGAGTAATTTCTCTACTAATATTCCAGGCAAATAGGCACGTGCTTTGGTGGCTTGCATCCATGCTGGTTTTGGATTATATTCGCCAATGTACCATTCAATGACTGTTGGTTTAATCATTTGACATAATCCAGCCACACCAAATTGGCCATTGGATTCTTTTGTAATAATTGCATGTAAAATTAAATGCTCGATTAAATCGCAGTAAACTAAGTTTTCTTTCTTTTGATAGTTGTATGAGTACTTAAATTCGGAAATGAATCTTAGGTCAGATAAGTTTTGGAATTTATCCTCGCTTATGTGATGACAATATAATCCTTCACTAGCTCTAGTGTATTTTCCTTTTGTAATACTTTTGATTTCTCCATTTAAAAATCGCGTGTATGATTTTTCCTTATAATAGTCATCGGTTACAGCGCCATATTTATTTAAAAGGTATGCTACAGCTTGCGAGTAAGTAGCGTCTAATAATTGACTATATTCATTATATTTAGCTGTATATTCGTTTTTCTCCACTTCAATATACCTCTTTTCAAACTTTATGATATGAAATGCTTGTAAGTTACAAAGAATAAAATCAGTACTCACGTAGTTACATTCGACTTTTATATGTCTATTACTCTTGTATAATACGCCGATTGATTAATATTTTGTCATTGAATTCTACATTTTTGTATTGATTTAATAGTTCTTCAGTTCTTTGTAAACAGACTGTAACTGTATCTTCAATTGATAAATTAAATGCTGCAAAGTCTTCTAACTCTGTCCCTTTGTGAATTAAATCGATAATGTCTGGTTTCACACCTAGGGAAGAGAGTGATTCCATCATATAAGGTGTAAAGAGGGTATGCTCTGCATTGTCGATTGAAATAATACCGAGTTTAAGTTGATTAAAAAGACCATGCATAGTCATTAAGGTATATTTTTCAAGTTGTTGTATATTTTCAAATGTTATCATAGCGGTTCTCCTAAAAATTACGATTAATCAAAGTATACCCTTATTTAACTTTAGTTTCTTCAGAATTATTTGTACCGTTATCGTGTTTTTCTTCTTTATTAACAGCATTTTTATCACTTTTATCATCGACTTTTTGATCTGGTATGTCATTTTGAATGGCTTTGTTATTATCATTGTCATGATGTTGAATGTCTTCTGACTCATTATCCATTTCAGCTTGATCACTCATACCTGGGTTGTATTTAGGGCTTCTCTTTTTAAATGCTTCAAATTCTTCTTTATCTTTTTCTGACATATCATCAAAAATATTAATAATCTTACCATTGTGTCGATTAACAATAGCGCAACGTTTTAATGGTGTGCCAACTGCATCGCGGACTAGATGTTCAACATAATATTCATGTTCATTGCTTCGTTCAAGATTTGTTTTATAATTTAATGTTTGATTTTCGTTAGCACCTCTTGCTTTGTAATCGTTTCGAACGATATCTTCGGCTTCTTGTGGTGTCATTTGCTTGTCTGTATTTGACTTTGTAGTGTTGTCAGTTTGTTGCGTCTTTTTATTAGTGTTATTTGATTTACTATTATTTTCTTTATGTTGATTAGCACCGCAAGCAGTTAATAGTGACAATGATAATGCGATGGCAATGATAGCTTTGAATTTCATTTTTTTATCTCCTTGATTTGATTATGTATAATTAATTTTTCCGTAAAAGAAGGGTAGCGCGGCTACCCTGAAATTTTATTCTGTTGAAGCGTCGTACATGCTATCTTCATTGTGAATATTTTGACTAGGTGGTGCTTCACTAGTGGTAGGTTTGCTCTGGGGCATGGGCTCTACAGTAGCAGTTTCCTCATTAGATTCACTTTTTTCTACACTAGATTTATCACTTTTAGACGCATTCTGTTTATCCTCATCTTTACTAGACTTTTCGCTATCTTCAGAATCAGTATCCGCACTAGAAGTTGTAGCAGGTGTAGTAGCCGAAGCTTCATAATTTACATTATCGCTATTTGAACTCGCAACAGCTACTTCTGTATCTTGCTTGTCTTTTTTAGCTTTTGATGTTTTTTTAGCATCGGATAAATCAAATGTAATCTTCTTGACGCTAAATAAACTAGAAATAACTTCTAATTTTTTATCTTTTGCGTTGGCTATGTTTTCTGACACATCGAAAACAATTTTACCTTGTGCAGTGCTATCAGGATTTATACGCTGTAAGAAAAATGAATTTTCTATACTACCATTGTCACTTTGATTAGCAGACATTGAACCTGTATTATCTGCTTCAAATGTTTTATCACTGGATTTTAACTTAAACATTGAACTATCAATTGTTAACGCTTCTTTACCTTTGTTTTTAATTGTCACATCAGCAACGACAAATGTACCTTTAGCGTTTGTTGGTGCAAGAGACGGTCCTACAGATTTCATAGTTTCCACTGAATTTACAGTGACTTCAAGGTCGCCATTTTTAACAGTTTCACCGATTTTATGGGTTTTGTTCGTTTCTTTAGAACTATTTCCGCCAAGGTTACCTGTAATACCAGCTGTACAAGCTGAAATACCGATGATAATTAAAATAAATAATAATAGACAACCACCACAGCCCCAGAACCATCCTTTTTTAGATTTCTTTTGTCCGTATTGCTGGTTCTGTTGGTTTTGTTGATTTTGGAAAGCTTGGAATTGTTCCCATTGTCTTCGCTCTTCTTCGCTTTTGAATTGATTGCTCATGCCTAAAAAATCTCCCTCATTATTTACTATGTGATTAGTGCATAAAGCTAAATACAATTTGAATTCAATTCGCTTGTTGTTTAATATTTATCAGGTTCACATGCACGTTTATCTTTATCTCTATCTAAATGTGGTCGATATGCTGGATGATCGGCAGTGACACCATTCGGATATACTTGTCTAAGTTGCTTACAATTAGCAAATGATTGTTGCGTGTTTGTTTCAGTTGATGGTGAGGTCTTAGGTTGCGTGGATTGATGCTGGTTACTTGATTGTTGCTTTTCTTTTAAATCATCTTTCAAGTCGTCTTGTGATTTATCTTCTGCAACGTTTGGTGTGTTAATATCATCGTCTGATTGATCTTTTGTTGTTATTTCATCAATTTCATGTTGATTATTTTCAGTATTTTCATTTGCGGGTACTTCTTCGGTTGATTGTAAATCCTCATCTGTTGCTGTTTCTGATTTTTCCTCAGGCTTATCTTCATTTTTATTTTCATCTTTTTGAGTTAATTGCGTTTTTGATGATTGATTACTAGTGGAATTGTCATTATTACTAAACATCATTGAACAGGCTGATAATAAGATTATTAATAAAATAAAAGAAATAAGGCAACCGCCGCATCCTTTTAACATGCCGCGTCTTTCAGAATTTTTAACAGATTGGTTTTGATTCTTGTTGTTCTCTGTATTCAAAGGTAAATCTCCTCTATATTTATATGTTATTTTCATGATTTACTACATAAAACCTGGATGCATTTAAGAGGGAGTTATTAAGTGTAAAACGCTTTCACTATATCACATAATCATATTTTACCAAATTAGTAGTGGAAATACTTTAATTTTTTTCAAAACTTTAAAAATATTTTTGGGTTGTAGAAGTGTTAATTTAATAATTGTAAAGTTGTATTACGACTCAAAATGACACGAACATGACAACATAATTTAACAAAATAATAATTTCTATTTGCTATAATATATTGTATTTATTTTTAGAGGTGTTGCTTTTGAAAAAGTTTTTAAAATTCAAGGGGATGAAAATATGTTTAATGCTATATCTACTGATTTTTTTAAGTAGTTGTGGCACAAATAATAAAATAGTAGGCCAACGATTTGAAATACAACAACATAATGAAACAATAGGTAGTATTTACTTTTCAGCAGACTATGCACATATAAGAGGTATAGAAAAAGGCACTGCAAAATATTTCATAGACAAAGTAGGCAGCAAACGTTACTTATTTATTGAATATATTCCGGATAATGTATTGAATTGCAAGCCGGACTTTTGGAAAACGTTAAAATATAAAAAGGACAAGGTAACATATTATGTATATCTCATTGAAAATTTAGATGATGAAGTATTCCATTTAAGTGCATTACAAGACATGAATCGTATACCAATTGACATTGCAGATGATGTGGCAACAATGGGTAAATCACCACATCAAAATGACAGAATGACACTAAAATTAAATAAAAATAACTGATAATAGTAGACGAATGATATAACGATATGTATTGAGCATTATAACAATCATATCAATGCATCAATTCGTCTACTTTTTTATATTTTTAAACATAACCACTGCTAGAATGTCATAAAATCGTTATAATTATAATGTAAATGATTTTGGAGGAATAACGCATGGACTTTTGGTTATATAAACAAGCACAACAAAATGGACATCATATTGCGATAACAGACGGTCAAGAATCTTATACTTATCAAAATTTATACTGTGAAGCGAGTCTATTGGCTAAAAGACTCAAGGCTTATCAACAATCTCGTGTCGGACTATACATAGATAATTCAATTCAATCTGTTGTTTTAATTCATGCATGTTGGTTGGCTAATATTGAAATTGCAATGATTAATACAAGATTGACACCTAATGAGATGACGAATCAGATGAGGTCAATTGATGTGCAATTGATTATTTGCACCTTACCCCTGGAATTGCGAGGGTTTCAAATTGTATCGTTGGATGATATTGAATTTGCTGGAAGGGATATTACAATGAACGGTTTGTTGGACAACACAATGGGTATCCAATATGATACATCGAATGAAACTGTGGTGCCGAAAGAGTCGCCGTCCAACATATTAAACACGTCATTTAATTTAGATGACATTGCATCCATTATGTTTACGTCAGGGACAACTGGTCCTCAAAAAGCGGTGCCGCAAACGTTTCGCAATCATTATGCTAGTGCAATCGGTTGTAAAGATAGTTTGGGATTTGATCATGACACAATTTGGTTATCTGTATTACCGATTTATCATATTTCGGGTCTCAGTGTACTTTTAAGAGCTGTTATTGAAGGGTTTACTGTGCGCATTGTTGATAAATTCAATGCCGAACAAATTTTAACGATGATTAAAAATGAACGAATCACGCACATTTCGCTTGTGCCACAAACTTTAAATTGGCTTATGCAACAAGGTTTACATGAACCTTATGATTTACAAAAAATATTACTCGGCGGTGCTAAATTATCTGCCACTATGATAGAGACGTCATTACAATATAACCTGCCAATTTATAATTCATTTGGTATGACTGAGACATGTTCGCAATTTTTAACAGCAACACCGGAAATGTTGCATGCACGTCCTGACACTGTAGGGATGCCAAGTGCCAATGTTGACGTAAAAATTAAAAATCCTAATAAAGAAGGTCATGGAGAATTAATGATTAAAGGTGCCAATGTGATGAATGGATATTTGTATCCAACAGATTTAACGGGTACGTTTGAAAATGGTTATTTTAATACGGGTGACATTGCTGAAATAGATTATGAAGGTTATGTCATGATTTATGACCGACGTAAAGATTTAATTATTAGTGGCGGTGAAAATATTTATCCATATCAAATTGAAACGGTAGCGAAGCAATTTCCAGGTATCATTGACGCAGTATGTGTAGGGCATCCTGATGATACTTGGGGCCAAGTGCCTAAATTATATTTTGTCAGTGAAAGTGACATTTCAAAGGCACAATTGATTGCATATTTATCACAACATTTAGCGAAATATAAAGTACCGAAACACTTTGAAAAGGTTGATACTTTACCTTATACATCAACAGGTAAATTACAAAGAAATAAGTTGTATAGAGGATGATTTGATGAAGTTGACAGCTTTGCATTTTTATAAATATAGTGAGCCATTTAAGTCACAAATTGTAACACCGAAAGTCACTTTAACGCATCGTGATTGTTTGTTTATCGAATTGATTGATGACAAAGGAAATGCATATTTCGGGGAATGTAACGCTTTTCAAACAGATTGGTATGATCATGAAACAATTGCTTCAGTGAAACATGTAATTGAGCAATGGTTCGAAGATAATAGAAATAAATCATTTGAAACGTATGAAGCAGCACTAAAATTAGTAGATTCATTGGAAAATACGCCTGCTGCAAGGGCAACTATTGTCATGGCATTGTATCAAATGTTTCATCTACTGCCTTCATTTTCAGTAGCATATGGAGCGACAGCGAGCGGCTTATCAAATAAACAACTAGAGTCATTGAAAGCAACAAAGCCGACCAGAATTAAATTAAAATGGACACCTCAAATCATGGATCAAATTAGAGTGTTACGAGAATTAGACTTTCACTTTCAATTGGTTATAGATGCAAATGAGTCCTTGAATCGTCAAGATTTCACACAGTTACAGTTATTAGCGCGTGAACAGGTTCTTTATATCGAAGAGCCATTTAAAGATATCTCCATGCTTGATGAAGTAGTGGATGGAACAATACCTCCAATTGCTCTAGATGAAAAGGCGACATCATTGTCGGACATAATTAATTTGATAGAATTATACAATGTGAAAGTTGTTGTATTAAAACCATTTCGTCTAGGTGGCATTGATAAAGTGCAAACGGCAATTGATACTTTGAAAAGTCATGGTGCAAAAGTGGTTATTGGCGGCATGTACGAATATGGTTTAAGCCGCTATTTTACAGCGATGCTTGCTCGTAAAGGTGATTATCCAGGAGATGTTACACCAGCAGGTTATTATTTTGAACAAGATGTGGTGGCGCATTCAGGCATATTAAAAGAGGGGCGACTCGAATTTCGCCCCCCTTTAGTGGATATAACTCAATTACAACCATATTAATGGTTATGTTTATGTGAATGCTTGCTTGCTGACTTGTCTTTTTTTAACGGAACAGGGTCAAAGCCGCCTTTATGAAGCGGATGACATTTTAAAATACGACGGATACCTAAATAAAGGCCTTTGAAAGCACCGTGGTATTGAATCGCTTCTCTAGTGTACTCTGAACATGTTGGATAAAAACGACAAGTTGGTGGAGTGAGTGGCGAAATGAAACGTTGATAAAAATGAATCATCGCCAAGAATATCTTTTTCATAATTAATGCCTCCAACGATAGTAATTAACTATTATATTAACATACAATGTAGGGATGTGATGCGCGTGAAGTTTAGGGATAAAGATAATCGTCAAGTTAATTTGACATTTAAAAAGGATAATGAGATAGCAGATGGCAATCATGTGCTAGCTATTCCAACGTTTAAAAATCAATTGCTTTTTACCAAACATAATTTACGGGGTATTGAATTTCCTGGTGGTAAAAGGGAACGCGGGGAAAGTAGTGCTGAAGCAGTTACCCGTGAATTATATGAAGAAACAGGCGCCAAAGTTAAAAATATTCATTACATAGCACAATATACCATTGAAACACATGATCAAACTGATTTTGTAAAAGATGTATATTTTATCGAAGTTGAATCATTGGTAAGCAAGAACGATTATTTAGAAACAGCAGGGCCAGTGTTGTTTAACTGTATCAATGATATTGAACTCGCACAACGGAGTTTCTTACTGCAAGATAGTACCATTTTAAAATGCGTAGAGAGGGTGCAATCACTTGGATTTTATCAAACGTAAACGAATGCCAATTGAATCTTTTACGCATCAATTCGAAGAAATTACATATTTGTCAGATGACTTACAAGTAAAAGCTTTAATGATGACACCACATCATGAAGTAAATCGCATTGTAGTATATTTGCGAGGTGGCAAAGGTCAAGTAGGACGTGTGCGCGCAGGTAGATTAATGCAATTTTCAGATAGTCAAACTTTAGTGATTGGGCCATACTACCGAGGTAACAATGGGAGTGAAGGTAAAGACGAATTTTACCGTGGCGATTTAAATGATGTGACGCAATTATTAAGGTTGCTACATGATAAATATCCACATGCATTTATCCACATGGTTGGTTTTTCGCGAGGTGGTTTACAAGGATTGTTGACATTTCAAGACTTACCAGTAACAAGTTATACAATCTGGGGTGGTGTCTCAGATATTGATTTAATGTATGAAGAACGTGTCGATTTAAGAGGCATGCTACGAAGAATGATTGGTCATCCGAAAAAAGATCGAGCGGCATATGAGGCACGCCAAGCGATTCCAAACATTAATGAAAACAGTCCGCCAATATTAATTGTACATGGAGGGAAAGACCAGCAAGTTGGTATTCATCATGCGTATTATTTAGCGGACCAACTAGAGTTAAAAGGTGCCACGCATGAAACATTTTATCAAATGGCAGAAGGACATGTGCCAAGACCACCAGCGATGGTTGAAACATTGACTTATATTAAAGAGTTTATGAACCAAGTTGAGTTGCATAGCTAGTATGAAACGTGGTGTGCGCATGGGAACTATCAAGCTTTGAAAATGTGTGATATACGTTGAATGAGGGGTATGCGCTTTCAATGAAAATGTGCTCCATGCAGATAACTGTATGTGCTTTTTGTGAATAGGAACAACTTGCGTTGAGTTAACGATAAGTACTTTATGCAAAGTAAGGCAACATGCATAGCGTAAGGAACCGGTACTTTATGTGAAGACGTGCTGCTTCCATTAAATGAGTGATGCGAGTTTGGCATGAAGGTCACCTTAAATGTGCATTGTTGTAATAAAATTGCCTATAAATTTTTAGCACATAAAATAAGAGGAGCCAACCATTGTTAGACTATAACAACGGTTGGCTCTTTAATTAGTATTCAAATTTATTTGTTGAAGCTACCTTTTTCAGCAATATGTTCAACTTTTTCACCAAATTTTTCGAAGTTCTTTTCAAAACGTTGAATTAAATCTTCTGCTTGTGCTTTATATTTCTCTTTGTCGCTCCAAGCATTAATTGGATTTAAAATTGTTTTCGGTACATCTTCAATTTCTACAGGAATGCTTAAACCAAACGTACTATCTTTTGTATATTCTGCATTTTTCAATTTGCCAGAAATCGCTTGGTTTACCATTTGACGTGTGTAATGTAAGCTGATTCTACGTCCTACACCATATTTTCCGCCAGTCCATCCAGTATTAACAAGATAAACATCAACATCATGTAAATCGATAAGTTCACCTAATAAATCAGCGTAAACAGTAGGGTGTAACGGGAAGAACGGTGCGCCGAAACATGTTGAGAATGATGGTTCAGGTTCTGTCACACCACGCTCTGTACCAGCTAATTTAGAAGTGAAACCACTCAAGAAATGATACATTGCTTGGTCTTTATTTAACTTTGAAATCGGTGGAATAACACCAAATGCATCCGCAGTTAAGAAAATAATTGTATTTGGATGTGCTGCTTTTGATGGTACTACAATATTGTCAATGTGATTAATTGGATAAGCGGCACGCGTGTTTTCTGTATAACGATTGTCTTCAAAGTCCACTGAACCATCTTCTGCAACTACAGTGTTCTCTAAAATTGCACCATATTTGATTGCGTCAAAAATCTGTGGTTCTTTTTCTTTGGAAAGATTAATTGCTTTTGCATAGCAGCCACCTTCGATATTAAAGACCCCGTTTTTATTCCAGCCGTGTTCATCATCACCGATTAGTTTACGGTGTGGGTCAGCCGATAGGGTTGTTTTACCAGTGCCAGATAGACCAAAGAATAATGCAACATCGCCTTTTTCACCAACGTTTGCTGAGCAATGCATGCTCATAATATCTTGCATCGGTAAGAGATAATTCATTACAGAGAAGATACCTTTTTTCATTTCACCAGCGTATTCAGTACCGCCGATTAAAATGACTTTGTGTTTAAATGAAATAATGACAAAGGTTTCAGATTTAGTACCATCAACTTCTGGATCTGCTTTAAAATGTGGGGCAGAAACGATAGTGAAGTTAGGTTTAATCTTTGTAGCTTCTTCTTTTGATTCAGGTCTAATAAACATATTTTTAGCAAATAAATTATGCCATGCTAATTCATTGATGACTGTAAGTTTTAACATTGTATCTTTATCGCTACCAGCGTAGCCTTTAAATACGTATAATTCATCTTTTTTATCTAAATAGTCTAGTACTTTATGGTATAACTTCAAGAAAGTTTCTTCATCGATAGGTTGATTAATTTCTCCCCAATCAATGTTATCTCTATATGAAGGTTCAGAGACAAAAAATTTGTCTTTAGGCGAACGACCAGTATATTTTCCAGTACTTGCATTAACAGCACCAAGTTCTGTTAATACCCCTTCGTTATTGTCTAAGATTTTATTATAAAGTTGTGTCGTCGAAAGTTGAAAATGTGACGTTGGTTTTTTCAGTAATTTGTCAATTTTAGTTGTTTCAGTGTATGTGTCTACTGACATCCTAAATCCCTCCAAAGCGATAATTTAAATGTAAGCCTTTACATTTAATTAGTATAACACATTAACATAATTAATCTACAATATTTTACTGGAAATTTATTTATGAAAAATTGACATTAATTCATTAATTAGGTAGTATTATTTTTAACGGATTCTCTTATCCTGAGTGGTGGAGGGACATGGACCCAATGAAACCCA
>OAWU01001001.1_pt1 | contig 12586 bp, 10 predicted proteins | sample 1477041 | NCBI WGS metagenome assembly OAWU01 (sample SAMEA2580266, study PRJEB22360) | human gut metagenome | biome: human gut; feature: human-associated habitat; material: faeces | place: Denmark | collected 2008/2010
CGGGACGAGGGGCCCCTCGCCACGCGCAAGCGCTCGGAAGCTGCAGACCCGTCTCGAGGCGTGGCAGCCGCGTTCGTCGTTCGTGAAGACCGCACTGATCTTCAGTCGCTTGCGGATCTCGAAGGTGTCCGCATTGCAGCCGGAACACCCTACTCAGTGGACGGGTGGCTTGCCGCGCTTGGCGAGATTCAGGCCCGAGGATACGACCCGGAGCATTTCTTCAGCGAGACGATCTTTCTTCAGTTTCCTTTTCCTGACATCGTCCGCAGTCTCATGAAGGGCAGCGCTGATGTCGGCGTTATTCCTGCGTGCATGCTCGAGCGGCTTGAATCAGTCGGCGCACTGGAGAAGGGGCTCCTGCGGGTAGTTCATGAGCAGACTTCGCCCGAACTTGCCTGCCGGCGCTCAAGCGCACTCTATCCGGATTGGGTTGTGGCATCCATGGGAACCGCTTCGCCCGAAGACGTCCGTCAGGTATCCATCGGTCTGCTCACCATGCCGAACACAAATGACTTCGAATGGTGGGCGGCCGGAGATTTTCGAGCGCTTAACGAGCTCTACCGTACGCTGCGGCTCGGCCCCTACACTTTTCTTCGGGATTTTTCAGTTCACGCAGTGATTGAGCGATACAAAGGGCCGCTTCTCTTCGCTGCTGCGCTGATGGTGCTCTTCCTCCTCAATGAACTGCGTGTGCATGTGCTCGTCAGAAGGCGAACAAAGGAGCTTTCGGACGCGCTTATGGAGCGTGACGCCAACGCGCAGTCCATCCGCGAACTGCAAAAACAATTGGGCGAGGTCGAGCGTGTCGGGGCGGTTTCTCAGCTTTCGAGCATGATTGCCCATGAACTGAAGCAGCCCGTTGCCTCCATCATCAACTTCTCGGCGGCGCTTTCCGTCCGTTTGGGCGGCCTGCTTAAAGCGCACCCGGAATGCGCTGCCGGACTTTGCACCATTCGAGCTGAATCCGAACGCATCTCCGAGATCATCTCCCGCGTGCGGCAATATGCTAAGCATCGACCAGCGTCTGCCGCGCCGTGTTCCTTGTCGGCTGCTGTACGCAAGGCGGTGCTTGTTTATCGAAACGGCGAAGGCGGGCGTATTCCGGTGGAGGTGACAGAAACGGAAAATGTCTGGGTGGTGGCCGATGAACTTGAACTCGAACTCCTCGTGCTCAACCTCATCCGGAACGCGGCGCAGGCACAGACGCGCGCAGAGACGCCCTACATCCGCATCCGCATTGAACGCTCAGCATCTGAAGTTCAGCTCACGGTGGAAGACAACGGCCCTGCTCTGAGCGATGCGGAATTCCTCAAACTCTCGCATGCACAAACGAGCATGAAACCGGACGGTCTGGGCTTGGGCCTGGAAATAACCCGTTCCATCGCCGCACGATCCGATGCCATGCTCGTCTTTGAGCGCAAGCCTGAACGCGGCCTGCTCGCCATCGTGCGCTTTCCGCTGAAGCTCTCTCTCAACGGCACTGCATTCGAGGAGCGCGAATCATGATGCAAACCGCTGAAATTGAAACAGCCCGTCCAGTCATTCGAATCGTTGATGACGATGAAGTTTTTCTGGCTTCACAGAAATTTTTCTTCGAAACATTTTTCCCTGAAGTCCGCGTATGGCCGTGCGCAAAGCGTTATCTCGATGAAGAGGATCTAAGCGCTCCGGGATGCCTTATTCTGGACTACCGCATGCCGGACCGATCAGGCCTGGAAGTTCAGCGCGCACTGCTTCTGAGACGCAAACCAATGCTGCCGATCATTTTTTTGAGCGCCCATGGTGATATCGGCACCGCCGTACATGCCATGCGAAACGGTGCGGTCGACTTTCTGGAAAAACCCGTTGAACCTGAAGCGCTGCTCGCCAAAGTTCGTACTGCCGTCGCATGGTCTCTCGATGCCTTTAAGCGTGAGCAGGACCGCCGCCGTATGGAACGCCAGGTGCTGTCACTGACCGGAAGAGAACGTGAAGTCATTGATCTTGCGGTCAAAGGAATGCAAAACAAAGAAATTGCGGATCTTCTCGGCATCTCCGTGACGACTGTGAAGATGTACCGCGCCAATGCTTTTCAAAAACTTGGCGTCAATACGATTTTGGCTGCGTCGCAGTTTCTTGCGCGTGCGGAAAATTCCTTGGAGCAGTGAGCATGATCACCAGACGTCAGCTCTTTGCCGGCATTTTGGGATTAACAGCCGGCCCATCCTGGTGCCAGCCTCAGGAAACCCTCGCCGCAGCCGATGTAATTGTCGTTGGAGCGGGATTAGCAGGCTTGAGCGCAGCGGTTTCTGCGCGTGAAGCCGGCGCCCGGCGGGTGCTTATTCTCGAAAAAGATGTGATGATCGGCGGACATTCAATCATGTCAAGCGGCTACTTCAATGCCGTCGATCCCAAGCGGCAGAAACCGCTTGGCATCACGGATTCCCCGGCGCTGATGGAGAAGCAGTCGCTGCAGGTAGGAGGAGATACCGCCTCCCCCATTCTGATGCGGCGACTTGCCGAATCCTCTTCAGAGGTGCTTCAGTGGCTCGAAGCGCACGGCGTGCACTGGAGCGACCAAGTCTTCGAATCCTATTCATCCTTTCAGCGCAGGGGTCACATTTCAAGCCCTGTGCGGGCTGGATACGACTATGTGATGGCGCTTCTCGAGTGTGCGCGCCGGCTGGATGTGAAGATTCTGCTTGGGCATCGTGCCGAACGCCTCATCACTGAGAACGGCCATATTGTCGGTGCTGCGGGAGTTTGCCGAGGCTGTCAGGCCTTCGAAGCCAGAGCGCAGGCCGTGATTCTGGCTCGGGGCGGTTTTCCCGCCAATACAGCTCTGCTTGAAAATGCGCTTGGCCCTTACGCGGCAACGCTGCGCAGTTCGGCCAATACGCGCGGCATTCTGACTGACGGTGCTGCCGGCGACGGCATTCTCATGGCAAGCGCCGTCGGAGCAAAGATCGTCAATATGGACTCCGTTCTGCTCGTCCCCTATAACGGCGGCCGAGTGACGGGTTATGTCGGCGGCGACATCTACCTCACCAAAGAAGGCAGACGCTTCATCGATGAAGGAGCGTCCTGGCTCGCGCTGCGCAAAGCCCTGCAAAACCTCCCCGACGGAAAGATGTGGGTGCTCACGGACTCCGGAACAGTGAAAAACAACGACTTCTCGCTCAAACTGATGACCGGCGCGGTGCGCGAAGCCGCGACGCTCGATGAGGCTGCCAAAGGCATTGGCTGCAATCCTGCGGTATTGGAAGAGACCGTCAGGCAATACAACCATTCGGTTCACATTGGACGAGATGAGGCCTTTGGCAAAACGACGATGCTTAAAGCGCTTGATGAACCGCCCTTTTATTACGGCGAAGAACGGCTCAACATCCATTCAACAGAGGGCGGCGTTGCCATTGATACGCAGGCCCGCGTTCTGGATCAATCCGAGGAGCCCCTCTTGGGTCTTTTTGCAGCCGGCGAAACCGTCGGAAATCTTCACGGCAAAAGCCGCCCCGGCGGCAACGGCGTTTTGGCCTGCGTCGTCTTCGGCAGGATCGCCGGTCAAGAAGCGGCTCGACTTGAGCCTCTCAAGTCATTGAGAAGCTCAAGTCATTCGCTCACAAAGGCAGAATGAGTTTGCCTTCGTCATGCCTGACTTTCATCATCACGGGGCGGTGACAGTGCGGCCGACTAATCCGAGGGCTGACCGGCTGGCCCACGCTCACGGACCATTCGAGCCAAGGCAAATTTCTGCAGCTTCCCCGAAGACGTCCGGGGCAGCGCATCGAGCACCACGAGATATTCCGGGAACTTATATTTAGCCACCCGCCGGCCGTCAAAGAAAGCAACAAGGTCCGTCAGATGGAGGGCGGGTGCGCCGGGCCGCATGCTCACGCACGCACAGCTGCGCTCGCCCAGACGTTCGTCGGGCATAGCCACTACGGCGGCCTCCCGCACGCCGGGATATTCGAGCACAATGTCTTCGACTTCGCGGCTCGAAATATTCTCGCCACGGCGCACAATAATGTCCTTCTTGCGGCCGGTGATGCGGATGTAGCGGCCCTCTGAATCCGTGCGGCAATAGTCGCCGGAATAGTACCAGCCGTCCGCGTCAAGCGCCCGTGCGGTCATCTCAGGCTCTCCCCAATACCCCACAAAGACCTGCGGACCGCGGGACGCCTCTTCGCCCTCTTGGCCGTGCGGCACTTCATGCCGGGCATCGTCCACAACGCGGATCTCCACGCCGTCGACTGCGCAACCGTCCGTTTCTTCCGTATGCTCACGCGTGTCATTGAGGCGCACCAGCGAGTGCGGCGAAGACTCGGTCGAGCCGTAAATGGATAAGAGCCGAATGCCGAAAGGCCGGCAGTCTTCAAAGAGCTTAGGCGGAATGGTGGTGCCGCCGCAGAGGAAAAAGCGAAGCGAGGACAAATCCCGCGGATGCTGCCGAAGTTCTTCGAGGATATCGAAGACAAAGGGCGTCGCACCCAAGACGCAGGTCGCTTTCTCGGCCTCAAAGAGATTCATGCAGTCTTCTGCGCGGAAAATATCGAGAAGCAGACTCTTGCCGCCCAGAATGAAGGGCAGCGTCACCCCGTGGAGAAACCCGGTCGCATGCCCGAGCGGAGCGGGCATCAGAAAAGCATCCCGCCACGTGAGATTGAGGCGGTCGGCATAGGCGCGTTCGCTCGCGAGAATGTTGTTGTGCGTGAGCATCACCCCCTTGGGGCGTCCTTCCGTGCCTGAAGTGAAGAGCACTGCTGCGACTTCATCGGCATCAGCGGGAATCGGCGTGAGGAGCGGTTCCGCGCCGGCAATGACATCCTCAAACGCATAAACGCCCTCCTGCGAACGCAGCGATGGAGCAAGCGGGGCCATTTTTTCCACGGCCACAACGGCAGAAAGCCTCGGCAGGTGCTGCGCGAGTTTGGCAAGCATTTCAATCGGACGGCTTTTGCGGAAAGCCGTAGCCGTAAAGACCACCTTGGCTTCACACCAATCCAGCGCCCAGGAGAGCTCCGCCTCGCGCCATGCGGGCAGAAGCGGCATTGCGATGGCGCCGAGCTTTAAGGCCGCAACATAAGCGATGGTGAATTCCGCCCAGCCCGGCAGATTGAGCGCCACTACGTCGCCGCGGCCGACGCCGATCGTGTGCATCCAGCCGGCCAGACGCTGCGCCTTCTTGTCGAGTTGAGCGTAGGTATATCGGCCGCCCTGACTGTCAACAACACAGGTACGGTCGGGCACAGCACGCACGGACTGATGCCAATAATCAGCGAGCGTGGCGTCGCCCCAAAAGCCCTGACGGCGATAGAGCGCCCGGCGTTCGGGATTAATCGTGTATTCAGGACGCATGACTTGAGCGGTATGGAATGGAAGGCTTGGAGAAGAAACCGGCCCGGCCTGCGCCGAGGAATCCGCAGGCCGGGCGGCTAGGAGAATCGAGGCTCAGCCCCGGAGACGCCGGCTTAGCCGAAGCGGAATTCGACGCCGAAGGTTCCCTGCGGGAATTCCCATTTCTTGAGGATTGTGTCGCCGCAGAGGACGCGGCAGGTGCCGCATTCAAGGCAGCCGGCGCAGTCGAAGCTGATCGTGCCGTCGTCGGCCTCTTTATAGAGATTGGCCGGGCAAGCCTTCACGAGCTTGCGGAATTCTTTGCGGTCGGGCTCATCGCAGAGCACGATGTGCGCATTTTCCTCATCCACAAAGAACTTGTCTTTGCCGAGCTTTTCGTCCACGTTGACGAACTTAATTTCCTTCGTGCTCACAGTGCTTTCCCCCAACCGTAGCCGTCTTTAAGGAGATTCATAACGCCGGCAGCCTTAACGCGCTGCCAGAGGCTCTTGCGAACCGGCGGGACCGGCGAACCGTCGTAGCGGAAAAGGTCGCGCATGATGCCCGCGGTCATCTTCGGGTAATCCGAGAAAAGACGCGGATTCTCCATCAGGTGCGGCACATTGCGGTACTGCTTCATATCGCGAAGCACAAAGCTCTCTTCGAGACGACGCCGGTAGCCAGCCAGTCCGGCAGCGGAAAAATCACCCGCCTTCTTGGCGTCGATCACTGCCCGAGCTGCGCATTCGCCGGAAGCGACGGCCAAATCCATGCCGCGCACAATGAAGCCCAGATTGATGCACAAGGCCGCAGCATCACCCGTAATCAGCACGCCGTCTGCAGCGAGCTTTTCAGGCACCATGTCGTAGCCGCCTTCGGGGACGAGATGACCGGAATATTCGAGCAGTTCGCCGCCCTCAATCAAGGGCTTAACCGACGGATGATTCTTCAGATCCTCGAGCATCTGCGGCACAGTCTTCGGCGAACGTTCAATATCGCCCAGTCCGCAGACCACACCGAGTGAAATGGAGTCTTCATTGGTATAGAGGAAGCCGCCGCCCATCAGACCGGCCGAAGCAGAACCCGCAAAGAGCCAGGCAGCGCCTTCACCGTCGCTCAGACCAAAGCGGTCATTGATGACCTGCTTAGAGAGACCAATGACTTCTTTAGCGCCGACGGCGTACTGGTGAGCGTGATATTTCGGCAGCAGACCGATCGACTGGGCCAGAAGAGAATTAACGCCGTCGGCGAGAATCACGCACTCGGCGAGGAGCTCGTCTTCGCCCGCCTGAACGCCGGTTACCCGACCGGTTTCATCCTGAAGCAGCCGATCGACGCGAATACCCGGAATGAACTGGGCGCCCTCGGACTCGGCCTTTTCCTGAAGCCACTGGTCAAATTTGCCGCGCAGCACGGTGTAGGATGCCGCCTCCGCGGAGAACGCTTCACCCGTGTGATAGTCAAGCGTCACCGAGTCATCGTCGGTAATAAAGGAGATCTTCTCACGGGTCACAAGGCGCTCAACGGGCGCTTCCTCAGCGAAGCCCGGCATGACGCGCTCGAGGCTGTGGGCGTAGAGACGGCCGCCCGTCATGTTTTTGCTGCCGGCATAATTGCCGCGCTCAATCACGAGAACGTCAAGCCCTTCCTTGGCAAGAACGTAGGCGGCCACGCAGCCGGCTACGCCGGCGCCGACTACGATGGCGTCGAATTTTTCTTCGGACATGGTTGATACAGCGCGGACGGATGCTGTTTGGCAGCAGCTCAGGCAGTGCTGAGCACTTGAGAGCTGCCGGCATCGAGTGCAGACGCCCGGCGCCTTAAATTAGGGGTTGCAAGTGGGGTCTCGGGCACCCCGCGGCGGGGTGCCCTTTGCGGTGAACTCAGCGCCGCTTAGGAAAGCGCGCGGGTGAGTTCCGGAACGATCTTGTAGAGGTCGCCCACGATGCCGGCATCGGCATCCTTGAAAATCGGCGCGTTCTTATCCTTGTTGACCGCGAGGATCACGCCGCAGTCGGCGGCGCCGACCATATGCTGAATCTGGCCGGAAATGCCCAGCGCAATGTAGATGTCAGCCTTGAGCTGCGTGCCGGAAACGCCGATATAGCGTTCGCGTTCCATCCAGTGCTCGCCTTCGGCGATCGGACGGGAGCGGCCGAGTTCGGCGCCGATGGCCTTGGCAAAGGCTTCGATCATCGCAATGTCTTCCTGCTTGGCAATGCCGCGGCCAATGCCGATGACGCGCTTGGCCTTCGTCAGGTCAACGCTCGCGGCAGCCTTCGCACGGCGTTCCTTGACGACGATCGCGGCAGCCGGAGCGACCTTTTCGACCGCAATGACAGGGATGTCGGCAGACGCATCTGCCGGTTCGGGTTCAAAGACGCCCGCGCCGACCGTTACCACGGCGTCAGCGGAAACGATGCGGACAGCCGCGGCAGGTGCGGAAGGTGGCCTTCACAGCGTCACCGGCTTCGAGGCTCAGTGCATCGTTGACGAGACCGGCGCCGCGCTTAGCGGCTACGCCGGCGGCAAGCGCCTTGCTGCGGCGAGTGGCATCAAAAAGGAACAGATTGCCTTCGCCCTGCGCGAGCGAAGCGATCGTTTCCGCGTAGTTCTCAATGGCTTCGCCTTCGGCAAGGCCAAGGTTATAGACGGCCGCCGGACCGCAGGCACGAAGTTCAGCAGCGCAGCTTTCGCACGGCACAACAGCATTCACCACGGCGCCGAAGCGGCGCGCGCCGGCGATCAGATCCGCATAACGTTCAGCAGCATCCGCGTAGACCCAGACAGTTTGAATTTTGCTCATGACTCTTATCTCCGTGATGACTTATTACTTGAGGGCGGACTTGATGCGGGCAGCGAAATCGGCCACAGCGGAATCGCCTTCGAGGACCTCGTGAGCACGTTCTTTGCGCGGAGGCACCTCAATGACATCGAGCTCAACAGTCTTCACCGGAGCGGTCCAGCCGATGTCAGCCGTCGAAAGGGTCTTGGCGGGCTTTTTGCCGGCGCCGAGAATCGCCTTCATCGTGGGGATGCGGGGAACATTGATGTCGCTCGTGACGCAGACGGCGGCCGGAAGCGGGAGTTCAATGACTTCAACTTCGTTTTCAAGCGAACGCTCTACGCGGATGCCTGCTTCGGTCTTTTCAATGCTGCTCACGGCATTCACACAGGGCACGCCGAGCATACGGGCGGCAAGAAGACCGGTCTGCTGAGCGTAGAGGTCTCCGGACCCTTCACCGAACACCAGCAGATCAAAACCGGTCGTGCGGGCGGCGGCGGCAATCGCCGAGGCAGTCGTTTCAGCAAGCGCGCCTTCAAACGCAGCGTCATCCTTGACCAGACACAGTTCGGAAGGACCGCGCGAAAGCACATCCTTTTTAAGCTTGGAGTTTTCGAGGATCTTGCCGCCGACGGAGAGCGCCGTCACCACGTCGCCTTCACCGGCGAGCTGTACAGCAGCTTCAATGCCGTTCAGATCGAACTGGCTGATTTTGAAATCCGCACGATCAAAACTAAGTTTTTGATCGGGCGTCACAACAATGTCCTGCTCTTCGGGAACGACCTTGAAGCACGAGACGATATGCATAATGACTCCTTGGGGTTCAGAAATTACGCAGCTTTACCCCAGAGCATCATGGTGAGATCTGAAGCTTTTGCCGCCGCTAAATAAACTAGATCATTTAAGGATTGAGCACTTTTTGCTCGCACCGCATTTCGATCGATGCAAATAGTGCTCTTCAAAAACAATCTTGACGAGAGCCATATTTGTTTTTCGTTTAAATTATCTTGCACGCGATAGCATGCTTCATCCCTGCTGACATTCTGGGAAATTAGAGCATTCCTTTGTTTTTTCTAAATTTTCGCCAGACGAAACCTTTATTCAGGGAGCAAAATACGTCAGCTCGCCTCCGATCTCCCTCACCGGTCAGGGATCCATGCACTTCAAGCCGCCGACCACTGCTGATCACGTTCAAACTCCCCCAAAGGCACAGCACCGTCATCCCGCCGATCTAGTGTCAATTCCCCTGCAGTACTAGTTAATTGGGGCGGTTTTCCGGCATTATCAAACACTCGTCCTAAGTTGTTCCAAGAGCGTCCTCCCCTCCTTCAGAAGAGGCCCTTTCGCTTTGAATGGCAGCTCAATTCCATCCTCCGTGCAAGATAGCCATCAGCGCCTGCAATATAGTTTCTTCGTATTTCGTTTATTTTTCAATTAGTTAACCGAATTTCAGCCTACTGAGCCCTTTCGCGTTCTGTGCAGGAATCGAGCCTGTCAGTCGTTTACAAATCAACCAGCGACATTCCGGCGGCAGCTTGAGCCCCTTGAGTCTTTGGATTCACTTCGCCGCTTCCCTATATAGAGATAGAGCAGCTGCAGACGGCCCATCCCGCCCTCTTTAGAACCTATAAGCCGTACGAACATCCCTCACTGCTGCCGGCAGCATCCTCATCAAATCGAAAATAGATCAAGTAAACCAAAATATTTTCAGTGCATAAGGGACGACCAACCCAGTTTGAACAGCCCTGCGCCGCTCAAGCCCAAAGGAGGCCCTCCCGTCGGTTCTGAAGCCCCTCGTCAGGCTTGGGACCCGGCCGGTCACCCCTCGGCCAAGCAAGATTGTCCAGTCCTCCATGCACGATTCGAGCTATCCAAGTCATTTTCGATCGTTCCTGCGCTGATACTGTTTTCCTTAATTTTCAGAGTATTAAAAGCCTTTTAACTCGTCAGCCGGCGTTTCGGCCGTGCAGAAATATTGGCAAACAAAACATTTTCTTGCCTATCCAAAGGCTTTGCACATTTTGATAATTTCTCCTGTCCAAAGGAAGTAATCCGACCGGCGAATAAAGCCAATTAAAAATGACTTTTAAAACTGCCGCGGATTAAACAATACAAATGTATTGAAGCAGACACCCTTTAATTTTCTCTTCAATAAAACCGGAGAACGCTTTTATGACTAAACCCAATTCCGCAGCGGGAAGCACATCGTTTCTCGTCGCGGCGATCGGCATCTACGTCGCGTACTTCCTGCACGGTGCAAGCGTCATCGCACTCGCGCAGAACATGTCGGCTCTTGCAGAAAAATTCGCAACCGACAGCGCGGGCATCGCCTACCTGATTTCCGGCATCGGCCTCGGCCGTCTCGTCACCATCCTTTTCTTTGGTGCACTCTCAGACAAGTTTGGCCGCCGCTCGATGATCCTCCTCGGGCTCGTCCTCTACGTTCTCTTTTTCCTCGGCATCCCCTACAGCCCGAATCTCACCGTAGCCTTCATTCTGGCTTTCTGCGTCGGCGCGGCCAATTCAGCCATTGACACCGGCGGCTATCCGGCCATGATTGAATGCTTCCCGAAGGCTTCGAGTTCCGCAGTCATTCTGCTTAAGGCCATGGTGTCCTTCGGTCAGATGCTCTATCCGATGTGCGTGAGCTTTCTCATGGTTTCGGGCCTCTGGTACGGCTGGGCCTTTATTGTCCCGGGCGCCATCCTGATCGTGCTCTCGCTCTTCATCATCAAATGCCGCTTCCCCGGCACGAGCGGCTCGGGCGCTGCCGGTGCGGATGTTCCGCAGATGCGCGCCAAGCCCAAGATGATGCTCGAAGGTTTGGTGGCGGTTGTCTTCGGCGTCTGCGCCTTCTCCACTTTCTACGTTGTCGCCGTCTGGATGCCGCGCTACGCCGCAGCCTTCGGCGGCATGACGGAAGCCGAATCGCTCACAACGATCTCCTACTACTCCATCGGCTCGCTCGTCTGCGTATTCGCCTTTGCCTACCTTCTGAAGAGCAAGGTGCGCTCCGTCTGGGCCATGACGCTCAACGGCCTCATCGCCTGCGTCGCATCTGCGGTTCTGTACCTCTACCCCTCGCCCTTCGTGTGCACGGCCGGCGCTTTCCTGATCGGCTTCTCAGCCGCGGGCGGCATTCTGCAGCTCGGCGTGGCTGTGATGGCGGAATTCTTCCCTGACAGCAAAGCCAAGGTGACCTCTGTCTACATGATGATGGGCGGCCTCGCGAACTTCGTCATTCCGCTCGCGACGGGCTACCTCTCGCAGATCAGCATCCGCTACGTGATTCTGCTCGACTTCGGTCTCGCGGTTCTCACCTTCCTCTCGGCCATTTACCTCTTCAAGCGCTACTACGCGGTCTTCCGAATTCCGCACAACGATCTGCGCTGGGGCGAACGCGCCGTCGCGAACAAATAAACCCCTATCGACATCTTTTCCAGGCTAAACGCCTAACGAATGCCGCGCTCGGGCGACACAGGACTCCCTCGTCAGAAGCTTGCTGCCAGACGCCCAGTGCGACATCCAATCACCTCTCTATCCAGGAGCAATCAAAATGGAAGTTACTGCTAAGTATGAACTGATCGGCCTCATGGCCTACCCCATTCGCCACAGCCTCTCGCCGACGATGCAGAACTGCGCCCTCGAAAAGATGGGTCTGCCGATCTGCTACATGGCCTTTGAGGTTGACAATGCAAGCTTCCCCGACGCCATCAAGGGTCTTCGTGCTCTGAAGATGCGCGGCACGGGCGTTTCCATGCCCAACAAGCAGCTCGCCATCGAATACGTTGACGAACTCGATCCGGCCGCTGAACTCGCCGGCGCCATCAACACGAACGTCAACAAGGACGGCCGTCTGATCGGCTACAACACTGACGGTACGGGTCACCTCCACGGCATCAAGGAAACGGGCTTTGACCCGAAAGGCAAGACCATGGTTCTCGTCGGCGCCGGCGGCGCTGCCACGGCCATCGGCGCCCGCGCCGCTGTCGAAGGCTTCAAGGAAGTCAAGCTCTTCAACCGCAAGGACGAATTCTGGGAAGGCGCTCATGCCTTTGCCAAGCGCGTCAATGAAAAGACCGACTGCGTGGTCACCGTTCATGACCTCGACGACACGGCCGCCTTCCGCGCCGCCATTGATTCCGCCGACGTGCTCACCAACGCCACCAAGGTCGGCATGAAGCCCCTGCACGAACTCTCCGTCGTGGGCGATGCCTCCTGGCTGCGTCCGGGCCTCGTCGTCTCTGAATGCGTCTACAACCCGCATATCACCAAGCTCCTCACGCAGGCCAAGGAAGCCGGCTGCACCACGGTCGACGGCTACGCCATGCTCCTTTGGCAGGGCTGGGAACAGTTCAAGCTCTGGACGGGCGAAGACTTCCCGATCGAATACGTGAAGGAAAAGATGGGATTCAAGTAATCCAGATCAGCTCTCCAATCCGCGGATATCTCCGAAGCAGCCTCTCAATGTGGGAAACTGCTTTCGGA
>OAWU01001007.1_pt1 | contig 12401 bp, 8 predicted proteins | sample 1477041 | NCBI WGS metagenome assembly OAWU01 (sample SAMEA2580266, study PRJEB22360) | human gut metagenome | biome: human gut; feature: human-associated habitat; material: faeces | place: Denmark | collected 2008/2010
AACTATCGCGAGACAAAACAGGGGGTGGCGGGTGCCCCCCCTGCCACAGACGCAGCGGCTGCGCCACGCCATTACGATAGCCGACAACGGGGAGATCCCACGCTTGACCGGTAATGGTAAACTCCGGCTCCCAGCGTCCGTCTTTCGTCACTTTACCGCCAATCCCTACCTGCACATCCAGTGCTTCGTTGTGGCGGAACCACGGGTAGTTACTGCGATGCCAGTCATCCGGCGCTTCAACCTGTTTGCCATCGACAAAAGACTGGCGGAACAAACCATATTGATAGTTCAGACCGTAACCCGTCGCAGACTGACCGACAGTTGCCATTGAGTCGAGGAAGCACGCCGCCAGACGTCCCAGACCACCGTTACCCAGCGCCGGGTCGATCTCTTCTTCCAGCAGGTCCGTCAGATTGATGTCATAAGCCTTCAACGAATCCTGTACATCCTGATACCAGCCGAGATTCAACAGGTTGTTGCCCGTCAGGCGACCAATCAAAAACTCCATTGAGATGTAGTTAACATGTCGCTGATTCGCCACCGGCTTGGCGAATGGCTGAGCACGCAGCATTTCGGCCAGTGCTTCACTCACTGCTAGCCACCACTGGCGAGGAGTCATTTCAGCCGCAGAATTTAAGCCATAACGCTGCCACTGACGTGAAAGCGCTTCCTGAAATTGCTTATCGTTAAAAATAGGTTGTGACATAGGAGTTCCACTTTTCTTAGATTTTCAACACAACGTTATCGCTAGTTTGCCAGGCTCGATGTTGACCTTCCTCATCCTGCGGGGGATTAGGCAGGGAGGAGTTGCGGGGATGAGCAAGGAAATGTGATCTCAACCACTTAAAGCTAGTGCAAACCACAGGATTAGCATCAAATCAATGCAATACAGCGCAGAAAATCTGTATCTAAGTGCAAAAAATGGCCGTTGCGTATTTTCAAAAAGCGGAAGGTAACTCTATAAATTAAGTAAAGGAGTGAAACAGTTTCATAAGTAAAATATCCAGTGTGCTCCATCTCATTCTTAATAGATTTATTAAGATCATCTTTTTAGATGGCACTTTCATCAGGAATGAAGAAGAAACCCTTGCTTAAATGAATCTGATGAACATAAGGGAAACCAGTATTCACGCTGGATCAGCGTCGTTTTAGGTGAGTTGTTAATAAAGATTTGGAATTGTGACACAGTGCAAATTCAGACACATAAAAAAACGTCATCGCTTGCATTAGAAAGGTTTCTGGCCGACCTTATAACCATTAATTACGAAGCGCAAAAAAAATAATATTTCCTCATTTTCCACAGTGAAGTGATTAACTATGCTGATTCCGTCAAAACTAAGTCGTCCGGTTCGACTCGACCATACCGTGGTTCGTGAGCGCCTGCTGGCTAAACTTTCCGGCGCGAACAACTTCCGGCTGGCGCTGATCACGAGTCCTGCGGGCTACGGAAAGACCACCCTCATTTCCCAGTGGGCGGCAGGCAAAAACGATATCGGCTGGTACTCGCTGGATGAAGGTGATAACCAGCAAGAGCGTTTCGCCAGCTATCTCATTGCCGCCGTGCAGCAGGCAACCAACGGTCACTGTGCGATATGTGAGACGATGGCGCAAAAACGGCAATATGCCAGCCTGACGTCACTCTTCGCCCAGCTTTTCATTGAGCTGGCGGAATGGCATAGCCCACTTTATCTGGTCATCGATGACTATCATCTGATCACTAATCCAGTGATCCACGAGTCAATGCGCTTCTTTATTCGCCATCAACCAGAAAATCTCACCCTGGTGGTGTTGTCACGCAACCTTCCGCAACTGGGCATTGCCAATCTGCGTGTTCGTGATCAACTGCTGGAAATTGGCAGTCAGCAACTGGCATTTACCCATCAGGAAGCGAAGCAGTTTTTTGATTGCCGTCTGTCATCGCCGATTGAAGCCGCAGAAAGCAGTCGGATTTGCGATGACGTTTCCGGTTGGGCGACGGCACTACAGCTAATCGCCCTCTCCGCCCGGCAGAATACCCACTCAGCCCATAAGTCGGCACGCCGCCTGGCGGGAATCAATGCCAGCCATCTTTCGGATTATCTGGTCGATGAGGTTTTGGATAACGTCGATCTCGCAACGCGCCATTTTCTGTTGAAAAGCGCCATTTTGCGCTCAATGAACGATGCCCTCATCACCCGTGTGACCGGCGAAGAAAACGGGCAAATGCGCCTCGAAGAGATTGAGCGTCAGGGGCTGTTTTTACAGCGGATGGATGATACCGGCGAGTGGTTCTGCTATCACCCGCTGTTTGGTAACTTCCTGCGCCAGCGCTGCCAGTGGGAACTGGCGGCGGAGCTGCCGGAAATCCACCGTGCCGCCGCAGAAAGCTGGATGGCCCAGGGATTTCCCAGCGAAGCGATTCATCATGCGCTGGCGGCAGGCGATGCGCTGATGCTGCGCGATATTCTGCTTAATCACGCCTGGAGTCTGTTCAACCATAGCGAACTGTCGCTGCTGGAAGAGTCGCTTAAGGCCCTGCCGTGGGACAGCTTGCTGGAAAATCCGCAGTTGGTGTTATTGCAGGCGTGGCTGATGCAAAGCCAACATCGCTACGGCGAAGTTAACACCCTGCTAGCCCGTGCTGAACATGAAATCAAGGACATCAGAGAAGACACCATGCACGCAGAATTTAACGCTCTGCGCGCCCAGGTGGCGATTAACGATGGTAATCCGGATGAAGCGGAACGGCTGGCAAAACTGGCACTGGAAGAGCTGCCGCCGGGCTGGTTCTATAGCCGCATTGTGGCAACCTCGGTGCTGGGTGAAGTGCTGCACTGCAAAGGCGAATTGACCCGCTCACTGGCGCTAATGCAGCAAACCGAACAGATGGCACGCCAGCACGATGTCTGGCACTACGCTTTGTGGAGTTTAATCCAGCAAAGTGAAATTCTGTTTGCCCAAGGGTTCCTGCAAACCGCGTGGGAAACGCAGGAAAAAGCATTCCAGCTGATCAACGAGCAGCATCTGGAACAGCTGCCAATGCATGAGTTTCTGGTGCGCATTCGTGCGCAGCTGTTATGGGCCTGGGCGCGGCTGGATGAAGCCGAAGCGTCGGCGCGTAGCGGGATTGAAGTCTTGTCGTCTTATCAGCCACAGCAACAGCTTCAGTGCCTGGCAATGTTGATTCAATGCTCGCTGGCCCGTGGTGATTTAGATAACGCCCGTAGCCAGCTGAACCGTCTGGAAAACCTGCTGGGGAATGGCAAATATCACAGCGACTGGATCTCTAACGCCAACAAAGTCCGGGTGATTTACTGGCAAATGACCGGCGATAAAGCCGCCGCTGCCAACTGGTTGCGTCATACGGCTAAACCAGAGTTTGCGAACAACCACTTCCTGCAAGGTCAATGGCGCAACATTGCCCGTGCACAAATCTTGCTGGGCGAGTTTGAACCGGCAGAAATTGTTCTCGAAGAACTCAATGAAAATGCCCGGAGTCTGCGGTTGATGAGCGATCTCAACCGTAACCTGTTGCTGCTTAATCAACTGTACTGGCAGGCCGGACGTAAAAGTGACGCCCAGCGCGTGTTGCTGGACGCATTAAAACTGGCGAATCGCACCGGATTTATCAGCCATTTTGTCATCGAAGGCGAAGCGATGGCGCAACAACTGCGTCAGCTGATTCAGCTTAATACGCTGCCGGAACTGGAACAGCATCGCGCGCAGCGTATTCTGCGAGAAATCAATCAACATCATCGGCATAAATTCGCCCATTTCGATGAGAATTTCGTTGAACGTCTGCTAAATCATCCTGAAGTACCTGAACTGATCCGCACCAGCCCGCTGACGCAACGTGAATGGCAGGTACTGGGGCTGATCTACTCTGGTTACAGCAATGAGCAAATTGCCGGAGAACTGGAAGTCGCGGCAACCACCATCAAAACGCATATCCGCAATCTGTATCAGAAACTCGGCGTGGCCCATCGCCAGGATGCGGTACAACACGCCCAGCAATTGCTGAAGATGATGGGGTACGGCGTGTAAGTTTAGCCGGATAACGCGCCAGATCCGGCTTACATCTCTGCATCATTCAATGCTCACCCGCGTTACGCCATCTGTTTCTATCAAACTAAACCGCACCGGCAAGAAACGCTCCACCACCGCGATATTGGTCAGCAGATGGCATGAGGGATGGGCGACCGTAAATTCCCCCGCGCCCGCCAGCGCCATCGGTAGCACCAGTTGGTCAGCAAGATATTCCCCCACCGCCGCCGTGCTTGCCAGGTAGCGTTTCACCTCTTTCACCAACTGTGCCGCAACCACCTCGGCACTGACGCGCTTTTCACCGACGACAAAAAAGCGTTCGGTGATATTTTCACTTTCGACTTCAAGCGAGACGGTATTACCCGGCCCCTGGTCGCGCGGCAGGTTATGAATATTCTGTTCATGCAGGGAAAAACTCCCCGCCAGTGTAGCGATTTCACGCTCAGCAACATGGCGCGGCACACCAGCTAATAGAACTTCTCCACGCATCTGCACAATGTTCCCGCGCTCGCCAAGTTGCAAGGTGTTAAACGATGCCACGGGCGAGACTTCCGTTGCCACCACACCGCCTCCGGCAGGGTAAAAACCGTGGCGTAACAGCGTGGTTTGCTGATGAATTCCTATTTTCGCCAGCAGCGGCTCCAGCACCCGGCGGATAAAATCCGCAGGCGGCGCCGACGGGTTATCGGTGCCGCCGCTCACTTCAACACGCGAAGGTCCATCGGCAAACCACAGCGCGGGCAGCACCGTTTGCAGCACCAGCGTACAACTTCCGGCGCTACCGATAGCAAAGCGGTAATCGCCGCCGCGCACGGTGCCGGGCCGGAAGAGCAGACGCTGCGACCCCAGCTCCGCGCCTTCCACGGTTGCTCCGCAAATTTCCGTCGCCGCCTTTACCGCGGTCAGATGCTGGCGCAACAGCCCCGGTTTCGCCCGCCCGGCACGAATGCTGGTGATGGTAAATGGCTGGCCGGTTATCATCGACAGGCTCAGCGCCGAGCGCAGGATCTGCCCGCCACCTTCGCCCTGTGCGCCATCCAGCGCAATCATCCTTTTCATCATTTATCCTTTTACGCACACCACCTGACGCAGGGTATAGATAACTTCCACCAGATCGCTTTGTGCCGCCATCACCGCATCAATATCTTTATACGCCATCGGGATTTCGTCGATCACTTCGGCATCTTTACGGCATTCCACATGCGCGGTGGCACGAATTTGATCTTCCACGCTGAACAGTTTTTTCGCTTTAGTTCGGCTCATTACCCGCCCGGCACCGTGGCTGCACGAACAGAACGACTCTTCATTTCCCAGCCCACGGACGATAAAGCTTTTTGCTCCCATCGAACCGGGAATAATTCCATATTGACCAGCACGCGCAGACACCGCGCCTTTACGCGTCACGTAGATCTCTTCACCAAAGTGCTGTTCTTTTTGCACATAGTTGTGGTGACAGTTGATCTCTTCCATCGCCAGCGTTTGTGGCTGTCTGACCGTTTTCTGCGTAATGCTCTGCAATGCCGTTACCACGTTTTCCATCATCGCATCGCGGTTAAGGCTGGCAAAAAGCTGCGCCCAGGCCACGGCTTTCAGGTAATCATCAAAGTATTCCGTACCTTCCATAAAGTACGCCAGATCACGCGACGGCAACGTCTCAAGCGTTTCCTGCATCTCTTTTTGTGCCAGATCGATAAAGTAAGTCCCGATGGCGTTACCAATTCCGCGTGAACCGGAGTGCAGCATAATCCACACCTGGTCCGACTCATCAAGGCAGATTTCAATAAAGTGGTTACCGGTTCCCAGCGTTCCCAGGTGTTTATAGTTATTGGTATTCAGGAAACGGGGATATTTTTGCGTTAACCACTGATAACCGGCTTCAAGCTCAGCCCATTTAGCATCGACGTTAACAGGTGGATTTTCCCAGGCACCTTTATCACGTTTACAACGGCCAGTGGTACGCCCGTGCGGCACGGCCGTTTCAATCGCCTGACGCAGCTCTGCCAGGTTTTCAGGCAGGTCTTCCGCCGTTAACGCGGTACGCAGCGCGTTCATTCCACAGCCAATATCCACGCCCACCGCCGCCGGAATAATCGCCCCTTTGGTCGGGATCACGCTACCAATGGTGGAACCTTTACCCAGGTGTACATCAGGCATTACCGCAATATGTTTGAAAATAAACGGCATCTTCGCCGTATTAATAAGTTGCTGACGCGCATCGGCCTCTACCGGCACGCCTTTGGTCCACATTTTTACCGGGGCATTTTCAGTGGTCAGTAATTCGTAATTCATTTTGTTTTTCTCTTTTCGTTGTTTGCTGTCCTGATAATTGCAACCGTCGTGCCAGAAAATTAAATAAGCAGCTTAATTTTTTAATTCATTGTTTTAAAAAAGATTATATCTTTACGTCCGTAACCGGAGATTTCCCGCAAAGCCAATTTACCGATAATGAAATATCGTCTTTTATAAGGATATCTAAGATGCGTAAAACAGTGGCTTTTGGCTTTGTCGGTACCGTACTGGATTATGCCGGGCGCGGCAGTCAGCGCTGGTCAAAATGGCGTCCGACACTCTGTTTATGCCAGCAAGAATCGTTGGTCATCGATCGACTGGAATTGTTGCACGACGCCCGCTCGCGCTCGCTATTTGAAACGCTTAAACGCGATATCGCCAGCGTTTCGCCAGAAACAGAAGTGGTGAGCGTTGAGATTGAACTGCATAACCCGTGGGATTTCGAAGAGGTCTACGCCTGCCTGCATGATTTCGCCCGTGGTTACGAGTTTCAGCCAGAAAAAGAAGACTATTTAATTCACATCACCACCGGTACCCACGTCGCGCAGATTTGCTGGTTTCTGCTGGCAGAAGCGCGTTACCTGCCCGCCCGGCTGATACAATCTTCACCTCCGCGCAAAAAAGAACAGCCGCGCGGCCCAGGTGAAGTAACGATTATCGATCTCGATTTAAGCCGTTATAACGCCATCGCCAGCCGCTTTGCCGAGGAACGCCAGCAAACGCTTGATTTTCTTAAGTCCGGCATTGCCACGCGTAACCCCCACTTCAACCGCATGATTGAGCAGATCGAAAAAGTGGCGATCAAATCCCGCGCGCCGATTCTGCTTAACGGTCCAACCGGCGCGGGCAAGTCATTTCTGGCGCGACGCATCTTCGAGTTAAAACAGGCGCGGCATCAGTTTAGCGGCGCGTTTGTGGAAGTGAACTGCGCCACCCTGCGCGGCGATACCGCCATGTCGACGCTGTTTGGTCATGTAAAAGGCGCGTTTACCGGGGCGCGGGAATCTCGTGAAGGTTTATTACGCAGCGCCAACGGCGGAATGTTGTTTCTTGATGAGATTGGCGAACTGGGCGCAGACGAACAGGCAATGCTGCTGAAAGCCATTGAAGAGAAAACCTTTTACCCGTTTGGCAGCGATCGCCAGGTGAGCAGTGATTTTCAGCTTATCGCCGGAACGGTGCGCGATTTGCGCCAGCTGGTTGCCGAAGGCAAATTTCGCGAAGATCTGTACGCGCGGATCAATCTCTGGACCTTCACCCTGCCGGGTCTACGCCAGCGCCAGGAAGATATTGAACCGAACCTGGATTATGAAGTGGAGCGCCACGCCTCACTCACTGGCGACAGCGTGCGTTTTAACACCGAAGCGCGGCGCGCCTGGTTGGCTTTTGCGACCTCTCCCCAGGCAACATGGCGCGGTAACTTTCGCGAACTTTCTGCCAGTGTCACGCGGATGGCCACCTTTGCCACTAGCGGACGCATCACTCTGGACGTGGTTGAAGATGAGATAAACCGTCTGCGCTATAACTGGCAGGAGAGCCGCCCCTCCGCGCTTACGGCGTTGCTGGGCGCAGAGGCAGAAAACATCGATCTCTTCGACCGTATGCAACTGGAACACGTTATCGCTATCTGCCGCCAGGCAAAGTCGCTTTCCGCAGCCGGACGCCAGCTTTTTGACGTTTCGCGCCAGGGCAAAGCCAGCGTCAATGACGCGGATCGGCTACGCAAATACCTGGCGCGTTTTGGTCTGACGTGGGAAGCCGTGCAGGATCAGCACAGCTCCAGTTGAATATGGTGGTCCGTCAGCACCTGCATCACGCTTACTGGCGGCGGGGCGTCGGTGTAGACGGCATCTACCATGCTGATGCTGCCCATATTGACCATCGCGTTACGGCCAAATTTCGAGTGATCGACAACCAGCATAACGTGGCGCGAGTTCTCAATAATGGCGCGTTTGGTGCGAACTTCGTGGTAATCGAACTCCAGCAGCGAGCCGTCGCTATCGATGCCGCTTATCCCCAGAATGCCGAAATCAAGGCGGAACTGGGAGATAAAATCGAGCGTCGCTTCGCCAATGATCCCGCCATCGCGGCTGCGTAATTCGCCACCGGCGAGAATGATGCGAAAATCTTCTTTTACCATCAACGTGTTAGCAACGTTGAGATTGTTGGTGACAATGCGCAAATTGCTGTGATTGAGCAGTGCGTGCGCTACCGCTTCCGGCGTGGTGCCGATATCGATAAACAGCGTCGAGCCATTGGGGATTTGCTCCGCCACTTTGCGGGCGATGCGCTCTTTTTCTTCGGTCTGGGTGGCCTTGCGATCGTGCCACGGCGTGTTAACCGAACTGGAAGGCAGCGCCGCACCGCCATGATGGCGCAGGATCAGGTTTTGCTCCGCCAGCTCATTGAGGTCGCGGCGAATAGTCTGCGGGCTGACGGAGAAATGCTCTACCAGCTCTTCGGTACTGACATAACCCTGCTGTTTAACCAGTTCGATAATACCGTTGTGACGTTGTGTTTGTTTCATTTATAAATCCCTGGAATTATTTTCGTTTTCGCGCATTGAGCGAATCAACAAAAGCCATCGCTAAACCCACGGCTAACCCGGCGATGTGTGCTCCGTTCGCCATCGACATCCCAAACAAATCAAACCATCCGGCGACAATCCAGATCAGCGCAAAGATAATTAACCCACGTTGCAGGTAAATGCCACTTTGCGGATCGCGTTCGCCACGTAGCCAGACGTAGCCCATCAGCGCATACACCACGCCAGAAAGCCCGCCAAACCACGGCCCGCTGAATTTTTGCTGCACATAGCCGCTTAACAGGGCGCTGATAAGCGTAATGACAATTAGCTTACCGCTACCGAGGCGTTTTTCCACCGCACCGCCGAGATACCACCACCAGAGCAGGTTAAAGAGGATATGCATCAGCGAGAAGTGCATTAACGCGTGGGTGAAGTAACGCCAGAACTCAAATTTCAGTGTTGGATCGAATGGCCAGGCCAGCCATAACATCACTTCCTGATCGCCGAGAATTTGCATGGCAATAAACACCACCACGCAGGCGATCATCATCACCCAGGTTACCGGACCTGCGCGTTCACGCAAGGCGGCAAAGAAAGGATAACGGCGATAATGCAGGCCACTGCCGGTATGGCCTGCCTGCCAGCTCGCCGCCAGATAACGCGGATCTGCCGGGTTTTCGAGAAAACGCGCCAGCTCCGCCCGTACGCGCTCGGCCTGGGACTCATCCGCCAGCCAGACATCGCTTTGGTTATGTTGTTGAATCGTGAGGATAACACCCTGCGTCGCCATGTAATCAACAAACGCCTGCGCCACGCGGGGGTTAGCAAAAGAGGTAATCATCAACATCGTTGCTGTCGCTTATTCCACACAAAAGGGGACAGTATAAAGCGTTACGCGCCGTACGCCACCTCTGCGGGAAACTGACGTTGCCAGGCTTCAAAGCCGCCGTCAATGCTATAGACCACATCGTAGCCCTGTTGCAGCAGATACTGCGCCGCGCCTTTGCTGCTATTGCCGTGATAACACATCACCATCACCGGAGTGTCAAAGTCGTTATCACGCATAAAAGCGCCCAGCGTGTCGTTGGTTAAATGGAAAGCCTGCACCGCATGTCCCATTGCGAAACTCTGTGGATCGCGAATATCGACCAGCACCGCCTCTTTTTCCTGCAACTTCTGGTGCGCGTCGGCAACGTTAATACATTCGAACTGATCCATGCGTCTCTCTTTCTTTACAAACAAGTGGGCAAATTTACCGCACAGTTTACGTCGAAGCGGCAGATAAACGCCATAATGTTATACATATCACTCTAAAATGTTTTTTCAATGTTACCTAAAGCGCGATTCTTTGCTGATATGTTCGATAACGAACATTTATGAGCTTTAACGAAAGTGAATGAGGGCAGCATGGAAACCAAAGATCTGATTGTGATAGGGGGCGGCATCAATGGTGCTGGTATCGCGGCAGACGCCGCTGGACGCGGTTTATCCGTGCTGATGCTGGAGGCGCAGGATCTCGCTTGCGCGACCTCTTCCGCCAGTTCAAAACTCATTCACGGTGGCCTGCGCTACCTTGAGCACTATGAATTCCGCCTGGTCAGCGAGGCGCTGGCTGAACGTGAAGTGCTGCTGAAAATGGCCCCGCATATCGCCTTCCCGATGCGTTTTCGCCTGCCACATCGTCCGCATCTGCGCCCGGCGTGGATGATTCGCATTGGTCTGTTTATGTACGATCATCTGGGTAAACGCACCAGCTTGCCGGGATCAACTGGTTTGCGTTTTGGCGCAAATTCAGTGTTAAAACCGGAAATTAAGCGCGGATTCGAATATTCTGACTGTTGGGTAGACGACGCCCGTCTGGTACTCGCCAACGCCCAGATGGTGGTGCGTAAAGGCGGCGAAGTGCTTACTCGGACTCGCGCCACCTCTGCTCGCCGCGAAAACGGCCTGTGGATTGTGGAAGCGGAAGATATCGATACCGGCAAAAAATATAGCTGGCAAGCGCGCGGCTTGGTTAACGCCACCGGCCCGTGGGTGAAACAGTTCTTCGACGACGGGATGCATCTGCCTTCGCCTTATGGCATTCGCCTGATCAAAGGCAGCCATATTGTGGTGCCGCGCGTGCATACCCAGAAGCAAGCCTACATTCTGCAAAACGAAGATAAACGTATTGTGTTCGTGATCCCGTGGATGGACGAGTTTTCCATCATCGGCACTACCGATGTCGAGTACAAAGGCGATCCGAAAGCGGTGAAGATTGAAGAGAGTGAAATCAATTACCTGCTGAATGTGTATAACACGCACTTTAAAAAGCAGTTAAGCCGTGACGATATCGTCTGGACCTACTCCGGTGTGCGTCCGCTGTGTGATGATGAGTCCGACTCGCCGCAGGCTATTACCCGTGATTACACCCTTGATATTCATGATGAAAATGGCAAAGCACCGCTGCTGTCGGTATTCGGCGGTAAGCTGACCACCTACCGAAAACTGGCGGAACATGCTCTGGAAAAACTAACGCCGTATTATCAGGGTATTGGCCCGGCATGGACGAAAGAGAGTGTGCTACCGGGTGGCGCCATTGAAGGCGACCGCGACGATTATGCCGCTCGCCTGCGCCGCCGCTATCCGTTCCTGACTGAATCGCTGGCGCGTCATTACGCTCGCACTTACGGCAGCAACAGCGAGCTGCTGCTCGGCAATGCGGGAACGGTAAGCGATCTCGGGGAAGATTTCGGTCATGAGCTCTACGAAGCGGAGCTGAAATACCTGGTGGATCACGAATGGGTCCGCCGCGCCGACGACGCCCTGTGGCGTCGCACAAAACAAGGCATGTGGCTAAATGCGGATCAACAATCTCGTGTGAGTCAGTGGCTGGTGGAGTATACGCAGCAGAGGTTATCGCTGGCGTCGTAAATTAACGTAAGGTGATCAGGTCAGATTTCAATCTGGCCTGAGACTGATGACAAACACAAAACTGCCTGATGCGCTACGCTTATCAGGCCTACGTGGTTTATGCAATATATTGAATTTGCATGGTCTTGTAGGCCAGATAAGACGTTCACGTCGCATCCGGCATGAACAAAGCGCACTTTGTCAAAAATCTAACCTACTTTTTAATTCAGGGAATTACCGCAAAGCCCACGCCATCATACCCAACGTAACAAAACTCAGGCACGTTCCCCACTCGCCCCGAGAAAAATAGCATTAATGCGCCCAGCGCCAGCATAAAAATTTTGAGCAGAAGGTAAATTGTTGGCGTGATAAGGATATTACAAACTTCAATAATACCGGCAAGTCCGACACCCAGCATGGCAATAACCACCGCCAAAAATTGCGCCAGTATGGGGATGCCGAAAAAAGTCATTACCAGCGAGGTCAAAATCCATTTTCTGTTTTGCATTATTCTTTCCATTCTTTTTGAATGGTGAAATTATACTCCCCGAGTCCCCTTGCCCCTTCTGGACACTTTTCCGAAATGATGGCGGAAAAAAACGGGACCCTTTGGCCTAATGCCAGTCAGTTAAGCAACTGACTGGCTCTTTTTCGGGGCTGTGGGGTATTT
>OAWU01001012.1_pt1 | contig 12304 bp, 10 predicted proteins | sample 1477041 | NCBI WGS metagenome assembly OAWU01 (sample SAMEA2580266, study PRJEB22360) | human gut metagenome | biome: human gut; feature: human-associated habitat; material: faeces | place: Denmark | collected 2008/2010
ACGTTTTACGATAAAGAAAAATAATTAAAGTATTGTGCTTTATCTAAAAATGTATTACGATGGGAATACAAATTTTTATATGTAAAAATATTAATTTTTTGCAAATATTGATATTTTAAAGGAGATTTATATGATTAACAGGGATAATAAAAAGGCAATAACAAAAAAGGGTATGATTTCAAATCGCTTAAACAAATTTTCGATTAGAAAGTATACTGTAGGAACTGCATCGATTTTAGTAGGTACGACATTGATTTTTGGTCTAGGGAACCAAGAAGCTAAAGCTGCTGAAAACACTAGTACAGAAAATGCAAAACAAGATGATGCAACGACTAGTGATAATAAAGAAGTAGTGTCGGAAACTGAAAATAATTCGACAACAGAAAATAATTCAACAAATCCAATTAAGAAAGAAACAAATACTGATTCACAACCAGAAGCTAAAAAAGAATCAACTTCATCAAGTACTCAAAAACAGCAAAATAACGTTACAGCTACAACTGAAACTAAGCCTCAAAACATTGAAAAAGAAAATGTTAAACCTTCAACTGATAAAACTGCGACAGAAGATACATCTGTTATTTTAGAAGAGAAGAAAGCACCAAATAATACAAATAACGATGTAACTACAAAACCATCTACAAGTGAAATTCAAACAAAACCAACTACACCTCAAGAATCTACAAATATTGAAAATTCACAACCGCAACCAACGCCTTCAAAAGTAGACAATCAAGTTACAGATGCAACTAATCCAAAAGAACCAGTAAATGTGTCAAAAGAAGAACTTAAAAATAATCCTGAGAAATTAAAAGAATTGGTTAGAAATGATAGCAATACAGATCATTCAACTAAACCAGTTGCTACAGCACCAACAAGTGTTGCACCAAAACGATTAAATGCGAAAATGCGTTTTGCAGTTGCACAACCAGCAGCAGTTGCGTCAAATAATGTAAATGATTTAATTACAGTGACGAAGCAAACGATTACTGAAGGTATTAAAGATGATGGTGTTATTCAAGCACATGACGGTGAACATATTATTTATACATCTGATTTTAAAATTGATAATGCTGTAAAAGCTGGGGATACAATGACAGTAAAGTATGATAAGCATACAATTCCTTCAGATATTACGGATGATTTCACACCAGTTGATATTACAGATCCATCAGGTGAAGTAATAGCGAAAGGAACATTTGATTTAAATACGAAAACAATTACTTACAAATTTACTGATTATGTTGATAGATATGAGAACGTCAATGCGAAATTAGAACTAAACTCATATATTGACAAGAAAGAAGTTCCAAATGAAACAAATTTAAATTTAACGTTTGCTACAGCAGATAAAGAGACTAGTAAAAATGTTAAAGTTGAATATCAAAAACCTATCGTAAAAGATGAGTCAAACATTCAATCTATATTTAGCCATTTAGATACTACTAAACATGAGGTAGAACAGACTATTTACGTAAATCCATTAAAATTAAATGCAAAAAACACAAATGTTACCATAAAAAGTGGTGGTGTAGCAGATAATGGTGATTATTATACTGGAGACGGTAGTACTATAATTGATAACAATACGGAGATTAAAGTTTATAAAGTTGCACCAGGTCAACAATTACCTCAAAGTAATAAAATTTATGATTATAGTCAATACGAAGATGTTACGAATTCAGTAACTATTAATAAAAATTATGGTACTAACATGGCTAATATTAATTTTGGTGACATTGATTCTGCATATATAGTTAAAGTTGTTAGTAAATATACACCGGGTGCTGAGGATGACTTAGCAGTTCAACAGGGTGTAAGAATGACTACAACAAATAAATATAATTATTCATCATATGCAGGTTACACTAATACTATTTTATCAACTACTGATTCTGGCGGTGGTGACGGTACTGTTAAACCTGAAGAAAAGTTATACAAAATTGGTGACTATGTATGGGAAGACGTTGATAAAGACGGTGTTCAAGGTACAGATTCAAAAGAAAAACCAATGGCAAACGTTTTAGTTACATTAACTTACCCGGACGGTACTACAAAATCAGTAAGAACAGATGCTAATGGTCATTACGAATTCGGTGGTTTGAAAGACGGAGAAACTTATACAGTTAAATTCGAAACGCCAACTGGATATCTTCCAACAAAAGTAAATGGAACAACTGATGGTGAAAAAGACTCAAATGGTAGTTCGGTTACTGTTAAAATTAATGGTAAAGATGATATGTCTTTAGATACTGGTTTTTACAAAGAACCTAAATACAACTTAGGTGACTATGTATGGGAAGATGCTAATAAAGATGGTATCCAAGATGCAAATGAGCCAGGAATCAAAGATGTTAAGGTTACATTAAAAGATAGTACTGGAAAAGTTATTGGTACAACTACTACTGATGCCTCGGGTAAATATAAATTTACAGATTTAGATAATGGTAACTATACAGTAGAATTTGAAACACCAGCAGGTTACACGCCAACGGTTAAAAATACTACAGCTGATGATAAAGATTCTAATGGTTTAACAACAACAGGTGTCATTAAAGATGCAGATAATATGACATTAGACAGTGGTTTCTATAAAACACCAAAATACAGTTTAGGTGATTATGTTTGGTACGACAGTAATAAAGACGGCAAACAAGACTCAACTGAAAAAGGTATTAAAGATGTGACAGTTACATTGCAAAACGAAAAAGGCGAAGTAATTGGAACAACTAAAACAGATGAAAATGGTAAATATCGTTTCGATAATTTAGATAGCGGTAAATACAAAGTTATTTTTGAAAAGCCTGCTGGCTTAACACAAACAGTTACAAATACAACTGAAGATGATAAAGATGCAGATGGTGGCGAAGTTGACGTAACAATTACGGATCATGATGATTTCACACTTGATAACGGATACTACGAAGAAGAAACATCAGATAGCGACTCCGATTCGGACAGCGATTCAGACTCAGATAGCGACTCAGATTCAGACAGTGATTCAGACTCAGATAGTGACTCAGACTCAGACAGCGACTCAGATTCAGATAGCGACTCAGACTCAGACAGCGACTCAGATTCAGATAGTGACTCAGACTCAGATAGCGACTCAGATTCAGACAGCGATTCAGATTCAGATAGTGACTCAGACTCAGATAGCGATTCAGATTCAGACAGCGACTCAGACTCAGACAGTGATTCAGATTCAGATAGCGATTCAGATTCAGATAGTGACTCAGACTCAGATAGCGACTCAGACTCAGATAGCGACTCAGACTCAGACAGTGATTCAGATTCAGACAGCGACTCAGATTCAGATAGCGACTCAGATTCGGACAGCGATTCAGACTCAGATAGCGACTCAGATTCAGACAGCGACTCAGACTCAGACAGTGATTCAGATTCAGGAAAACATACACCTGTTAAACCAATGAGTACTACTAAAGACCATCACAATAAAGCAAAAGCATTACCAGAAACAGGTAGTGAAAATAACGGCTCAAATAACGCAACGTTATTTGGTGGATTATTCGCAGCATTAGGTTCATTATTGTTATTCGGTCGTCGCAAAAAACAAAACAAATAATACAATATGACCCAGGTCCTTGTGGCCTGGTTTTTTTATGATTACACATGCAATAGATGTATTTTTCATATAAAATAAACAATAAAGATACGGAATAAAACTTATATGAGGCGATAATATGAATTACATTTTAGGAACAATTTTAGAAAGTAAAATTACAGGTGTAGAAAAAGCGCAAATAAATAGATTGAAGTTGTTCAAACAACACGACATATCTTCAAAATGTGTATATGTTAAATGGAATCCTTATTCATACACATATGCGAAGCAACATCAGATTGAAAATGATGTATTTACAATGTATGACTATTTTCAAAAAGCAATCAATTATAAAAAGACAAAGCAAGTTAACTGGATACAGTATTGGGAAAAGTCATGTAGGTACACATTGAAATTTGTGGAAAATTCAAATGATGTCAGAATATATGATGAAGAGCAATTTGTAATGTATGCACATTTTTTAGATAAACAGTATCATCATTTAAACTATGTGAATTATTTTGATCATAAAAGAAGAAAAGTAAAACGCGAATTGTATGATGGAAGAGGCTTTTTAAGTTGTTCTCGAATTTTAGGTGAAGGACAACGGATTGTACTCGAAAATTACTATACACCTAATGGGGAAATCGTCATCCAAAAATATTTCGACGATATAAAAGGGAAAAACACGCTCACAAAGGTTATCTTAAATGAAGATCAGCATCAACAATTTTTTGATACAGAAGATGAATTAGTTCAATATTTTCTCCATCAATTATGTAAAAATAATGATCAAATCATATTAGATCGTCCTCATGAATTAGGAAATGTTATAGCGGGATTAAATCAAAGTATTCCAGTTATTGTTGTGCTCCACAGTACACATTTAGCCGACACCGGTAATGGTATAAAAAGTTTTTATAAAACAGTGTTTAATAATTTAACACGTTATAAAGCGATTGTTGTATCAACAGAACAGCAATGCCAAGATATTTCACAATATATTGAAAATAAAATACCAGTTATCAATATTCCGGTTGGCTACGTGGCAAATTTAAAGTATCAATTTGACATCAATCAAAAGGAGAAAAATCATATCATATCAATTGCTCGCCTCGTTGAAAATAAACAAATTAAACATCAAGTTGAAGTGATCAAGCAATTAGTAACAAAACATCCCAATATTCAATTGAATATTTATGGACATGGAAATGGTTTGTCAGAATATCGACAACTTGTAGAAGATTATCATTTATCGGAACATGTAAAATTTCATGGTTTTAAGACGCATATTAATGAAGAGATTGCTAAAGCAGAACTGATGTTATCGACAAGTAAAATGGAAGGTTTTGGCTTAGCAATTTTAGAGTCGCTTTCAGTAGGTACACCAGTGATCAGTTATGATGTAGATTATGGGCCATCAGAACTGATTCAAGATGGATTTAATGGCTATTTAGTACCTCAAGGTGACATCAATCAAATGGTTGAAAAGGTCGACCAATTACTAAATAATACTCAAAAATTGCAACAGTTTTCGATTAATAGCATAGAATCTGCACAACAGTACAATGCAACTACTATCAGTACAAAGTGGCAAAATATTTTAAACTAAGTCAAAAGAAAAAAGCATTTTCCTAGAATCATCTATTTAACAAACCTCGTTCATACGAACTTACATGTTTAGTTAAATGACATAGGAAAATGCTATTTTTGTAAAAATAAAGGTAAAGTACATTTATATAAGACGAACAAATTGGTCCCATTGTTTAATTAACGACGTTTTAGTATATTGTTGCGCTTTTGCTAAACTACCTTTTGACAGTCGTTGTTGTACTTCAGGATGATCAATCACATATTTTACTTTATCAAATAGGGCATCTTCATCATTTTTAGTAATTAAATAACCATTGAAATCAGGCGTAATCAATTCGTTAGGTCCATATTTAATATCATAACTAATAACTGGAACACCATGTGCTAAAGATTCAAGTAGCGCTAAAGAGAAACCTTCCATGTTACTTGTTATTAAACTCAAATAGGCATCGCTATATTCTTGGTCTAGATTGCTTAAAAAGCCGCGTAAGTAAACATGATTTTCCAATCCATATTTTTGTATCAATTCATTTAATTTTTTACTTTCAGAACCAAAACCATACATATGAAGCTCTATTTTTGGGACGTACGATACTAAGCGTTTAATTAATTCAATTTGTTGATGTAATTGTTTTTCAGGTGAATAACGAGCAACGGAAATTAATTTAACACTGCGCTGATCTAATGTTTGGACTGGTGTATCAATTGTTTCACTATAGCCGACAGGAATATTAACAACTGGAATAGTATGGTTAATACGTTTTTCAACATCTAATTTTTGCTGCTCAGTAGAAACGATAATTGCACGATATCGAGATAAATTTTCAAACATCGCTTTATATACATTTTTAAATGGCGATGAATCTAATGCATCAATATTTTTAATGTGTGTACTGTGAAGCACAGCTACTACTGGGATTGACTCAGGCGTTAAGTTGAAAATAGGTGCTGTGTACACATTACGATCACTGAAAAATAAATCCCCATGTTGATATAGTTGTTTAATGAAAAATGCGCCTAATTCCGTTTCATTATTAAAGAAATATTGTTTGTTAGCATAGTAAACAATAATTTTTTGTACTTCTGGTTTGCCATCCTTGTAAGAAAAATACTTTTCTAATTTTGTGTCACCTTCTGGATTATAGAAAAATTCACATAATGTTTGTTGTTTATCAACAAGAATCCTACTACAACTTAAAAAGCCACGCACATCATAAAAATCACGTTTTACTTTTCGTCTTTGACTATCAAAATGATTCACATAATCTAATATACGATATTTAGGATCTTGAAAATGGGCATACATTAAGAAACGCTCTTGATCATATATTCTAAAGTCATGACTATTTTCAACATGTTTTAAAGTATAATGACATTCATCAGTCCAATACGACAACCAGTCAAATGGTTCATTGCGTTCTAAATATGTTGCTTCTTGGAAGAAATCATACATATTAATATAGTCAGAACTATTAATATAATTTTGGGCATTTCTATATAAATATCTATTCCATGACAGAAATACACATTGCGCTGGTCTTCCCATTTCTTTAAATAAATTTAAACGATTAATAATTGCTTTCTCTATCCCAGTTAAATTAACACCTAAACTATTACCTACAAAATAATTCATTTACAACACCACTTATATCTATTTTTTATAATTATATCACATAATATTTAATTACTTCTTTTAACTGGAAGATGTGTTTATTTATAAAACAACAAATTTTGATATTTATAATGATAGTAGTTATTCAATCAACTACGACCAATATATCATTGTAGAGCTTAGGATATTGATTTATGACTCAAGCACATCAAATGAGAAGATTTATAAAAGAGATATACAACTCTAGAAGGTATAATAAAAACGCGCAACTAATGTTACGCGTTTGAATTAATCATATGATATTATTTGCGATACTTTAATTTAGCGAAAGCATCATGTTGATGGATAGACTCTTCATTACGACATTCGATATCGAAACCGTCTAACCAATCAAATTCAACTAAGTCCGCGGCAATTAAACGAATTAAGTCTTCGACAAAACGTGGATTTTCATATGCACGCTCTGTCACACGTTTTTCATCAGGACGTTTTAAAATAGGGTATAGAATTGAACTTGCATTAGCTTCCATTGCATCTAAAATTTTATTTTTATAGTCATCAACTATGTCTTGATCTTTATTAATATATGTTTTAACAGTGACAACACCACGTTGGTTGTGCGCTGAATACTCACTTATTTCTTTTGAACAAGGGCATAGCGTTGTGACAGTTGCTTCAATAGTAAGTTCTTTACGTGTAACTTTATCACCGTCAATTGCTAATCCATAAGTGACATCGGCATTGCCAACTGCTTTAATATTTGTGGTTGGACTATAGCGATCAAAGAACCATTTCCCAGAAACATCAACGCCTGCCGCATTTTGTTTCATATTCGTTTGTAAAGTGCGTAACACCTGATAAAGTGTATTAAATTCAAGTTCAATACCATTATCATAGTGCTTTTCAACACTTTCAATTATACGGCTCATATTAATACCTTTTTCGTCTTTTGTTAAACTTGTTGAAAAACTAAATGTGCCAGCTGTTTGATACTGGTCAACAAGTACAGGGTACACTAAGTTTTTAATACCAACTTCTTCTATTTCAAATAAAAAATCTTTATGTGTACTTTGTAAATCTGTCATTTCGTTCTTAGTAGTAGGTTTCGTGCCTTCAATAGGATCTACGGAACCAAAGTGTTTCCAACGACCTTCTCGTGTCGATAAATCAAATTCAGTCATTTTTTTCCTCCGTTAAGATTTAAAGTGATATGTCCAATATGGTTCGACTGTTAAAAAGCTGTGTTGTTTACCATCGATTTCAGGACTTGCTAATTGTTTTAAAAATGGACCTGTTTGAGAAGCATGTGCTTCAAATGCCTTAATTTTAAGTTCTTTAAAATCTGTAATATCATTTTGAATATCAGGTTCTCCAAGAGCTTCGGTTGCATCATTACTGAACGCAACTAAAGTTAAACGAGGGCGTTCTTCTTTAGGCATGCGTTCAACCGTTCGAATTACAGCGTCTGCTGTTGCTTCGTGATCAGGATGTACTGCATATCCAGGATAAAATGAAATAATCAATGATGGATTTGTATCATCGATTAAAGATTTAATCATACCATCTATATGTTCATAGGGTTCAAATTCGACAGTTTTGTCACGTAAACCCATTTTTCTTAAATCAGTAATACCGATAACTTTACAAGCTTCTTCTAGTTCACGCTCACGAATACTTGGTAATGATTCGCGTGTTGCAAATGGGGGATTACCTAAATTTCTGCCCATTTGTCCTAGGGTTAAACATGCATATGTTACAGGTATGCCTTTTTGGATATAATTTGCTAATGTGCCTGCAGATGAGAAGGTTTCATCATCAGGATGTGGAAATATTACTAATACATGTCTTTCGTCAGTCATGTTGATGCCTCCTCTATAAATTAAATGGTCGCTCACTAATTTGAAGTGCTGCAGCGAGTTGACCTTCGTAATTAAAACCTGCAATTAAAAATTCATCATGCTCATTGACCTCAAAATGCGTTAGACCTTGTACATAAACCCAACCACCATTTGATAGTTTAAGACCAATGCGATAAGGTTCTTTATTACCACCTTTTAGTTGTGCATGCGTATATGTTATTTGTATGTTTCTTAAAAAAGTACCAGCATTAAAAACACGTTGATCGAAATGGTTCGCATAGGCCCCATTTGTCGTTTCAACATGCAGATACACAGGTTTATGTTCAAAAGAAGCAAGTAAATCTATAACTTCTTGTTCTTTAATTGGTTCCAACACGTTCACTCCTTACACTATCAATGTGTTTATCTTTCTATTTTACTAAAAACTATTCGATAATTGTATACGATTGCTCAATTATTTATAAATTAATTTTCATGAAGGGTAATTACTCAGGATTACGTAATCATACAGCATTAGTTTTTTACTTTTAAAAATCAAAAATTTGTTGGAATTTGAAAAGTGTTAAACATTAAAAATGATGCTATATTAATGGTGTATGAATGAATTCATAAGTTTTTAAAATGTATTAAATTTGTGGAGGCATGTAAACAATGAAAGTATTAAACTTAGGATCGAAAAAACAAGCATCATTCTATGTTGCATGTGAGTTATATAAAGAGATGGCATTTAATCAGCACTGTAAACTAGGTTTAGCAACTGGTGGTACAATGACAGATTTGTATGAACAACTTGTTAAGTTATTAAATAAAAATCAGTTAAACGTAGACAATGTATCCACGTTTAATTTAGACGAATATGTAGGTTTAACCGCATCACATCCGCAAAGTTATCACTATTATATGGATGACATGCTTTTCAAACAATATCCTTATTTTAATAGAAAGAACATTCATATTCCAAATGGAGATGCCGATGATATGAATGCGGAAGCGTCAAAATATAATGACGTTTTAGAACAACAAGGTCAACGTGATATTCAAATTTTAGGTATTGGTGAAAATGGTCATATTGGATTTAATGAACCTGGTACGCCGTTTGATAGCGTTACTCATATCGTTGATTTGACTGAAAGTACTATTAAGGCTAATAGTCGATATTTTAAAAACGAAGATGATGTTCCAAAGCAAGCCATTTCGATGGGACTTGCTAATATTCTTCAAGCCAAACGTATCATTTTACTCGCATTTGGTGAAAAGAAACGTGCTGCTATTACACATTTATTAAATCAGGAAATTTCTGTTGATGTTCCAGCCACATTACTTCACAAACACCCGAATGTTGAGATATATTTAGACGACGAAGCTTGCCCGAAAAATGTTGCGAAAATTCATGTCGATGAAATGGATTGATTGCAATGTTTAATTAAGAAATGCCTCGGGAAAGGTTCCAATAGAAAGATAAAAAGCATTGGAAGGATGATTTTTAGTGGAATTACAATTAGCAATTGATTTATTAAACAAAGAAGACGCGGCTGAGTTAGCAAATAAAGTAAAAGATTATGTAGATATCGTAGAAATCGGTACGCCAATCATTTACAACGAAGGTTTACCAGCAGTTAAACATATGGCAGACAACATTAGTAATGTAAAAGTATTAGCAGACATGAAAATTATGGATGCAGCTGATTATGAAGTTAGCCAAGCAATTAAATTTGGCGCGGATGTAATTACAATACTAGGTGTTGCAGAAGATGCATCAATTAAAGCAGCTATTGAAGAAGCTCATAAAAATAATAAACAATTACTAGTTGATATGATTGCTGTTCAAGATTTAGAAAAACGTGCAAAAGAACTAGATGAAATGGGTGCGGATTATATTGCAGTACACACTGGTTATGATTTACAAGCAGAAGGGCAATCACCATTAGAAAGTTTAAGAACCGTTAAATCTGTTATTAAAAATTCTAAAGTTGCAGTAGCAGGTGGAATTAAACCAGATACAATTAAAGAAATTGTCGCTGAAAGTCCTGATCTTGTTATTGTTGGTGGCGGAATCGCAAATGCAGATGATCCAGTAGAAGCTGCAAAACAATGTCGCGCTGCAATCGAAGGTAAGTAATATGGCTGAATTTAGTGACTATCAATTAATTCTAGATGAATTAAAGATGACTTTGTCACATGTTGAAGCGGATGAGTTTTCAACTTTTGCATCCAAAATACTACATGCTGAACATATATTTGTAGCTGGTAAAGGACGTTCAGGATTCGTGGCGAATAGTTTTGCAATGCGCTTAAATCAGCTCGGCAAACAGGCACATGTTGTTGGAGAATCAACGACACCTGCGATTAAGTCGAATGATGTATTTGTAATTATCTCTGGTTCAGGTTCCACGGAACATTTAAGATTATTAGCAGACAAAGCAAAATCAGTAGGTGCTGACATCGTATTAATTACTACAAATAAAGATTCTGCAATAGGCAATCTAGCTGGGACGAACATCGTTTTGCCTGCAGGTACAAAATATGATGAACAAGGCTCGGCACAACCATTAGGAAGTTTGTTTGAACAAGCATCTCAATTATTTTTAGATAGTGTTGTAATGGGATTGATGACTGAAATGAATGTTACGGAACAAACGATGCAACAAAATCATGCTAATTTAGAATAAAATAAAGATAGTCGATAATATGATGCCTAGGCAGAAATATTATCGATTATTTTTTTATTTAAATAATAAATTATAGTATAATATCAATAATAAACGAATAGGGGTGTTAATATTGAAGTTTGACAATTATATTTTTGATTTTGATGGTACGTTGGCAGACACGAAAAAATGTGGTGAAGTAGCAACACAAAGTGCATTTAAAGCATGTGGCTTAACGGAACCATCATCTAAAGAAATAACGCATTATATGGGAATACCTATTGAAGAATCATTTTTAAAATTAGCAGACCGACCATTAGATGAAGCAGCATTAGCAAAGTTAATCGATACATTTAGACATACATATCAATCTATTGAAAAGGACTATATTTATGAATTTGCGGGTATAACTGAAGCCATTACAAGTTTGTATAACCAAGGGAAAAAACTTTTCGTGGTGTCTAGTAAGAAGAGTGATGTATTAGAAAGAAATTTATCGGCTATTGGATTAAATCACTTGATTACCGAAGCTGTTGGATCCGATCAAGTAAGTGCATATAAACCAAATCCTGAAGGCATACACACAATTGTGCAACGCTACAATTTAAATAGCCAACAAACGGTTTATATTGGTGATTCAACATTTGATGTTGAGATGGCGCAAAATGCTGGTGTACCATCTGCAGCAGTAACATGGGGAGCACATGATGCAAGGTCATTACTTCATTCAAATCCAGATTTTATAATCAATGATCCATCAGAAATTAATACAGTATTATAAAATTTGTTAAAACAGAGAATACCATGGTTAAAATGTATATTCATAAATATTAGATTATACATAGAAATATTTCGCTTTAGATTAGGAATGTAAAATAAATATTTATTAAACATTATGAATTTTTAAAGAGTAATGTCTGACTCGTTGATCATTTATTTTTGTAAAAATAAATTAAAGTAATGACAAAGTTATTGAAGTAAATTGAGTATAAACATTTAAATACGATGTCGAAAATGGCGATGGCAT
>OAWU01001027.1_pt1 | contig 12110 bp, 9 predicted proteins | sample 1477041 | NCBI WGS metagenome assembly OAWU01 (sample SAMEA2580266, study PRJEB22360) | human gut metagenome | biome: human gut; feature: human-associated habitat; material: faeces | place: Denmark | collected 2008/2010
AAGGCTTCATATGGTTTTCTCGGTTTTCCGCCCGGCGGGTTCCCGCCGCTAAGCCCGGCTTTGTGATGTTCGGCGCCATGGTAAAGAAGGGCGACCCGATCGAACCCGTCAAGAAAAAGCTCATCGAGGAAATTGAGAATGCCTTTGCCCGTTCCGGCGTGACAGAGGAGGAGCTTAACCGTCAGAAAGCCGATCAGGAGATGATGTTTGAGCGCACGCTCTCAGACCCCGAGGAATTCGGCGTTGAACTCTCCGACTACATCGCACTCGGTGACTGGCGCCTTTTCTTTGTGGATCGCGAGCAGGTGAAGAACGTCACCCCTGCGCAGATCGATGCCGCCGCCGCGAAGTACTTTGTTCGCGACAACCGTGTCGTCGGGCTCTTTGTGCCGGATGATCATCCAAAGCGCGCTGAAATTGCCCAGGCGCCTTCGGCTGAAGAACTGATTTCACGCTTTACCTTTAAGGAAACGGGTGCTGAGGTTGAAGCGTTTGATTCTTCTCAGGACAACATCGACAAGCGCACGCAGATTATCGAGGTGGGCGGCGTTAAGACGGCGCTGCTTCCCAAACAGACGCGCGGCAACACGGTGGTTGTCAAGATGCGCTTCAATGTGGGCAACAATAAGGAGCTTGCCCGCAGCGCCATCCCGATGCTGTCGGGGGCGATGCTCATGCGCGGTACGAAGACGATGACCCGTGATCAGATTGAAGATGCATTCACGGCCAATAAGATGGACGGATCCCCCTTCAGTTTCACTACGGATCGCGAGCATCTCGCTGCAGCGCTCAAGCTCGTCGGTGAGCTCTTTACGCAGTCGAGCTATCCGGAAAAGGAATTTGAAACACTCAAGAGCCAGACGATTGCTGGTCTCAAGGCTCGCTCAGATGAACCGGCAACGCTCGGCCGCGATGCCATTACGAAGCACTTCAATACCTATCCTCAGGGAGACGCCCGTTATTCGGAAACATCCGCGGAACTGATCGCTGACCTCGAAAAGGTGACGCTCGCCGACGTAAAGCGCTACTACAACGATGTCTTTGGTCTCGGCCTCGGTTACATCGCCGTGGTGGGCGACTTCGATGCGGCGGAAGTGACCGCCGAACTCAAAGCCGACGTGATTGACCAAAAGGCTGCCAAGATTCCGTTTGAGCGCATTGTTGCGGAATATCGGCCGGTGGAGCCAGCTCGTTTCGTGATTGATACGCCTGACAAAGAAAACGCGATGCTTTTTGCCCGCGTGGACTTGCCGGCCAATCTTTCCGATGCTGATATGCCGGCCTTGATCACGGCTGACTGGATCATCGGCGGTTCGGATGGATTGTCTAACCGCATCGTCAATCGTCTGCGGCAGAAGGAAGGTCTTTCTTACGGCTCGGGTTCAAACATCACGCTGCCGTCCTTTGGCAACCGTGCTAAGTGGTCTGTAGGCGCCATCGTTGCGCCGCAGAATCTCGCTCAAGCCGAAAAGAGCCTCAAGGATGAGCTCGCTCGTGCCTACCGTGACGGCATTACGGAAGCTGAGCTTGCCGAAGCCAAGCGCGGCATCATCGGCTCGCGTGCGGTGAATCGCGCGCAGGACGGTATGGTGGCTTCCAATTGGGTGAACAATTTGGAAACGGGCCGTACGTGGCAGTTCTCCAAGGAAACCGAAGCCGCCATTGAGGCGCTGACCGTTGAAGACGTCAATAAGGCGCTTCGCCGCTTCTGTGATGTCTCCAAACTCACCTTTGCACTGGCGGGTGATCTTGCCAAAGCGAAAGCTGCGGGGAAAGATTTCACGCAGCCTTAAAATAGCAGCTTGAGTCAGTCAACAGGCCTTGTCAGTGTATGCTGGCAAGGCCTGAATCTTGTTAGGAAAGTCAATATGCAGATTCATATCGAAACCGGTGATTGGAAAACACTGCAGCATCCTTGCGAACGTATTCGGCTCATGGTGTTTGTTGCTGAGCAAGGCGTGCCGAAAGCCGAAGAGATTGATGATCTCGATCCTGTGAGTACTCACTTCGTTGCATGGGACGAACATCACATGACGCTCGGCTGTGCACGTATGACGCCAGACGGCAAAATCGGACGTTTGGCTGTGCTTAAACCTTTTCGCGGGCGCGGTGTCGGCCGTGTGCTGATGGAAGCGGTGCTCAATTATGCGAAGAAGGAAGGGCTGCAGACGGTCCGGCTGAATGCGCAGACGCATGCCCGCACGTTCTACGAAGCGCTTGGCTTCAAGGCTGAGGGAGATGTTTTTGAGGAGTGCGGTATCCCGCACATCAAAATGAGTGCAGCGCTTTAAAGTGTTTGCTCGCCTCTGGCAAGCTCACAAGAAAGCCGCAGGAAGCCCATGAATGGATTCCAGAGGAGAAAAGCGGTGAGCACCGCCGGCACCCCGCGGAACTCCAATGAGTGCGGCAAAGCGGCGTCCTGACTGGTGGATCAAACCCTCGCCGCCTCTGCGATCGGACTCTTTAGATCAGCACCTGTGCGTCTGTCCAATACTCTGAATAACAAGCCGCGATGGCGTCTAGTCCCGCATGGTTAATGCGCAGCCGGGCGGCCTGTGCGGCTGCTTGCTTGGCATGATAGGCAAAGCCGTTGCCAGCAGCACGGATCATCTGCACATCATTTGCACCGTCTCCAACGGCAATCGTTTCGCAGAGTTCGGCTTTTGCGGCGCTCGACAAAACTTCTAGTGCGCGTCGTTTGCCGTCTGCGTCCAGAATGCGTCCGCCTGCAGGTCCGACAACTTCCCCGGTGAGGCATCCGTCTTCGATAACAAGCTCGTTGCAGATGACGCCTGTCATACCTAATTTGGCAGCCGCAGGCCGAGCGATTTGAGAAAAGCCCCCGGAGATGATCCAGCGATCAACGCGGTGAGCCTGCATGAAGCGCATCAGTCGCTGAGCACCAGGCGAAAAACAGATGTTTTCTGAGGCTTGAAGTGCGATTCCGGCGTCGGCGCCTTTGAGAAGGCGCACGCGTTCAACGAGATTTTTGGAGAACGGCCAAAGACCTTCCATAGCCTCTCTCGTCAGGCGGGCCATCTCCGGTCCGCAGCCGGCAATAGCGGCCATGTCGTCAATACATTCGTTCGCAATGAGTGTGCTGTCCATATCAAGTGCGATGAGTCGGACATTTTGGATAGAGAGCTCTGCGGAAAGCCGCAGACAGTCGACCGCTTTTCCCTGAGCCTGCGCTTCAAGCTGATCGGCTGCTGCGGCGTTAATAGCTTTTATCCGCAGTGCCGTCGTCTCTGGATGAAAAAGTACCGATTCAGGTTTGGCAGCTCGACACAGATCCAGAAAATCGGACGGCTGGAGTGCTGGGCCGACCAGCAGCAGATCCTGCATGACGAAATTGTCCTTAGAACGATAAGAGACGATGGTGAAGTGCCCGACAGTCTATCTCAGCCATGATGTGATGCAGGAGAGCGGCGAGAGATACAAAAAGACCGCCGATCTGATGCAGATCGGCGGTCTTTAAGAGTCTTTCGGGTTCAGTCTGAATAGTTGGTGCGAAGTTGCTGTCCTTAACGGAATCGCTGCGTCCTCTGGGAATCAATGTCGTTCGAACCGTGCATTTCGGACTTCACCTTTCCCCTGTGAGGCGCTTCGCTTCTGCCGAAACAGAACGAAGCGCTCCAGCACTTCAGACGAATGAGCCGGAAGGATTACTTCTTGGCCTGAGCAGCGTCAAGCTGCTTGGCGAAGATGTAGGCCTGTTCGCCGGCGATGCGGCCGAACGTGACGATGTCAGCCTGAGCATTGCCGCCGAGACGGTTGCCGCCGTGGACGCCGCCAGTGACTTCACCCGCAGCGAAGAAGCCCGGGATAACCTGACCCTTCGTGTTGTAGACCTGGGTGAGCGGGTCGATCTTGATGCCGCCCATCGTGTGGTGAACAGCCGGGGTGACCAGAATGGCGTAGAACGGGCCCTTGTCGAGGTCGCGCGGCATATCGGCACGGCCGAAAGCGTCCTTATTGGCGGCCTTGCCGGCCTTCCACGCATCCATCGTGGCCTTCAGCGTGTCGGCAGGAACGCCCATCTTGCCGGCGACTTCATCGAGCGTAGCGCCGTTGAGGCAGTACTTCTGCTTGATGTAGTTGTTCGTGGCCTTCAGGGACTTCTGCATATCGCTGTCGAAGAACAGGTAAGCAACGCCGTCCTTCTGCTTCAAGATGGCGGCGGAAACCTTGTCGCGGGTTTCGAGCTCGTTGAAGAAGCGCTTGCCTTCCTTGTTGATCAAGACAGCGCCGTTGCCGCGGACGGCTTCGGTGATCATTTCGCCGACATTCGGAACAACGGTCGGGTGCGTCTGAATCTGATCCATCTGAATCAGCTGAGCGCCGATCTTTTCAGCCAGAAGCAGACCGTCGCCGGTGGCGCCCGGATGGTTCGTCGTAGCAAAGCCCTTCAGACGAGGCACATACTTGGCAACCATTTCGTTGTTGGCGCCGAAGCCGCCGGCTGCGTCAACCACAGCCTTGGAGTGAATGGTGTACGTGCCGTCCTTGCCCTTAACCTTCAGGCCGACCACACGGCCGCTCTTGTCGGTCAGGATCTGTTCGGCATGCGTGTTGGTACGCACGTCGATCTTGAGGTTCTTAGCAGCCGTGTAGAGCGTGCGGACAACTTCCGGGCCGACGAGCGCACCGCCGGTCGGACGATGCGTACGGGGCTGAGAAGCACCGGCCATCAGACCAACGTCGCGGAGATCGCCGCCGTGAGCAAGCAGCCAGTAGTTGACGCAGGCGCCGGGGAGCCCCCCGCCGTGAGAAACCAGCCAGTAAACGGAAGAGGCCGATTTCGTGACGAGGGTGCGAACGAGCGCCGGGTCATTGAGCCAATGACCGCCCTTCATCGTGTCATAGAACATGATTTCGACGGAGTCTTTCGTGCCCTTGGCCTGCTGCAGAGCAGTGCCAACAGCATTCAGACCGCCCGCGGCACGGACCGTATTGCCGCCGACCATGGCCATCTTTTCCACTACGACGACGTTGGCGCCGAGTTCGTGAGCCTGAACGGCGGCGGACAAGCCTGCACCACCCGCACCGATCACGGCAACGTCAACGGTGATGTCTTCAGCGGCGCCGGCCGTGCCGAAGCAGGCCATCACAGCGGCAGCAACGAGAATCTTCTTCATGTTGGATATTTCCTTTTTTTGTGTTTGCTGGGCGTTTGCTCGCCATTCCGAGGACGCCCATAGACTCAAACCCGGGTGAGGACACCCGTGATTCAAGCGCTGATCTTAACCCAGGCCCAATAATCTAAGATAGTCTTTTCGTTTAGGAGTACCTCATTAAGGGCAAAAATAAGCTCAACTTTACAAACAAGAACTGACGCCTCAAAACCGTGATATTCCGGTTAACGAGTTGTGTGCACTACAAAATCCATGCATCCTTTCTATAAGCCTAATGGATTCGTTTATGTCTATGCTGCACCGTGTATGGTGTTAGTTCCTACTCCATTAGAGTGATCGACGGCATGTCTTTTCTTGTGATTTTTTGCGAATAATGAATAAGAGGATGGATCCATCCATCTTCTGTGTGTAACAGTCTCACTCCATTGTGAGTGTTGGCGCGGCATGTGAAAATATGCATCCGGCTTGACCGCCGAGCTGATTAACACGGATTGTCCAGAATTAAAAGAGGCTGATCACCATGTCGAATCTTTCTCCAGAAACCTTCAAGGCCCTCTTGGCCCTTGAGTCAGCTTTCGGTCAAGTGGAAAGTGTTTCGGAACTGAAGGCGGAGCTGTCTGCAACATTTCCTGAAGGCGCTCGTGCGCTGCGCTTGGGCAGTGAAGATTATCCTTCGGTGCTTGAAGACCTGGCTGATCCTCCAAAAGTACTCTGCGCCCGCGGTGATCTTTCGCTTGCAGAGCGGCAGCTTCGAGTGTCAATTGTGGGTTCGCGTGATGCATCTTCTGATCGGTGCGAAGCTGCCGAACTCGTCGCAGCTGATTTGGCGGCCACCGGAGCCGTTATCGTTTCTGGGTTAGCCCGAGGCATTGATGCCGCGGCTCATCGCGGGGCTCTTTCCGCTTGGACGCCCGAGAAACGAGCCGGCAGAACAATTGCCGTTCTGGGGACGCCGCTGTCTTTTCCCTGGCCGCCGGAAAATGCGCGTTTAGCCGATGAAATTGCCGAGTCTGGTCTGATTCTTTCGGAATGTCCGCAGGCAGAAGGCCGGCGCTTTGATCCTGAAGCTCGTGCGCGTTCACTGAAGCGCAGAAACCGTTTGGTGGCGGCTTTAGGCACTGGAACGCTGGTTATGGCTGCTCGTCCGGGGTCAAGCACGCTGATTGAAGTTCAGGCTGCGCTTGCCATCGGACGCCCCGTCATTCTTTGGCAGGCTTGTACCCAAGAATCTTGGGCGGAGGATTTGCTGAAGAATGCGCCAAAGGATGCTGAGGGGCGATCCTTAGTCGCGGCAGCTGGCAGTGCTCGAGAGGTGGAGGCACTGCTTTCGCCTTGGGCAAGAGTGTGGTGGCTGTGATGTCACGCGCATCAAGTGAACGCTAGAGGAAAACGAAAAAAAGCCGTTCGAACATTCGATGTTCAAACGGCTTGAAAAGAAGGAGAAGTTTTCGCTGCAGCCGGCGGCTCCGAGGCGCCGCTCACTGAAGACTCAAGCTGGAATTAAGGCACTTTGAAATTGAATTCGTGGCACTGATTGCAGTAGTTTTCGCTTTCCTGATGCATCAAGTGGCAGTTCGTGCACTCGAGCGTTTTGCCGTAATGCGGAGAGACGTGAGGATTGACGGGCTTCACATTCTTCGTCTTTTCAACCAGCTGATCAACATTGTGGCAGCCCGTGCAGGTAGCCATTTCAGGCATCTGCGGGTTCTTCATGTCAGGACCGTGGCAGGTCTGGCACTGCAGGCCCTTGGCGATATGCTGTTCGGCGAGTTTCTCGCCGGCTGAAGCAGTGCCTGCAAAGGCCAGCGCAGCGGCCAAGCAGAGCGCGGTAAGCGTGCGGTTCATGGCGGGGTCTTCCAAAAGGGAGTTAAGAAGCAGAGGCGCTGCCTAATCTTGGGGGTCGGCGGTGCTTTGCTTTAAGAAATAGGTTTCGCCGGAATGAAGTGCTAAGAAAAACCTTAACGATTGGAGTGGGCGAAAGTCTGAGGTCTGGAGCGGGAAACGAATAGTTCAACACTGCTTTAGACGGTTAACTATTCTTTGTTTACCGAACGACCCGCCTGACAGGAAGCGCGCGGAGCGCTTGGTCTGGACAGGCGGGTTTTCTTTTAAGCCTGAATATTCAGGCAGGCATTACATCGCAGCGAAGTGTTCGCCGGCGATCATGCCGAACGTGAGCGCATCGATCACGGCAACCGTGCCCAGACGCGAAGCGCCATGCACGCCGCCCGTGATTTCGCCGCCGGCGTAGAGGCCCTTGATCGGGGCATGGGTCGTGGCGGAGATCACCTGCGAATCCGGGTTGATCATGACGCCGCCCATCGTGTGATGGATCTTCGGAGCGACTTCAATGCCGTAGTACGGACCCTTGGCCAGGTTGAGGCCGTTCTGGAACTTCAGGATACGGTGGAATTCCGGGTCTTCCTGCTTGGCGACGAAGCCGTTGAAGCGTTCAACCTGTTCGAGGAACGGAGCCTTGTTGATCTTGAAGTGGTCGGCAAGTTCTTCGAGCGTATTGAACTTCTTAACCGTGCCCATTTCGATCGGCAGCTTCACGAAGGAAGGATTAATAGCCTTGACGATCTCTTCGCTGGCAATGGCGATCGGATAATTTTCATCCTTGCCGATGACGTTGAAGAGCGCGTCGGACTTGATCTTGCGGCCAGCGTGTTCATCCATGAAGCGCTTGCCGGTCTTGCGGTCAACAACGATGCCGAAGTCCATGCAGGCGTGGTTGGTGAAGTTCACGGAAACGCCAAAGCCCTTTTCACGCGGGTTGGTGTAGGGGAGGAACTGCAGCCAGCAGAGCTGGACCGGAGCAGCACCGATGCCGAGAGACTTGACGAGCACGCCGGCCGTGGCGCCGAGCTGGTTCGTGGAGTCCGTGGTCGGAACAACGCGCGGGTCCTGAATCTGACGGAACCAAATGTCGCGGGAGAAACCGCCGGCGGCAAGCATGACGCCGAGCTTGGCGCGGACAGTCTTGGTCTTGCCGGTCTTGTTTTCGAGGTCATCGCTTTGGAGCTTGGCATTGAAGCGATAGCCTTCGCGGTAGGTGACGCCCACAACAGCATCGCCGTCCATGATGAAGTCGTCGAACTTGGCACGGGTCTTCACCGTGACGTTGCTGAGCTTCTTGATCTGGTCGTACATCGGGTGGATGTAGCCAGAGCCGGTGCCGGCCTTAATTTCATAGGAACGCGGAACGGAGTGGCCGCCTTCGAAGAGCATGTGGTTGGGCACGAATTCGGCGCCGCAGTCCTCGACAAACTTGATCGTGTCGTTGCAGCGGTCAACGATCTTCGAGAGCAGTTCAACGTGGTTGAGGCCGAGACCGTCTTTCAGGCAGTCAGCGATGAAGAGTTCGCGGCTGTCCTTGATGCCCTGAGCCTTCTGCACGGGGTTGACCGGGCAGGCAACGTTGCCGCCGCAGATGGCGGAGTTGCCGCCGACGACCGGCATTTTTTCGAGCATCAGAACCTTTTTGCCGGCGCGGCCAGCCTTGAGGGCGCAGGCCATACCGGCAAAGCCGGAGCCGATGATGACGACATCGTATTCTTCGTCATACTTCTCAACCTTGGCAGCGGGAATGCCTGCATTGGCGGCAGCGCTCGCCATAATGCCGGCGGCGGCAGCGGCGCCAGCCTTGAGGAGGTTGCGGCGGCAGAGATTCATTTCGGACATTCTTATCTTCCTTTGAAGAGTGATCCGTTCAACTCGGAGCAGAGCGCTCCAAGTCTCAAGGGGATTACGGATTGTGAGAAGCTCGTCCGACGGGAGCCCAAACAGCTCCTGCGTCCTAAGCGATGTAAGTATTCTGAAGCGTTTCTGAAACGCTGCGGCTAGACCAAGGTATAGGTGATCTCTCTGAGAGACCGCTGCAGTTGAGAGCCGCGGCGCCGGTACAATGACGAAGCGGCGGATGCCAGTATTCGCTGCAGACTTTTGCGCTCACGGAAGCTGAATTTCGCTGGCTGTCTGGATGCTGCGCCGGCTTTGGCAAAACACCGATTTGGTGGACGATGAAGGCTGCTTATCCTCATTCGCATTTTTTTAAATCGATCGGCTGCACAATCCTCAGGCGCAGTGTTGCTGCCGGGCTGATATTGGCTGCAGTGACAGCATCGGCATCGCCGGATGTTCCGACGGCGTCCGAGAGTCAGAGTGAAGCGCAAACGGTATCCGAGGTGGCGGCTGTTTCCGGCGCAACTTTCAACCTTTCGGAAGTCCGCGCAATGCACTTTCGTGAGGACACGGGCGTCGAAGGTGTTTCTCGCCTAGAAGCCTCGACGACAATCGGTCCTGATGATTTCGTTTTTGCGGTCGAGGAAACAGACCGCAATGAGTCGTATATCCGCATGCTCGCCAGTCTTGCCGAAGGGCTGCGCGTGGCTTTTCCGGATCGCCGCACACACATTCGTCAAATTCCTTCGCGCGGATTTATTGATGTTGTCAGGGCGGAAAAAATCCCGTTTGTTTTCGCGACTGCCGGCACCATGGTGGCGCTTGTCAATGAATCCGGCGCAGTGCCGCTCGCCGCACGGGAACGACTCAATTCTCATGCAGAAGAATCCTCGCAGAGTGCTGCCGGCGGACTGCTTGTCATTGATGCCAAGCGCAGGGATTTGGGCAGTTTGGAGAGCCTCGAAGGCGCACGCATAGCGGTAGAAAGCAGTGTTGCCTTTGGTCCTTGGCAGTGGCTGGCGGGGCGGCTTTTGGCGGATCACCATGATCCGCGGAAATTCTTTTCCGAGGCCGTTTGGCGCCCGCACGACGTCCCTGAGGTGCTTAATGCCGTTCTTTCGGGACGTGCGGACGCAGGGCTTATCAGCGTGTGCACGTTTGAGGCGCTCGCCGCTGAAGGGATGATCGATCCCAAAGCCTTTCGTCCGGCAGCAGTCCTAGAACGAACGCCGGGCGCGTGTTTATCGAGCACGCCGCTCTACCCAGATTGGACGCTCGGTTATATGGCGTGGGCGGACGGGAATCAGGTTCGCCGAGTGGCGCGAACCAGCCGCGTGGCTGCCGTTGCCTTCAGCTTGCCCGAGAATGATGGCTGGCGCTGGGGGCTGCGCGTGGATCTGTCGAGTGTACGCAGCCTAATGGAAGCGCTCCATTTCGGGCCCTACAGTTATTTGGATGAACAAACGGTCGCAGGTTTTATGAAGAGCCACGCAGAATGGTTCGCAGCGCTCGTTGCGGTGTTTCTCTTCGTACTTTTCCATGCGCTTCGATCCCGCTATCTGGTTCGCGTGAAGACTCAAGCTCTGCGCACTGCGTTGGAAGAGAAAGAGCGGATGGAAAATGAAGCAAGGGTGTCGCGCGAGCAGCTTTCGGCCATTGAACGAGCTGGCATGCTTTCGCAGATGAGTTCAATGTTTGCGCATGAACTTAAGCAGCCGCTCTCATCGCTTTCCAACTACGTGGGCGGTCTGAAGCTCTGGAACGCTCATCGACAGACCAATGATGCGGACCGTGCATTAGCCGATGATGCACTTTCAGCGATGGCGGAGGAAGCCAACCGCATCACAGCAATTGTCAACCGAGTGCGCGGGTATGCCAAAGCTTCTACCGAACCTCTTAAACCGACCGACTGGACGGCAGTTGTGCGGCGGGCGGAATTGATCGTTGAGCGTCATGATGCGCGGCGGGTGCCGATTTACACGGCCCCGGGTCCCTATCTCGCTGCCGATCCCGAGGACGATCGTCCTGCCTGGGTATTGGGTGACGCCTTGGAGCTTGAGCTCCTCGTCCTCAACTTCATTCGCAATGCAGCGCATGCCGCACAGAAAAATCCCAAAGGGTTCGTGAGCGTGTCGCTGGCGCGTGAAGGAGACAGCTATGTGCTGCATGTGACCGACAACGGTCCCAAGCTCTCGCCGGAAGGATTTGCCAGACTCACCGGATACGGCGACAGCGTGAAACAGGAGGGCATGGGCATCGGTCTTTCCATTTGCCGCGGGATTGCGGATCGCCACGGCGGACAGCTGAAGTTTTATCAGCTCCCGACCGAGGGTATCTGCGCTGAAGCCGTGATTGAGGCTGCAGAACCGCCGGAAGGAACGCATGAAACGGATAAAAGCGGCAGCAGTCAATCCTCAGGCACTGCAGCTGACAAAGGAAAAGGAGGAGTGCAATGACAACAGCTTTGGATACGCCGCTCGTACGGATTGTGGATGATGATGCCGAGCAATTGAAAAGTCTGGCATTCCTGCTGCGGATGGGCGGCTGGGAGGTCATGACTTACCAAAGTGCAGCTGCATTTCTGGAAATGGATGATCCGCGGCGCTCGGGCTGCCTGCTCCTTGACCACCGCATGCCCAACATGACTGGGATGGAGCTCCATGAGACGCTCGTTGAGCGAGGCAGTCTGCTCCCTGTGATTTTTTTGTCCGCCCACGGCGATATTCCCATGGCTATGCAGGCCGTGCATCGCGGAGCCATGGATTTTCTGGTCAAGCCCGCTGCGCCAGAGGTGCTTCTGGCTGCGGTGGAAAAAGCCGTGAAGAAAAATTTGGCAGATATCGCTGCCGAAGCCGGGCAGGTGGACTTAGCTCAAAAAGCGGCGCTCCTCACTGAACGTGAACTCGAGGTGGCGAGGCTTGTGGCTCAAGGGCTGCTCAATAAGCAAATCGCCGATCGGCTGTCTATTTCATTGCCGACTGTTAAACTCCATCGCGGCAATGCGGCCAGAAAGCTCGGCGTGCGGTCAGCTGTCGCCATGGCCAAGGCATTGGAGATGGCCGGGCTTCTTGCCGAGACCGGCAAAGCGGGAGGTTCGTCATGACGATCTCCCGCAGGAAGCTCGTTGGAGCGGCGGGTCTGCTGCCTCCTTTTGCTGCCGCCCTCACGCTTTCCTCCGCAGTGAAGGCTTCGGAGCCTGAAACGAGTGATGCTGAAAGCTGCAGCGTGGCGGTCATCGGTGCTGGAGCAGCGGGACTTGCGGGCGGCATCGCCCCCTAGGCCAGGCTCTTG
>OAWU01001041.1_pt1 | contig 11982 bp, 10 predicted proteins | sample 1477041 | NCBI WGS metagenome assembly OAWU01 (sample SAMEA2580266, study PRJEB22360) | human gut metagenome | biome: human gut; feature: human-associated habitat; material: faeces | place: Denmark | collected 2008/2010
GGAATCTCTATAGCTTCTCACTATGCTGATACACTGAATTCGCAGCAATTACGCAAACGAGAAGTTATCAATGGGGTGTATTGGTATGATTTTGCGCATTTTGGTGAGAAGCCGGTATCGCATACTCAGAGGGAGGTATGACCTTTGTGCAGGAGGAATGTACGGTATTCGGGAGAGCTCCGCGCTATCAGCAGTCTTCGGAGTATTCTCTTTGGCACTTGGGAACACTACGGCATCGGAGATTACGCCATCATATGCACCGAATGAAATATTCTGAAGTTTTTAAATAGATTATTTTGTTCTCATCAAGAGAAACGAGATGTTGTCAAATGAATACAGCCATCTTAAAACCTAGAATCTGTCTCATTGCGCCCGGATTGCTGCCGGTCCCTGCCACTCAGGGCGGAGCCATAGAAACACTGATGACATCGTTGGCAGACGAGAATGAGCGACAGCAGCGGCTCGATTTAACCGTGGTTACACCAGCAGATACCGAATCGAATAATCGTATTGTCGCATATTCTCATACTCACTTTATCAGTATTCCTGACGCATCACCTGTGCGTCGCTTTGAACATCGATGGCGAAATGCATTACTGAGACGTATTTCACGATCTTATAAGCCATCTCCGTCCGCATTTTACGATCAGGCGCTCCAATCAATTCGCAGTGAACAATTTGATGCATTGATACTCGAAGGTGGCCCGGCCAATGGCATCGCCTCGTTTGATCGCTGTTTTCCCAGCAAAATATGGTATCATCTGCATTACACTCCAGCCTTAGAAGAACCCTTCAATAGCAGTGCATCGAGGGTATTGACGGTCAGCAATTTTGCCGGCAAGGCATGGTCGGAAAACTGTGCAACTCATCAGCCAGTGCTTACTGTGTATAACGGTATAGATACGAGTCGGTTCACGCGCAAAATAAACTTACAAGAGCGTCAGCAAATACGCAGATCAGTGGGATTCACAGATGATGATTTTGTCATTCTCTACTGCGGACGTATTATAAAAGAAAAAGGGGTGTTAGAACTGCTTAAAGCTGTGGCAAGCATAAATGACTCCCATGTTAAACTTATGATTATTGGCAGTTCAAATTTTGGACCTTCGCAACTTACTCCATATGTGGCTAAAGTGACCTCATTGGCAGATAGTCTGGGGAAGCGTGTCGTTTATACCGGATACATCCCCAATATTCAACTGGTACCATACTCCAAATCAGCGGATATGCAAGCAATTCCATCTATGTGTGAAGAAGCTGCTGGACTTGTCGGGATAGAAGGTATGGCGGCGGGATTACCTTTAGTAGTTACTCATTCAGGTGGCCTTCAAGAATATGTATCCTCAGATTGTTCCATTGTGGTAGAACGAGATGACAATCTTATCGAATCACTTGCTGATGCTATTCTGACTCTTCGGGACGATCCGAGCAAACGTGCACGTATGGCTCAGGCTGGTGTCGAAAGATCTCGTCTATTTGATACGAAAGCCATGTACAGTCAATTTGTACAAGCCTGCAAACCGTATTGAAAAAACAGGTGTGTGACCTGTCACACAATATCAATAGAGGTAAAGTAACCGTGGGAAACAAACGTGAGCTGACTATTAATATGGCTGCTAGTCTAATACAGTTCACCATCAATATTGGTATAGGTTTTTGTCTCTCACCTTTCGTAGTGAGCAAACTAGGTGCCGAAGCCTATGGTTATGTTGGCTTAGCGAATAACATTATTAGCTATGTGTCGTTGCTCACTATTGCTTTGGATTCTGTGGCGGGACGATTCATAACAATTGCTTATCACCAAGGGGAGAAGGAAAAAGCTGAACGTTACTTCTCATCCACATTCATGGCAGATTGTCTGATTGCGCTGGTGGTTGCCGTAGTTGCCATTCCGGTAACATTCAATCTAGAGCATCTCATCAACATTGCGCCGCACCTCGTGGATGATGTGAAGATGCTCTTCGCATTCTTGTTTGTCCAATTCATCATTACCAGTGTTTCTACCGTACTTACAGTGGCCACATTTATTACCAATAAACTATATTTGTCCAGCTTGGCGAACACTGGTTTTAGCATTGTGCGCCTTGTAGTAATGATGGTGTTCTTTGGATTCCTGCCTCCTATGGTTATGTATGTGGGGTTGGGGTCGTTATGCGGTACATTTTTGACTGTTTTACTCAACTATCGATACACGAGAAGACTCACTCCAGAGCTCATACTTCGCAAAGACGCCATATCTTGGCCTCTTGTACGCGAGATGCTTTCGTCAGGTATGTGGAATGTGGTCATTAAGCTACAGCAGGTCATTTCTTTTGGACTTAAATTATTGGTGGCCAATCTTATGATTAACCCATACAAGATGGGTATGATGTCTATCGCACAAACTGTGCCCAGTATGGTATCTGGTCTAATGGGCACTATCTCTGGTTTGTTTTATCCAGCACAAACTAGATATTTCGCACAAGGACGCGTTACAGAGCTCGTCTATGATATGAAGTTCGGAATGCGCATGTGCGGCTTCTTTACGGTTGTCATCACAACGGTAACCTGTGTATTAGGCAAAGAGTTTTTCTTATTATGGCAACCTGGTCAAGATCCCAAGATGTTGTATCTGCTCATGCTCATTACCATGATGGGATTCTTGGTGTCAGGTGCCGCTACCACGTTGCAGAACGTGCCATTGATTGTAAATAAGCTCAAAACCTATTCAATCTCATGGCTTTTATTTAGTATTACTTCATTACCCTTGACATGGATATTGATTAAGTTTACTCCCCTTGATATTTATGCCGTGGCAATCGTTCCTACTGCATTAGAAGTACTCGCTAACGTCACATTTGTTCCTATTTATGCTTCAACAATACTTAAGGTATCAAATTGGACGTTCTACCCCGTATACCTACAATATGTTGCTTCGACAGTGCTATCTTTAACGGTCTGTATAGGAATCAAACATTTACTGCATATTTCCTCCAAAACATGGGTCGCGTTCTTTATATCGGCAGTAATATATACGGCAATTGCCTCAATTATCACCCTATTAACTTTGCTCGGGAACAGAGAGCGCAACGATCTGTGGGATATCATAAAACGCAAACTCCACCTTAAAGTTGCCTGATTCTTGTTCCTAACGTCCGATTTTTTGCACACTGTGGTCTGGGCTTGAGTTGAAAGGGCATGGCTCGTGTCCTGTGTGCAATTTTCTGTTGCCAAACAAGATAAACCGCGATTGGGAATGAAGGCGCGAAATCATGGCACAGCGGATTCCATGGACCAGGTCATGTTGGAGATCACGTTGGACCGGTATGGTCAGGAAAAGTGTCGAGAAGACGTTCAACGCGATGCTCGACGTCCGAGATTACTGGTATCGTGCCGTCACGAGCACAGTGGAGATCGAAAGGCCTATCGGGCACTACCGCGTTATACGGCCACATGAGTGAAACACACTAGGCTGATGTACTTGCGATGCGAGCCTTGACCGGAATGACGCACACATACGGCCGCGTCTCCACGGCAACAACATACGACAATCTACTCCAACGTGCCAGCACCTGTAACTGCAGCTCCTTGGCTCACCTCGTGGATGCGTCCGCCCAAATGACGATCCTGTGCGGATACGTTGGTGGCGAACGCAAAATACACATGAACAACGAAGAAACCCGCGTTGTCCAAAAAAATAACCTTCATTGTAAGGCCCGCATGGCATGTCCCTGAACACCAGAACTGTTCAAGCAGTCGCTGGGCGTCCTGCGAATGCTTGGTCCGCCGGCTATATTGGTTTCCTGCGCAGTCTTTTGGCGGTGGATCTGTCTATACTATCCTCGACCAGACGGTCGAGGATAGTATTTTTCTTCCTTATGACTTTCGCATATTTATCCCTGAAATGGTTCGTGAGTCCTTCATCTGATGGTCTTGTCAAGTCTGCTTTGCACAAGAGATAAGTATCTCCGCTTGTCCAAGCTGACTGTCCAGAATTTCACACACATTTTCATTGACCAAAAACCCAAATCATACCGCTCAAAAAATACGATGAACGTCGATAAATCGTATGAAGTCGAACCATTGCTGTTAAAATATGGAGGTACAAGGAGATTCCATATGAGCCAATCCGTTCCACAGATGCAAAAAAAAGGTAAGACGATTCGTCCAGAAGTGGTGAATCTACGTGTTATCGCCGTATTTGGTGTCCTTTTTGGTCACAGTACAACAATCTATTGGCATAACTGGGATAATTACAACACATTTGTACAATCTCCGATTTTATCTCATGTTGAGAATCTAGGAATGTTAATTCTTGCACTTTGGATGATGATTAGCGGGTTTTGCATAGGTTTCACATTCGAACATAATTGGTCTTTTAAAGAATTCTTCGTTCGGCGTTTCACTCGACTCATTGTTCCATATTTTTTGGTGGGTGCATTGTGGATGGTACCCATACGTATGTTGCTTCATTATCCTAATTATGCGAATGAGTCATATTGGTATATTGTATGGAAATACATCATTTTAGATTATGATAGTGGGCAACTCTGGTTTTTGCCTACGGTTTTTTCGTATTCAATTTTTCTATGGATTGCTCAAAAATTCTTACGTACCTCTTGGGTGCGTGATATTCTCTTACTTTTCTTTGGCGTCTGTCTTCTGCTTGTGCCCATAATTTATCACGGACCTGGTTCCTCGGTGGTGCATATGCCGATGTTTTCTCCGCTGTTCTATTATTTCACTTTCTTTATGATTGGATTCATTGTATATAATCATGAGAATGATATAAAGCGCGTGATGAAAGCTCCTATTTTATTTATAGGAGCCATATTAATGATTATCTCAATTATTTTCATGTATTTAGGCAGGGGAAGGATTGGTCTACAGTTAATTGCTGTTTGGGGTTGTTTAATTATCCTATTTTTCATAATGCCTCATACTACTAATCGTTTTACGCGAGCCATCGCTGATGTCAGTTTGGGGGTTTATTTGTTCCATGAACCATTGGCTTTCATCTCTTATACCTATTGGCCTGATATTGATCCTTTATTGATGGTGTCGATTAATTTCTTCCTTTGGGGGACGGTTGCTTCAATCATCTCTTATCTTGTTTTCGTTCTCCCGAAGAGGCTTATGAGGAAGAATGCCTGATATGAGGAAAGAAATCATTCGAATCGTTCTTTTTGTATGTTCATTAATTATATCGGTGGTTTCAATTTTTAGCTGTTCTATCGTTGCCAATGCTGATCCAACCACTTCTGAACGCAACGTAGATGTATTCATCGGTGATTCTACGACAGATGGGGCTGGCCTGTCTGGTTATAAATATAATGATTATTCTGTTGTCCAGAAGTTAGATACTTGGGCAAATCTTTTTTGTAAAGAAGATAATGCTCAATGTGCGAATTATGCTCATGGTGGTGCTGGATTTTTAACCAGTTTTAGTTACGATCAGCAATATTCCAGGGTGGTTAATGAGATTGATAAAAATAAAATTAGACGCATTTTTGTTGTCGGCGTCTTTAATGATGTTAACACGGGAAAATCAGTAACCGATATCATTTCTGCGGCACGAGACTTGTTCGGAAAAATCGTGAAAGAGAATCCGGATGTACAAGTGTATTTCGTTCCGGAGATAATGCCGAGAAGTCCTGATAATATTCAAGTTCTTGATCAATGGGGTTCTGGAGCGAAAGCGCTGGTCACTGCGATTACGGCTTTTTCTTCGGTAAATGTTCCAGATGATTGGGAACATTGGATAGAGGGGGATGACACTTGGCAGTCCGACAATCGGCATCCCAACGCGAAAGGACATGAGCTTGCGGCAAATTCTGCCGAACAGTGGGTACAAACTACCAATTTGCCGTTAGATCCATCAAAGGATGAAACTGATCAATCCATAAAGGTGAACACTGGAACCAGTGTTCGTAATCATTGGTTGCCTGTAATTGTGGTGCCGGTGGTCATAATTCTATTGATTATTGTCTTCACTGTAATTTTCATTAGAAGGCGTCCTGCGAAACGGTGTCGTCATCGTCGGATGTGATAATAATCGGATAGCTGTTTGATGGCTTCCGGCGTCGTGGTCTATTAACTTTTTATCTCGTGGGATTATAAGAGAATTTGGTTACGATATAAATGTCATAGACCTTAAATTGATATAATGATGATGCAAAGAATAATCAGGTTAGTTGATCATCTTAGATTATTTGGGGTCGGATTGGTCTCTGACCCTACGGACATAGTTTTTTGCCTGGCGCTAGCTCTGCTGCCCGCAGGCGGCACGGTATTCGGATTCTCTATGATGTATTGGAGTCCGATATCTCCTGTGTTATTTGTCCTCCACGTGCTGCTTAACGTGCGATTTGTGCCCCGCGTGTTCTCCCGTTATGGAGCCATAATGCTGTATCCAGCAGCATTGATAGTGGTTTCCGTATATGGATGGGCGAGCATCGGGTTCCATGTGCACACGGCGTTCCAAACACTTGTGGCGCTTCTTTCGGGCATATCGTGCCTTATTTCTCTGGACATTGCGTTTCGGTTGAAACAACTGGATTGGGCTTATGCGATCAGACTTGTCGTCATCGCATATTGGGTGTCTTTCGGAATAGGTGTTCTGGAATTCCTTGCCGTGCACGGACATGCCCCCGCAATTACATGGATTGCACGGCGCATCCTGAAACGTAACTACGTGCCCAACCATGTGCAGTTCCTCTTTGCCGAACCTTCATACGTCGGCATGCATGTATTCGGCGTACTTATGCCACTGTATTGGTTCACCAAGCGTAGGCAAGTCGCCATTCTTACGCTCTCGTATGCCTTCGGTGCGGCGGTTATGGGCGTTGGCGTGCGCATCCTTATTGACACGGTTGTCGCACTGCTGTTGTGGTTGATCGTTGCCGAGAATTTTCATCGTCTGCGCGATATCATCATCACCATTGCCGGTCTTGGCGTAATCGGAATCGGCGGGTCAGTGGTGATGCTGCGTAATCCGCGCGTCGAATCGTTGCTCGCCAACGGTCCGGTAAACGGAGATTTCTCCGCCTTGGCACGGCTGTTCCGTACGCTGGCCCCAGCTGAAGCGTGGAAAGCCGACTGGGCGCATTTCCTTTTTGGATTCGGTATAGGCAACCTCAAAGATGCCATTGCTCGTGGATATGGGGCCGCAGTGCAGGCACTTACGGCCATGGGAGGCAAACCACAGTCAAATGAGGAAATCCGTTTGCTGGGCAATCCTCCCGGAGACCATTACATTTTCACGATGAGCGCTTATGTAGATGCGATTACCGAATTTGGCATACTAATGTGTTTGGCCGGCGTAGTGTTGTTGTTCATGCACATCACCCGTAACGGGGCATGGAACAAGATGACGGTGTGTTGGATGGTCTTGTTGGCATATCTGTATATCCAGTTCGAGGGCTATGCCTTCTATGCGCTGTGGATGTTCATATGGGTTGTTGGTACGCGGATATATGGGCAAAAGAGAGATTCTGGTGAACAATTGAGCGCATCGTAAGCTAATGGTTGAGCGGTTTTGGTAAAACATGTATGTTACGAACAGAGTGAAAGGTGCCGCGTACAGGGGCGCTGTACAAGTGCTGAGAGGTAAGAGAGAGGCATCGCGCATGGCGAGCAGAAAATACAATTGGCCGATTGACGATCTCAACGGCGGAAACGTCGGCCGGCATTCGGGCATGGGGGACCGAGTGTATCTTTTCCCCTCCACGGTGCCCGAGCAAGGTTCCATCCCTGCCCTTGACCCTTCTTCGCTTGCTCCCCGCACTTCTGCGGTGGCGAAGGTATGGAACGCGAAAAAATCGGCCATTATCATTGCCGTGGTATTGGTCATAGCCTTGGCTGCGGCCGGTAGCGGGTTCACCGTATTGCAACGTCGTGACTCCAGCCAGATGGCCTTCGACGCCTGCCAGCAAGCCATAACCATCAATCAAAAGAGCGTCACACGACTCAAGAAGACCGTGGAGTCAACCACCTCGGCCACTCAGACTGCGGCCGATGCCGTTGCAGACCCACAGACCATCGATAATCTGAAGGCGGCGATTGATAAGGTCGGTGATGTCAAGCAGGCGGAGAATAGTTGCAGTCCTGATGCTGAAGCCGATCAGAATCTAGCGGCCGATGCAGCCATCACCGAGCAGACTCGTGCACTTGGTTCGAAGAACGAGGCAATTCTTGATGCGAATGATGCGGTTGCTTCATCCAAGGCGCGCAAGGATGCTCTGAATGCGAAACAGGCGCTCGGCGATCAGCTGGAGCAGCTGCAGAGCGTTTCCACTAGTTCGGCGGTATCTAGTGCCGATTTGCAAACGCGTAAGCAATATTCCGACGCTTTGAACATGACACAGCAGCTGTTGCTGTCGGACCAGATTATGAGCGCAGCTATATATCAGAGTGCTTCGCAGCAATTGCAGGCAGCGGTTGATAAGGTCAACCAGTCGGCTTTGCAGCAACAGCAGTAATCAACACTGCACGGCGGTTCGAGGGTCATCAAGGAAGGAACACGGTCCATGCATATCATGTTTGTCTGCACGGGCAACGTCTGCCGGTCGCCCATGGGCGAGTTGTTGATGCGGCGATACCTCTCTGGTACCTCCATTACTGTTTCGAGTGCTGGCACGCATGCTTTGGTCGGTCGTCCCATCGATCCTTCGAGTGGCCGTCTGATGGACAGCGTGGGCATTGATTCGGGTGAATTCCGGTCCCGTCAGCTCACGCGAGAGTTGGCGGAAAACGCTGATTTGATTCTCTGTTTCGAAGAAGAGCAGCGCAATAATATCGTAGATATGGCTCCTGCGGTCGTTCGGCGCACGTTCCTCGTCACTGATTTTGCCAACATGTGTCTGTATTGCGCACAGCATGACTTGGTCAAGGGCTTGACTGTGCAGGAGCGATTGAATTCGGTCATCGAAGCGTCCTCGTTCATTCGCCCCATGATTCCGGCCCCTCGCGATGTGGAGGACCCCTTCACCAAAGATTTCCCTGTATTCCGTAAAGCCGCGAATCAGACCAATAAGGCAATATGGATCATACTCAACAGCATGCGCAAGCATTACCGAGTGAATGGTGCGCCGGCTCGAACCATGATCGAGCATGCGAAGGAAACACAGCCGGTTGCTGCGGAACCTGTGGAGATTTCGTTGCCGGTGTTTGCGCCTTACCAGTCCAATGCTGCGGAGACCGAAGTGATGAAGCCGGTACATGTGGCACCGGTAAAGACGGTTCCAGCGCAAATGGCACCGGCGCAGGCCCAGCCCGTGACGCGGTCCGTGGCACAGGCCGTATCGCAGCCGTCGCCAGTATCGGTTATGTCGGAGCAACCCGTAACAGCCCAGCCATCACCGGCTCCTCTCTCTCCGCCTACGCCGCCTAAACCTGCACCACCTCTCACCGTGGTTATGCCGGATGTGCCTAATTTCAATGTGAATGTTACAGGTGGGATCACTCCCACGAGCGGTGAGTGACGACTGCCTCCATAAGAATGTGTACCGGAGCAGCTGTTGCAGCTTGTGAGGAAGTCATTTGCATGGGAATGGAAGAAGGAGACGTTCAGTAATGAGCGACGAAAAGCGTGACACGCCCACGTCATCTTTAACGCAGGCGGGCGATATCGTCGACACGTTCTGGGATATCAAGCCAATCGAATTCCCCCGTCTGGATGGCGACGAGGAAACTTCGACCCTGCCGCCGCAGGATGGCAGTGATACAACCACTCCGTTCGGTGAATTACCGGTGTTTTCTGGCCCTGATCAAACCGACGAATCCACTACTGAGTCGGCTTCTGACAATGCAGGCGCTGATGACTTCGCGGCCGACATGGTGGCACAACCAGTCATCCCGGAACGCAAGATAAACCCGTGGCTTATTGTGACCATCGTGGCTACTGTGGTCATTATTATCGGTCTTGTCATCGGCGGATTGGTGTATTGGAATTCGCTGAAGAAAGATGATGCGCACTCCACCGCGATGTCGCAGTGTCTCTCCTCCAGCGATAATTACACCAAGGCGTCGGAGAAACTCTCGAAAGCGCTGGAAAACAGCAAAAGCGTGCAGGCCATTACCGACGGTCAGGTGGCTGATGCTGCTACGGTAAGCACACTGAAAAGCGCAGTGACAGAGGCGAATTCGATTGGCAAAGCCGCAAGCTGCAACTATATCGCGCCCACGGCTTCCCTGAGCAAATCCGCCAAAAGCAATCGCGCATTGACGGCTAAGCTCGAGAGCAGTGCCAAAGCTGTGACAACTGCCGCCAAAGCCGTAACGAAGAGCCAGGAACAGAAGAAGATCGATACCGCCAAGCAAAAGCTGCAATCTGCTGTTTCTGATGCCCAGCAGACGTTGGCTGACAGTGATGGTGCCGTTTCAGACGAAAGCACGCGCGACTCCCTGCAAAAGGCGCTTGACGATGCGAATGCATTGCTCAAACAGTCCAACCCGAAGGCAGCTGATCTCGAAAAATCGCTTACAAACTTGCAGGATGCTACCAAGGCAGTGAAATCGTCCATGGACGACTACACTGCGGCGCAGCAGCGTAAATCGAGCAGCTCTCAGAACTCCGGCGGCAACAATGGTTATTCCTCCAATAGCGGTACCAGCAACGGGGGGGTAACCACCGATGGGGAGCAGGTCGATCAGGGAACCAGCACTACGCCTACGACTCCGGATACTCCCACGACGCCCACGACTCCGGATACTCCCACTACACCCACGACTCCGACCAAGCCGGATCAGCCGACGAATCCTACGAATCCCACGGATCCTGATCAGCCAACGACACCTACTAATCCGGACCAATCCGGCGGGACTAGCGACGGTGGCTCCACTTCCGCGCAGTGATTGTTAACCTGCGGGTCACAGAGCGGTTGGATTCATGTTGCGTGCATGAACCCAACCGCTTTTTTATTGGGTGTAGACTCTGCTGGCGATATGAGGAATCGTATAACGGGGGGGTAAGAATGCGTCATAAGGCTGGTAAAGAGAACGAGACCCAGACCAAGCACACCGGCCGGAACATCGTTATAGCGGTGGTGGTGGTATTGGCGGCATTCTGCGCTTATGCCGCGGCGCTGGTGCATTCGGCTATGGTGATTAAAGACGAAGTCACTCAATCAGTGGGTGTGGTGCGTGATTCTGGCATTGGTGCTGCTTTGGCCGGTTCCGGCCAAGACTCGAGCATGGCAGGTATGACCGCGATCGAAGCGGTAGCTCCTCAATTGCAGCAGCATACGACGGTCGCCCGGGGACAGGCTGATGGATGGGTGTGGCGTAGTGCTTCGATGTTGCCGGTGATAGGTAACGATTTTGCGGCCACCCGTATCGCCACTGATGCGTTGGACACTCTTGCTTCCGACGTTTTGCCAAGCCTTACCGATGCGGCAAATACCATGCAGAAAGCGGGTCTTGCCAATGCGGATGGCAATCTGAATGTCAAAACGTTGACTGAAGTATCGTCGAAAATCAGCAAAAGCAACGATACTCTACAGCGTCAGGTCACTGCGCTGAATGAAGCTCCTGAACCGCATATCGCCCAGGTTCGTGACGCATTGACCAGCGGCAAAGCCACATTGGATAGCGCTGCATCCTAGATCAATGGTGTTGCCAGCACACTTGACAGTTTGGCGGCATTGTTCGGTCATGAGGGTACCCGCAATTATCTGATTCTCTCGCAAACCAATGCGGAAACGCAGGCTGCTGGCGGCGTGGTGGGATCCGTCGGTACGCTGACAGTCAATAACGGCACTATTTCCATGGGACAGTTCTATTCCGACTCCAAGTTCGACCTGACGGCTCCGGTGACCAGCACGGATGAAGTGGACAAGCTCTATGCCATCTCACGGCTTGGGGTTTCCTATGGTGGTGACATTCGCTTGGCCTCCGCGACGCCGAACTTCCCGGCCGCGGCTCAGTATGCCAAAGAAGTGTGGGCGAGGCAGTCGTTTGGCTCGAACAATATCGCCGGCGGACTGTCGGTCGGTTGTCGGTTCT
>OAWU01001057.1_pt1 | contig 11802 bp, 11 predicted proteins | sample 1477041 | NCBI WGS metagenome assembly OAWU01 (sample SAMEA2580266, study PRJEB22360) | human gut metagenome | biome: human gut; feature: human-associated habitat; material: faeces | place: Denmark | collected 2008/2010
ACAAATGATAATAACGCAATTTTTTTCTAAATGAGAATCAGGTATATATATTTTATCTCTAAACATAGTGCCAAATAAAAGTATGCTACCTATAGCTGGCCATAAAGCTTTATTTTTAACTGGTTTGACAATATTTAAATTATCAAAATCTTCTCTGCTGATTTGGACATATTTTTTTGGGATTAACCAATTAATAAACGGAAAGAACAAAACTAACCATGTGCTTACTAAATCAATCATCAGATAGTCGTTTTTATATTTAATAATTCTATATCTGGGATTTTTGTTAATAATATTAGATTCGTAAAGCAAAATTTACCACTTCCGTCTCGTTGGTTTTATATCTAATACACTTTCAGATACTTTATAAGTGTTTTGTATTTTAGTAACATACTATTTTCCTGTTTATTACTTAACTTACGAACTACAATCTAAGTTTAGTAATTACTATTGCTTTTTAAGTTTGGCATAAACCTTTTTATTACTAATTGAGCCCATGCTTATTAGAAAGAAAAAAATTGTAATAATAATCCACATAATAAATACCAGTAGATTTATAGTCATTAGCCATATTAAAAATAATATAGAACAACCTCCTAATAATAGATATGTGAAAACTATAAAACTTCCATCTTTAAAAGTAGGCACTAATATAACCTTATTTTCATTATCTAGATTATCATCATATATCTTTAGTTTAAGCTTTTTATTTAAGTAAATGTAAAATGCTGCAATACCTATAAATCCTATAAAACATAAAGATATTAAAATCTTATTATCTAATTGAACTTCAAACGTATGTACATATTTCCGTAAAATAACTACAAATAAAAACGAACTACCAGTAACTGGCCAGAAAATATTATTTTTATTTTGTTTATCAACATTTAAATTTTCAAGTTCCTTCTCACTAAGTTTTGCATACCTTTTGGGAATGAACCAATTAATAAAAGGAAAAAAGTATACAAGCCAAGTGCTTACTAAATCAATTAACAAATACTCATCATTATATTGAACGACTTTATATCTCGGATTTTTATTAATAACCTTAACATTAAAAAGCAAAACTCACCACGCCCATTTCATTGGATTTATATGATTGCTAATAATATTTTTAGCTTCACTAACAGCATTCCCAACACTATCCATGGATTTTTCTGTAGTTTTTTTAACAACATCTATACTATTATCGATTTTATGCCCTACCCAGTCTACTTTATCTTTTAATCCAAAAATATTATTTTGATAAATTAAATCTGTTCCTAATGCAAATACTGTACTCATAGCCAAACCTGCTAAAATCACCCATCCTACTGGATTACTTCCTAAAACAAAAGTCGCTAATCCAGCTCCAACTGCTGTCCCTGCAGATCCAGCTGCAAGCGTCATACCATTATGCGACAACGCCTCCCCAAATGTTTTATCATCATTTGCAAGGTCATCATACATACCTATACCAAATCCTACACCTGCAACACCTTTACCTAGATATTTTCCACCTTTTGCAAATTTACTACCATTTTCTATAAACACATTACCTGATGTACGTTTGACTTCCACAAATGAATTTGGACCGGCTGGGCCTTTCACTCCACCTGCTGTATTGATAAATACACCGAATTTACTTGCATTTATACCGCCTTGCTCTAAAAGTGTTGACGTAATATCTAATCCTATATCTCGTTTAATACTATCTTTATTGTCATTTATATATTTCATTATACTTTTCGGGATATCGTCTTCTGGATGTTCTTTGGCATATGCCTTTATAACAGCAAAGTCTGCTTTATTTAAAGTTTCTTTCTCTGCTTTATGTTCAATTTTCCCCATAGCAACTTTCAAATATTTTTCATGACTTGCTTTAGCCCAATCAAGTTCTTTACCTGAAGGTATATTAAATTGATTTGTTGAAAAGTTCCAAAAATTCTGCGCTTGGGTAAGTCCTTGTTGGACAATTTTTTGAAATTCTTCAACTTCTTTAAATATTTCTGGTGATTTTTGATTAAACTCACGTAATTTACGTAGTTTCTCTTCTAATTCATGTTTTTGTTGACCTAATGTTTGTATTATTTGTTGGTTCGATGAAATGGCTTGCTGATTATCGGAAGCATGCTTTTTCAAATTGTTAGTTAAATTTTCATATCGCGTAATTTGTTGACTTAATGATCTGATATCTTCTTCAAGCTCTGATTCTTTTAAAGATATGCTATCAACCTCACTCGTATAACGTGACACAAAATTATCGCAAGCTTGCTTCGTTAAATCACTCAATGTTTTCATACTTGTTGATAATGGAATTAACACCGTACTAAAAAATTGCTTAGCTGACGTATACGCTTTCCCTTTAAGCGCATCATCATTGATAAATTGAGTAATTGCTTTTTCCAACGCATCATAATTTGAATTCATTGTTTGACTCAAATTCCCCACACTTGAAGCTTGGTTTCGAGATCTGTCTAAATACATGTCAATACTCATCGGCATGCTCCTTTTTCAAAAATATATGATTTTCAAACTATTTAAAATCAAATGCTTTTTACATCTACAAAGTTGTAAAATTTTAAAACTCGGCGATGATTATTTCTTATGTAAAGGAGTCTAGATGCAGGTAAATTGAGATAACATGTCGCCTTTTTTCTTATTTTAGCATATGGATATAATGGTGTCTTTGTATATTCGCAATTAATCAATAAAAATTATCTTTCAATATTTTAATTTTATTGCGACAACATCCTTAACATTAAATATATTAATATCTCAAAATATATTCACTATTAAAATATGTCATCAGTTGTTAAAAGTATTTCCTCATCATGCGAAATATCAAAACGTATCTAAAATACGAATAAGTTTATACAATCACACAACATCATCATTCAAAATTTTATTGCTCTCATTTTCAATATTCATTTCATATCTATCAGTTCATACATAATTAAAATTTCAATTGTGCAATCTCACCGTTAATGCATCAACTTTCAAACAATAAATCATCACAATAACCACACCTAATTCAACACTTTTCAAACATAAGTATTGACACATTGAGCAAAATGATTTTTAATTGTAACTAATACAGTTACAATTATGAGGTGAGAAACATTGAATTTAGAATTTAACATTGCCGTGCATGTATTAGCTTTTTTAACTAAGCATCATTCAGAAAAATTCAATAGTAGTTCATTAGCAGAATTAACTTGTTTAAATCCTGTTCAATTACGACGCGTGACGACTCAACTTGTCGATTTAAAAATGATTGACACAATACGAGGTAAAGATGGCGGTTATTTAGCAAATGATCAAAGTGCTGATGTCTCTCTAGCAACATTATATAAACATTTTGTCTTAGAGAAAGAACACCACACACGTCTATTTACTGGCGACGAAGGCAGTCACTGTCAAATTGCTCGTAATATTGCAACTACCATGTCACATTATCAGCAAGACGAACAGAATATCATTATTAATTTTTATAATGAAAAAACAATCAAAGATGTCATTGAAGACATTCAAAAGGAGGATTTATGTCATGAAAACATATGATTTAATTGTAATAGGATTTGGGAAAGCTGGTAAAACTTTAGCGAAATACGCTGCATCAACAGGTCAACACGTCGCAGTTATCGAACAATCTTCGAAAATGTATGGAGGCACTTGTATCAATATAGGATGTATACCTTCGAAGACACTTGTACATGATGGATTAGAAGGCAAATCCTTTGAAGCAAGTTATAATCGTAAAAACGATGTTGTCAATGCGCTAAACAATAAAAATTACCACTTATTAGCAGACGATAACAACATTGATGTACTGGATTTTAAAGCGCAGTTTAAATCTAATACTGAAGTGAATTTATTAGATCAGCATGGCGATATCGCCGATAGTATTACTGCACCTCATATCATTATTAATACCGGTGCTACCTCTGTCATTCCTAACATAAAAGACCTTGATCAAGCTAAACATGTCTTCGATTCAACAGGTTTATTAAACATTAACTATCAACCTAAGCACCTCGTTATTGTAGGTGGCGGTTATATCGCCTTAGAATTTGCTTCAATGTTTGCGAATTTAGGTAGTAAGGTTACAGTATTAGAACGTGGTGAATCATTTATGCCACGCGAAGATCAAGATGTCGTTGCACATGCTATTACTGACTTAGAAAATAAAGGCATTGCATTGCATACAAATGTTGAAACGACTGAATTGTCATCTGACGATCATCATACAACAGTCCGTACTAACGTTGGCAACTTTGAGGCTGATGCAGTACTTTTGGCTATCGGACGCAAACCGAATACAGATTTAGCTTTAGAAAATACTGATATCGAATTAGGCGACAGAGGCGAAATTAAAGTCAATGCTCATCTTCAAACAACTGTGCCGCATATTTATGCTGCAGGTGATGTTAAAGGCGGACTTCAATTTACGTATATATCTTTAGATGATTATCGAATTATCAAATCAGCGTTATATGGTAATCAGTCACGTACGACTGACAATAGAGGCAGCGTGCCTTATACAGTATTTATAGATCCACCATTATCACGTGTTGGATTAACTAGTAAAGAAGCAGCCGCTCAACATTATGATTACACTGAACACCAACTTTTAGTAAGTGCAATACCTCGTCACAAAATTAACAATGATCCAAGGGGTTTATTTAAAGTAGTCATTAATAATGAAAATAATATGATTTTAGGTGCTACATTATATGGTAAGCAATCTGAAGAATTAATTAATATAATTAAACTTGCGATTGATCAAAACATTCCATATACCGTATTACGAGATAATATTTATACACATCCTACGATGGCCGAATCATTTAATGATTTATTTAATTTCTAGACAAAACATAAAAACCTGGTGGCACGCATTGAATGATGCTGCCATCAGGTTTTATTGTTGTGCTTTTCGCTTTTCTAATTTTTCTTTAAGCTTTCTATCTTGTTCTTCTTTACGACGTTTACGTTCTTCATGTCGTTTTCTTAAACGCTCTTCTTCTTCAGGATCACGTGGTTTCTTTAATTGTTGAGAAACTTTTTCGATTAATTCTTCTTCAGTAAGCGCAGCCAGTGGGCGGTTATTAACAAAAGTGAATGTTTTTCGGCGTCCAGGTCCACAATAAGATTGACAACCTATCACGATTTCAGCATCGGGATCTAATTTTTCCAACTTCTTTTGTAACGTTCTAATATTGACTGCCTGACATTCATCACAAATAAGGAATGTATTTTTCATATTGCTACCCACCTTTCTTTATCATATCTATATCGTCGATTTCATTAATTTTTTCGTTAACTCTATCTATTTTACTCTTTTTAATATTTTTTTCAAGATACGTAACACGGCTGGCAATAAAAAATGGAGCATTTATCTTCTAATTAAATTAGATGATTGCTCCCCTATCAAATCATTTATTGCCCATGATAAATATTAAATTTTAATGGTTTAATACCATGTTTTGTCCATTCATCATAAATTTTTTCTTTATCTACATCTTTATTGATAATTGTAATACCACAGTCTCCACCACCAGCGCCTGATGTTTTAGATGCGCCGTGATACTTTTCAGCAATATCACACAAATATTTTAGCTTTTCAGTTTCTATATCAACTGTAGCTTCTTTATCCATACGTTGAATAATTGTACGATTCTGACGCACCATCTTTTGCACACCTTTAATGTTATTTGTTTTAAAAGCATGAATAAGTTTTTCAACACAACGATGTGAATCTTCTAAGAAGTCACCGTAAAATGAAGGATCTGATTTCAAACGTTTCACTTCGCTAACAAAGTGTGGTGATGACGCCGGTGAGCCAGTCCAACCGATAAGTACTTCCATATTTTCAGGTGCTTGTAATGGTTCGATGTGCAATCCAGGCCAGTTTTTGATTAAAACTTCTTCAACCGTAGTATCTTCAATTTGATGCTTAACCCATTCATGATCAAAAGTACTATACGCTAGCCATCCACTATATACACTCACAGCAATATCTCCGCATGAACTTAAACTTTGTAACTTCATATTTGCAATCACTGCTAGTTTATAAATGTATAAATTAGATAACTTCATATCATAAAATTCATTTAATACTTTTATAACTGACACAAGTACTGCTGCACTTGAACCTAATCCATATTTATGACCATTTGAATCATCTAAATTACTATCAATAGTCAGATGAAAATGCTTCATCGCTATATCGCAACTTTTCGCGTATTGTTCAAATATTTCAATAGCTGTGACCACATAATTTAATTGTTTTGCTGCATGTGGATCTGAAATGACAATACTATCTTCATCTCTACTAAATGTAACTGGGTTATGATGTAATGCTTTTGAATGAATGGTACCTTTATATTGGTCTGCTTCTTCAATAGTAGCAGTTACAAAACGATCTAACGCAATAAGTACAGATTTATATCCTGGTTCTGTTACAGCATATTCTCCAGCAATATAAAGTTTTCCGGGTGCTTTGACCTGAATCATTTTATCTCTTCCTTACTCAATTATTTCAATTCCTGTGGCAATAATGTCACTATCAATAATTTGGTTATTATCAAACTGTGTTAATAATTTATCTATAATCTGTTGCTTGTTTTTCTTTTCTACAAGTATTTTCACATTAGGACCCGCATCCATCGTAAAATAACACGGATATCCCGCTTCTCGGCATTCGTGAACGAGCGCCATGACATCATAACTTTCTTGCACAAGATATGTGAACGGCGGTGTTGATCCTAGATTCGTGGCATGCATACGCAAACCATTTTCTTCAATTACTTCACCAAGGCGTTTAAAATCTTTGTCTTGAATCGCTGCTTTTGCTTCAGTTAAATCTTCATCAATATGATCTAACCAATATTGATAAAACCTTGATGTGTTTCGTGTCAACGACATACCATATCGACTAGGTACCTTTTTAGAATGTTGATTAATCACAACAAATATCATGGCAAGGTCATCTTCAAAATGATTCGATTCAAGTGGAACGGCATATGACGTCTCATCACTATACCCTTTTTCCCATTCTGCAAATCCACCATAAATACTACGCGACGCAGAACCCGAACCAATTCGCGCCAATCTCGATAAATCCTTATCTGACAGCTGCAAGTCTAGTGCTTGATTACAAGCTGCTGCTAAAGCTGCATATGCGCTTGCCGATGAAGCCAATCCTGCTGCTGTTGGTACAAAATTGTCGCTTTCAATTTCTGCATACCAATCGATGCCAGCTCTATTTCTGACAATATCCATATATTTTGAAATTTTCTCTAATTCTTTGCCACTAACCTTTTCACCATTCAACCAAAATTGATCCTGTGTTAACTGGTCGTTAAAAGTGACTTTCGTTTCAGTGTAAAATTTTTCTAATGTAACAGATATGCTATTATTCATTGGAATGATTAGTGCTTCATCTTTTTTACCCCAATATTTTATAAGTGCAATATTCGTATGTGCACGTGCTTTGCCACTTTTAATCAACGCATTAACCTCCTAAATTCTCAATCCATGTATGTGCTGCACCAGCTTTTTCTACAGCTTTTACAATATTTTTCGCTGTTGGTAAATCTTTGGCAAGCAATAACATACTTCCGCCACGACCAGCACCAGTAAGTTTTCCAGCAATCGCACCATTTTCTTTACCAATTTTCATTAATTGTTCTATTTTATCATGACTAACTGTCAACGCCTTTAAATCCGCATGACATTCATTAAAAATATCCGCTAAGGCTTCAAAGTTATGATGTTCAATCACATCACTCGCACGTAAAACTAACTTACCGATATGTTTTACATGTGACATGTACTGAGGGTCCTCACAAAGTTTATGAACATCTTCTACTGCTTGTCTTGTTGAACCTTTCACACCAGTATCTATAACAACCATATAGCCGTCTAAACTTAACGTTTTCAATGTTTCAGCATGACCTTTTTGGAACCAAACTGGTTTGCCTGATACAATCGTTTGCGTATCAATACCACTTGGTTTACCATGTGCAATTTGCTCTGCCCAATTAGCCTTTTCAATGAGTTCTTCTTTCGTTAATGATTTCCCTAAAAAATCATAACTTGCACGAACAAAAGCAACCGCGACAGCTGCACTCGATCCTAATCCACGTGATGGTGGTAAATTCGTTTGGATCGTTACTGCTAGCGGCTCTGTAATATTATTTAATTCTACAAAACGGTTCACCAAAGACTTAAGATGGTCAGGCGCATCATATAACATACCATCGTAAACATCGCTTTTAATAGACGAATAGTTCCCGCTCTCTAAGGCTTCTATTAAAACTTTGATTTTACCTGCGTTAAACGGTACTGCAATAGCAGGCTCTCCAAATGTAACAGCATGCTCTCCTATTAAAATAATCTTACCTGTCGATTCCCCATATCCTTTTCTTGTCATGTCAATATCACCTTTTATATTTATCCTATACTTGATTCATTATTTTTATTTATTAGTAAAAGACATCATATTCTAAGTTGCATACGCATTCGCGTCAAATTTCATTGCAGTCTTTATCTCACATTATTCATATTATGTATAATCTTTATTTTGAATTTATATTTGACTTAACTTGATTAGTATAAAACTAACTTTCGTTTACTTCAAAGTTTAAATCTTATCGAGTGATATTTCAGATTCTTTATCTTTTTATAAAATAGCCCTACAATTTATAATTTTCCACCCTAACTATAATACTACAAATAATAATTGGAATATATAGATTTACTACTAAAGTATTAGAACATTTCAATAGAAGGTTCGTTTCTTTCATAGTCATACGCATTATATATACCCTATTCTCAATCTATTTAATACGTAAAACATGAAATTTTCTTATTAAATTTATTATTTCCATCATATCATTACTTTTAATTTAATGATGTTCAATTTAAATATTAGGTCAATAACATATTTATGCTTTTTATGGATACTTTCAAAAATAACAGCCCCAAACGATAACTTGAAAGGGGCTGTTAAATATTTAACTATTGCATTTGGTCTATCATTTTCTTGTTTCTTTCAATCATTTTATCAAAATACGTATCGTATCTTTGCCATTCTTCTTGAGTAATGGGCGTCATATTTAATACACCGCCAAGATCTTTGATTGCATATAATAGTAAAAACATTACATCTTGAACAGTAATCGTTTTGTTAAGTAATGTCTCTAATGAGGCCATACAAGATGGTTCAATTTCAGGATATTTAAATTTAGTCACTTCACCTTTTAAAGCATGTTCATAAAATGTTTGCATCATCAATGCACGTTCTGAACCAGAGCCTTCAACACAAAGATAAATTTGTACAGCAATACCGCCTCTAACTCTTCGTTGCGATATGCCTGCAAATTTCTTACCATCGATACTTAAGTCAAATTTTCCTGGGCAATAAGAATGTTCAATTTCCATCGTATCAATATCAACATTCTCATCTTCGAACATTTTGCTAATTAAGAGGTACATCACAGTAAACGCTTCATCAATCGTTGTTTCTGTTTGTCCTTTGAACATCAGCGATATATTTAATACACCTTGATCTAGAACGACACCTAAGCCACCAGAATTTCTAACAATGGCATTATAACCAATCTCATTCGTTAAATAATCAATGCCATCTTTTAAAAACGGCAATCTTGAATCATGAATACCAAGAATAACAGTATGTTGATGAATCCAAGTACGCACAACATTATCTGATATATCTTTGCCCACACTTTCGCAAAATGTATCATCGAATGCGAAAGATTGCATAGGTTCTAATCCAGAAGAATGATCGATATATCGCCAGTTGACGCCATTAAAATATTTACTCGCTAAATCCATCGTTATTGTAAGGCTTGCGCTGCTGTAATAATTGAAAGATTGTATACATCTTCAATTGAGCAGCCACGTGATAAGTCATTTACTGGAGAATTTAAACCTTGTAATACTGGACCAACTGCATCATATCCACCTAAACGTTGTGCAATTTTGTAACCAATATTACCAGCTTCTAAACTTGGGAATACAAAGACATTTGCATCACCTTGTAATTTAGCACCTGGCGCTTTTTTCTCAGCAACACCTGGTACAATCGCAGCATCAAATTGGAATTCGCCATCAATGATTGCTTCTAATTTTTCTTCTTCAGCTTTTTGTTGTGCTAATTTGACAGCTTCTTGAACTTTTGTCACGTCGTCTGATTTAGCAGACCCTTTTGTTGAAAAGCTTAACATTGCAACTTTTGGATCCATGCCAAAGCTTAATGCTGATTTTGCACTTTCTACTGCAATTTCTGCAAGTCCTTGTGAATCAAGTTCTGGATTGATTGCACAATCACCAAAGATGTATTGTTCATCACCTTTAATCATAAAGAAGATACCTGATGTTCTTGATACACCTGGTTTCGTTTTGATGATTTGTAAAGCTGGACGCACAGTGTCGCCTGTTGAATGTGCTGCACCACTAACTAAACCATCTGCTTTACCAGCATAAACAAGCATTGTACCGAAGTAGTTCACATTGTTTAATAATTCTTGTGCTTGTTCTTCAGTCGCTTTACCTTTACGTCGTTCAACAAATGATTGAACTAATTCAGCTTTCAATTCACTTGTCGCAGGATTAATTAATTCAATATTAGAAATATCAAGATCAAGTTTTTGCGCTAAAGATTGAACCTTAGTCTCATCACCTAACACGATTGGTGTAACATAATCTGTTGCTTGTAATTGTGTTGCAGCTGTTAGAACACGTTCGTCCTCTCCTTCAGGTAATACGATTTTAACGTTTTTACCAGAAAGTTTGTCTTTTAATACATTTAATAAATCAGCCATAATGTCCTCCTGTAATATAAATCTTATTAATCATTCACGGTATAATTATACGCCATTTTATTTCATAATGCCACGTCACCAATTTGTAATCATAATTTTATCGTTACCCCTTTGCTTTATGATAAAATTTATAAAGAACTGATGATTTTTGAAAAGGAGCGATAAACATGAGTCAAGCAGCCGAAACATTAGATGGTTGGTATAGTCTACATTTATTTTATGCAGTTGATTGGGCATCATTACGTCTAGTTCCAAAGGACGAACGCGATGCACTTGTCACTGAATTTCAATCATTTTTAGAAAATACAGCAACTGTAAGATCATCAAAATCTGGTGATCAAGCTATTTATAATATAACTGGTCAAAAAGCAGATTTGTTATTATGGTTCTTACGTCCTGAAATGAAGTCTTTAAATCATATTGAAAATGAATTTAACAAATTGCGCATTGCTGACTTCCTAATCCCTACATATTCATATGTATCAGTCATTGAATTGAGCAATTATTTAGCTGGTAAATCTGATGAAGATCCTTATGAGAACCCTCATATCAAAGCAAGATTATACCCAGAATTACCACATTCTGATTATATTTGTTTCTATCCAATGAACAAACGTCGTAATGAAACTTATAACTGGTACATGTTAACTATGGAAGAACGCCAAAAATTAATGTATGACCATGGTATGATTGGTAGAAAATATGCTGGCAAAATCAAACAATTTATTACTGGTTCTGTAGGGTTTGATGATTTCGAATGGGGCGTAACATTGTTCTCAGATGACGTATTACAATTCAAAAAAATTGTATACGAAATGCGCTTTGATGAAACAACAGCACGATACGGTGAATTCGGTAGTTTCTTTGTAGGACATCTTATTAACACAAACGAATTCGATCAATTCTTTGCGATTTCTTAATACATTGGTACGTTTATAAATTAATAAAAAAATTCCAAGCTTATCGGTTT